>Ga0315909_10009586_pt1 | contig 10449 bp, 10 predicted proteins | sample LakEriMetagenome_11_FD_203527 | JGI IMG/M metagenome (GOLD analysis project Ga0315909, IMG submission 203527) | Freshwater fungal communities from buoy surface, Lake Erie, Ohio, United States - Buoy 2 MA125 | ecosystem: Environmental > Aquatic > Freshwater > Lake | place: USA: Lake Erie, Ohio...
GCCACTGTTATTGAGTCTTTAGAAAACGGTGTTGATGTTATTCATCTAGTGAATGAACCGTGTTTTGAGGTTTACACCTCTGTTTTTTGGAGACATTTAAAAACCAAAATCTTAGAACAGAATATTTTTGTTTATTCATTAAAAAAGAAAAATTCATATATTAATTTTGGAACTAATAATGAATTTATAAAATTTATAAAAAAATTAAACATTAAGGCCTTTCAAAAATATAATTAAAAGTTTTTGAAAATTTCTTTGAAGAATTTAAATAATTTGCGTGCTTTCTTTGTTTTAAAATAAATCTAGATTTTTTCATTATTTTAATTACAGTATTAAATTGTACATTAAAATTTTCGTTTAACTCAATAGATATACTTTTAATCTTTTTATTATTTAAATATTTATTACCACCTTCCAGTATAAGATGTTCTATTCCATCTACGTCAATTTTAATATAATCTGGAACTTCTAATATTTTATTTTTAATAAGATAATTAATTGTTGTTCCATAAATTTTATAATTATTGTTAGAAAAAAATTTCTTACCTTCAAAATTTAAATCCTCTCCGTACGTATTCAATGCACCACCTTCGATAAAGTCTTTCTCTTTCATTAAAAGGTATTTGTTTTCTTTGTTACTTAGTGGAAAAGGATTTATATAAATTTTTTTTGTTAAATAATTTATGCTAATATTTCTTGCTAAGATCCCTAAATTATTTAAAGAAGCTTCAAAACAAATTACTTTTATATTTTTATGAATTAATGCTGCATATATTGAATATAAACCAATATTTCCTCCAATATCCCAAAAAATAATATTTTTTTTTGAAAAATTATTAATCCATTCTAATGTTTCTGGTTCTTTAGTATAATATGTTGCAACTCTCCATCGGATTAAATTATTGGGTGCAAAGAATTTAACTAATTTTTTTTTTACATATATATTAACATAACATCTATTTCTTATAAATTCGTAAATATAGGTGGAAATTTTTTTGTTAAAAAAAAATAATATTATGGAGTCTATAAAATATAAAAGTTTTAAAAAATAAAAAAAAAGAGATTTTATTATTAACATTTATAAGAAAAATATTTTTAATGTTTAAAAACGCCATCTTGTGTCATAATTTAAATAATAAATAATTAAAGTTATCTAAAAAATAAGCTATATTATAAGATATGATAAACATCAAAATTATAGATAATTTTCTTGATTATAAAGATTTTAATGAACTCTGTACTTTAAATATTAAACAAACTAAAGACAATAGTATAGATGTGTATAATAATTATATTGATAAAAATGGAAATGTAAAAGCATCTATAATAAAAGATACTACCATTCAAAGACTCTTCCGAAATTATCACTCAAAAGCAATTGATTTACTCAAGGAGTTAAATCCCAAAAAAATTGATTTATACGAATATTCTGAATTTCATATTATAAACACTGGAGCTAATTATAAATTTCCCATTCATGATGATACTCCAAATAAATTATTAAGTGGTGTCATATATTTAACGCCAAAAAAAAATTTCGGAACGTATTTTTATGATAATAAAAAAGGTGATAATAAAAAAGAAGTAGAGTGGATGCAGAATAGGGCAGTTTTTTTTTCTAGAACCGAAAGGAAGTCTTGGCACTCATTTCAAGGGGATGGCGTTTCATCTAGATTAGCATTAGTTTATAATTTAATGACTACTAATATTAAAAAAGTATCTGAAATTGAAAATAAAAATTATTTTTTAACTAAAACAAGATTTATAATTAATCCGGTTTTATATAAATATTTTAAAATAACGATATAAAAAATTAATTTTTAAATATATAATTTTTTTGAAGAATTTAAATATAATAACAAACGAAAAAATTTATTTTAATAAAAATTTTTTTTTTGCAGAAAATATTGATTGTCCTTCAATAGTTGATGGGCTTAGTAAATATTTTAATATAAAAGTTTTTGGCAGAAAATCTCATAAAATCGAAAAAAATTTAATTTTAAAAAAAAAAAAAATTTATTTATCAAATAATATTTTTAATTTTATAAAAAATATTATTTTAAATATTAATTTTAATAGCTCATATACTTTAATAATATCAATAACCCCTTATACCTTTTTAGCTTTTTTTTTCATAAATTTATTTTCTAAAAAAAAAATTTACATTTATCTACGTAGTGATGGGTTTAAAGAATATGAAATTATTTTAGGAAAAAAGTTTATAATTTTATATAAATTAATGTATAATTATATTATTTATCGCTCTATAATAATAGCGTGTGAGAAAAATTTATCTTTGAATGAGTCATTCCATTTAGTTCAGCCTTCTGAGATTTCAAAAGAATGGTTATTGCCAAAAAAAAAAATATATAATCCGTCATTTAATTTTTTATATGTTGGTAGATTAAAAATAGAAAAGGGCATATATTATTTAGTAGATTTATTTAATAATCTTGAAAAAAATAAGTTTTTTTTAAAAATTGTAGGACAGGGACAAATAAATTCTCATTTAAATTCTAATATAAAAATTTTAAATTACATTTCTAAATTTAGCGACTTAATTAAAATTTATGATACTCACAGTATATTTGTATTACCCTCTTATACTGAGGCACATCCAAAAGTAATAGACGAGGCATTATCTAGATTGTTACCAGTTATTATTTTTGAAGATATTAAGCATGTCGTAGGAAATAGAAAAGGAATATTTGTATGCAAGAGAAATATAAATAATTTTATAAAAATGGCAGAGTTTATTTTTAAAAATTATTTCAATATAGTTTCAGATATTAAAAAAAATATTTTACCAACAAAAGATAAGTTTATTAGTGATTTAGCTAAAATAATATTATCAGAAGTTTGATTTTTTTAAATTATTTAACAATTAATAATAATGAATAATTACTTTAATTTATATATGCTTGAGTTTATCAAAGCTAATATAAACCAAAACATTGTTCCATTTACAGTTTGAAATATGCTTCCATAAGATCTTAAAGGAAACAATTCAGAAAATAATATAGTTAAAAATAAACTGCTTATAATATAATAATAATTATTATTAAAAGTAAAAATTTTTTTCTTAATATTATAAAACGATATAATAATAAAAGTTAAAAAAGTTATCAGACCTAATACTCCATGAGTTACAACAACTTCTAAGTAAATATTATGTGGATGTGTTGAGCATAAGATGTTGCTTCTATATATTTTTACGCTATCACATATTTTTCCAAACGATCTCTTTCCTGAACCTAATATTGGATTTTTAAGCCAGACATAGTAAGAAGTTTTATATATTTTTGAATAATCTCCGATTAAATAGTTGTCATTTTTTATTTCTATTATATCTTTTTTTATAATTTCATTACTATTTGTTAAAAAAAAATTAGAAAACTTATTAAAATTAAGTTCACTTGATAAGGAAAAATATCTATCATTTAATATTTTATAATTATTAAATAAAAAAATAAAAATTATTAATATAATTACAAAATTGAAGATAAATAATAGTCGATAATTTTTTAAAAAAAAAATTAGCAAAATAATTGTAAATAAATAAATTATAAATGGCATTCGATCTAAAGATAAAAGTATTCCAAGGCCTAGCATAGTAGTAACTAAAAATAATAAATTTTTTTTTTGGTATTTTATTGTAAGTAAAAATATCGCACATAAAGAAAGTGCAAAATTTTTTTGAATATAACCACCCGCAATAGCCTCGTGCCCGAATGTCCCATTAAATCTTCCATCAAAGGGTGTATTCCCAAAAAAATCTTTGTTATTAAGGTGTTGATAAATTATGTCTAATGATAAAAAAGATGTGCAAAATAGCGAAACTAAAAATATAAATTTTAAATTTACTATTTTATAATTTATTAAATTTCTTATAAGAACAAAAAAAAATAAAAATCTAAAATCTGTAATTGATTTAAGTAATGATAGTTTTCCCAAAATTGTGACATTTATCATAGCGGCGATAAATCCTAACAAAAAAAAAATTACCAACAAGTAATCAATATTATCAAATTTAATTCTAATTTTTTTTGAATAAAATAAAAATAATGTCGTAATTAAAAATAATGTTACGTAACTTGTAATTAAAGCGCTTTCTAGCAACATAAAAAAAGGGAATAGATAGAATAATAATTTTACGATCGTATAAATATTAAATTTTATGAATATTTTTGACATTGATTAGAATTTGTAATTATTACTATTAGATTTTATTATCTTACAAACTTTAAAATTGCGCAATGTATAATACCAAAGTTGACATAATTTTACCCGTTTACAATTCTGAAGATTTCATTCTAGATACTTTGCAGTCAATTATCAATCAAACATACAAAAATTGGAGAATAATAATTATTGACGATAATTCGAATGACAGTTCAGTAGATATAATTAATAGGTTCATAAAAAAGAATTTAATTCAAAAAAAAATTATTTTTATAAAAAATAAAAAAAATAGAGGGCAGGCATTTTCAAGAAACCTTGCTTTAAAATACTGTAGTTCTGAATTTGTAGCATTTATAGACTCTGATGATACTTGGCAAAAAAATAAATTGAAAAAACAAATTAAATTTATGTTAAAAAATGATTTATTTTTTTCATATAGTGACTATAAAATAATTAAAAATGATAAAATTAAAATAATAAAAACTCCTAATTTTTTTAATTATAAAACTTTTATTAAAAACACATCAATTGCAACTTGTACAATGATTATAAAAAGACAGATCTTAAAGAATATTTTTTTTCCAGATTTTAAATTGTGTGAGGATTATTATTTCAAATGTAAAATTTTGAAATTCATCGAAGCTTATAAATGTCCAGGAGTTTACTCATTTTATAGATTGAGAAATAATTCCTTACAAAGTAGTAGATTTAAGGTTTTATTAAGCTTATGGAATATAAACAAAAACTTAAACAATATGAATTTAATTAATAATTTAATATCCATTCTGTTTATAGTAATCAATTCTTTTAATAAGTATGCATTCAGATAAGTTTATTTTTTTTTTTCTTTTTATTATTTTATTTTCAAATTTTTTTATTATAAAAAATTTTAAGAGTTTTTTTTTATATAAAACTGTTGATAAAGAATTTAATAAGCCCCAGGCATTTCATGTAAAACCAGTTCCAAGAATAGGGGGTATTTTAATTTTTTTTAATTTTATTTTATTTTCTTTATTTTTCTTAGAAAAAAATTTTTTTCTTTTAAAAGTCTTAACAATTATTTCTCCCTTTTTTTTAATAGGTTTTCTAAGTGATATAAATTTAAAGATTACTCCATACAAAAGATTATTATTAATGATAACCGTTAGTTTTTTTTTAATATATTTCTTTGATATTAGAATTTTTAGGACTCAATTTTTTTTATTAGATAATTTAATAAATAGTCATAAATTTATATCTGTATTATTCGTTTGCCTATGTTTAGTATTTATTTCCAATGGTTGTAATTTCATTGATGGATTTAATGGTTTATTATTAATCCATATAATTATTATACTTTCGGTTTTATATTTTATAAATTATAGTAATGAAAATAATGATTTATTAAAATATTTAATTATATCCCTAATTTTAATTTTAATTTCAGTATCATTTTATAACTTTCCAAAAGCAAAAATTTTTTTAGGTGACAGTGGAGCCTATTTTTTAGGAATTATTACTTCGCTAGTTGTTATTGAAGTGAGTAGTCTAAATGTATCAATATCTCCATTCTTTTTTGCCTGTTTATTATTTTATATATTTTTTGAAGTTTTTTTTTCTTTTTTTAGAAAAATTTTTTTTGATTTGTCACCATTAAAACCTGATAAAGAACATCTACATATGCTTTTCTTTAAATGGATTTTTTCAAAAGTTAAAAATTTAAATAAAGCAAATTATCTCACAGGACTTTTTATTAATATTTTTTATTTATTAACTATTTTACCGTTATTGTTTAATTATAAAAATATGACATTTTGTAAAATATATTTCTTCATTTTGTTAAATATATATTTGTTTGCATACTATGCTCTTAGTAAAAAAAGTCTCAGATTCAAGGCGAAATAATAACTATTTTTATAAAATATTGATTTAAATATTAATTTGTTCTTAAAAATCTTAACCTAAATAAACTCAGCGAATAGCAAGTCAAAATAATCTGTATTGGTAGTACGGCCAGACTGTATCTTGGCAATATAAAAAAAATTGATAATAAGAAACCATTAAGAAGATAATATAGGGCGAAAAATTTAAGCACATCTTTTCTTTTAAATGTTAAAAAAACTCCAATCAAAGAAGAAATAGATATTATTATCTTAGGCAATAAGTGAAAAATATTATAATAATTTGGGTAACTTGAGTTGAAATCAAAAAATATAAAAGAAATTAATTTTATTATATATAGTTGAACATATCTAATAGGATTATTTATAATAAATTTAATTGCCTCTTCTTTGTATAGGCCATCAATTATCAAATCGTATTTATCTTGTGGTTTAATTTTTTTAATTTTCTCATGAGTTTCCTTTGATATTTTTTCAACATCATCAAGCATAGGTATTCCTTCAGCCTTTGATAGTGGATTATTACCCTTAAATAGATTGAAGCCAGCAGATTTTGTAACAGTAATAACTTCAAAAATTAAATAATTTCTTATTAAATAAGGAGAGATTAACAATAGCGTAATTATAAAACAAGAAATAATTAGATGAATTTTTTTTTTTAACAAAAAATAAAACAAAGTAAAAAAATAAAATACGAAAAACTCCCCTCTTAATAAAATTAAGCAAGCAGAGAATAATGAAAATAATATTATATTTTTTTTAGAGCTAATTTTCAAAGACTTGATAAAGTAATATATATAAAATATCATTAGTAAGATTTGTAATGTTACTGATGAAATTTGAGAAATTGCGTAAACGTTAAGCGGAAACAATGCAAAAATATAGGCCCCGATGTAACTTATTTTCTCAGAAAAGAAATTAGAAAGTATTTTTATTAAATAAATTAAGCCAATTATTGAAAATATTAATTGAATAAATTGTATTGATAATAAATAGTAATTTAAATTGCTAAATAATTTTTTGACTAAAAATAAAAATATTGGATATAATGGTGGCATAAAAATATTTGGCATTATTTCTCCTTCAACTTTTCTAAATCCAATCATTTGATTTTCTTCCATCACCGAAACCATGACACCCCATTCATTTGATATTTCTTTTGCTCCAAATAAGTAAATAGAAAATATTCTAGTAATTATAGAGATAATTATTAAGTAAATTAATTTATTATTCATTTATTTTTATAAATTATTTTGTAAAAAATTTTCAGGAAGAAAAAAGGTATAAATTTATAAAATATATTTATATATTTCCACCAGTAGGGATAAAACAATTTTATAGAATTTTTATCAAGATTATTAACAACAATATGAGCTAGTTTTTTAGCTGAGCCTTTAGGCAAAATTAATCCTTTAGCATAGGATAAATTTGTATCTATATAGCCGAGAGTGTAAAATTGTATATTTAATTTTGTTGAAGCTAAACTAATTTCTAAGCTTTCAAAAAAAGATTCAAGAGCCCTTTTGGCAGCTGCGTAAACAACATTTTTCTCTCTGCCAAACATTGCGGAAATACTGCCAAACCCAACTATATTTCCCTCATTTTTTTTTATAAATTTAGGTAAAAATTTTGAAACAAAATATATAATTGATCCCAAATTAGCTTGAATAATTGAATTAGAATTTTCAATTTTATTTTCAACTACATCATTTTCTAAAACCATTCCCGCAGGTATAAGTATCCCATCTATTTCCTCGGTAATATCAGTATTGGAGTCAAAAAATTCTTGTATTTTTTCAAAAGATGACAAATCTAATTCAAAGTATATTACATTTATTTTATATTGAATTTCTAAATTATATTTTATAGCCTTTAAATCTCTTTCGTCTCTTGAAATTATTACTAAATCATTTTTTTTTTCTGCTAATAAATAAGCAATTTCTCTTCCTAAACCAGAAGATGCTCCTAAAATAATATATTTCATATATTTAATCTATCAGATAAGTCCGAACGATATATTCTTTTTGGATCGAATTTTTTTAATTTTTCTCTAAATATGTCTGCTTCTTTATAACAGTTATTAAATGTATTTTTATCTAGATTTGAGTCTTTGATTAAAGAAGGTAAAACTTCATATTTTGTATATAATTTATATAATTCATTAAGAAAAAAAGTGTTCTGATTATTTTTGACCATATCAAAAGTAAGACAAATTTTATTATCTTCAAACCTTAAATATTTTTGTTCTCCACTCATTTTTTTTAAAGAAAATAATGTAATACATGGTTTATGAATATTAATTTTATAATTAAATTCCTCTAAAAATTCATTAATTCTAGTCCCGGATATTAAAATTTGGCTTTCCAAAAAGCCTTTATGTCCAAATAATGAAAAATATATCTCTTTATTGAAGAAGGGAAAAATAACGTTAGAAAAGTTATCTTTATAAAAGTTTTTTTTATATTTTTGATATTTAAAAAAAAAATAATTAAAACAGTTGATAGTCAATTTATTCCATAGTTTTAATAGAGGTAATCTTTTTTTATAGGTATATTTTATTTGCTTGTAATAGTTTAAACTATTTTTTTCATCAATTTTATTTTCAAATATTATACCTTTGCCAAAAGATTTTAAATCTGATGTTAAATTTATTATATTCCAGGAATAAATAAGATTTTTTTTATCTGATGTTTCTAAAAATTTTATAGTTTCCGAAATTGATTTTACTTCTTTAATAGTTGTTAAAAAATTAAAATTATCTATTTCCTCAAGTTTAAATGTGACTGAAATTATAGTGCCCGTAAATCCAAGTCCACCGATTGTTAAATCAAATATATCTTTATTTTCCTCTGAATTAAGATTTAACCAACCATATGATTTATGAAATATTCGCATCTCTTTTACAGAGTTTTTTATTGTTCCATAAAAAGCACATGACTTACCATGCACATTTGCAGCAACTGCCCCGCCAATAGATATAAACGGGTATCCAGGAATTTGAGGTATCCATAAATTATACTTTAGCGTGAAATTTAAAAGTTCAAATATTTTCATTCCAGCTTCAACTGTAATAATTTTTTTTTCTTTATCAAAAAATAAAATTCTATTGAATTTTTGCATCTCAATAGAAAGAGAATTTTCCTTAAAAGCTGCTGCCACATAAGAATAACAAGATCCCATAGTTATTAGGTTTTCAACAGACCCGCTATCATTCTCTAAATCTTTATATTTCTCAGAATTTTTTAAAAAAATTTCTAGTGAGCGACTTTGATCAAATGATTTTATTTTTTTTTTTTCAAACAAGGATTTATTATTAATTAATATTTTTTATTATATTTTTATTTTTTAAATGAATTTTAATAAACAATATAATAATCTCTTTTATAGTTAATATAATATTTGAAATATTAACAATAGATCCTTCACCAAATTTTCTTATAGTTGTATTTATTCCCACTTCTTTAATTTTAAAGTTATTATACTTTGATTTTATTGCTAATTCTGCTCCAAAAAAAGGACCATTAGTATTAATTTTTATTTTATTGGTTAATTTTCTACTTAGTAACCTTGATCCAGAAGAAATGTCTTTAAAATTTATTTTAAATGCAGATCTAAGAATTAGATTATAAGACCAAGATACTATTTTTCTATATAAGTTATATTTTTTTTTATATCTATAAGTTACAATCAAATCATGATTTTGACTTTCTTTCATTAGTTTATAAATATCATTAACGTCGTACTCGTTGTCACCATCAACCATAAAAATCCAATCATTTTTACATTTTTTTAAGCCAGTTTTTAATGCAGCTCCATACCCTCTATTTTTATTATGAAAAAAAACCTTTACTTGTTTTATTTTTTTATAAATCGATAAAGCTATTTCTCCAGATTTTTGTGGACAACAGTCATCAATGATTATGATCTCAAATTTCTTATTTATTTTTTTTAAAACTTTTAAACTTTTTTTGATCATTAATTTAATTGTATTACTATCTCTATAAACTGGGATTATTAGGCTAATTGATTTTATTTTATTCATGAAACTTGAGTTTTTAAGAAAAACTTTTGGCAAATTTGGTTGCGGGGCTTGGATTTGAACCAAGGACCTTCAGGTTATGAGCCTGACGAGCTACCAGACTGCTCCACCCCGCGATTAAGTTTTTAGTTATAGCACTATATTTTAAATTATCTACTTTTGCAAAATCAGGCCGCGATATTGAAATATTTAATATATTTACAAAGTTATACTATTTATATAAAAAACATTGCCTGGTGATTATTGCAAAGGAGTAACACCCGATCCCATTCCGAACTCGGCAGTTAAGCCCTTTAGCGCCAATGGTACTTTGTCTTAAGGCACGGAAGAGTAGGTCGTTGCCAGGCT
>Ga0315909_10009589_pt1 | contig 10446 bp, 7 predicted proteins | sample LakEriMetagenome_11_FD_203527 | JGI IMG/M metagenome (GOLD analysis project Ga0315909, IMG submission 203527) | Freshwater fungal communities from buoy surface, Lake Erie, Ohio, United States - Buoy 2 MA125 | ecosystem: Environmental > Aquatic > Freshwater > Lake | place: USA: Lake Erie, Ohio...
CCCGCTGGCGTTCAGCGTCATCCGTCGGCTCGGGAATCGCCATCAAGCCGCGTAACTGGAGATGCGGCATGACCGAAACAGCCCGCGCCAGTGGCAACAATTCGTCAGGCGACACACCACTCTTGCTATCTTCTCCGCTGACATTGACCTGCAAGCAGATCTGCAGAGGCGGCAAGTCGGCCGGACGCTGATCAGACAATCTTTGTGCGATTTTCTCTCGGTCGACTGCATGGACCCAATCAAAATGCTCGGCAATGGGACGCGTCTTGTTGCTCTGTATCGGCCCGATAAAGTGCCACTCGAGTGCCAGATCGGGGCGCGCTTGACTAATGGCAAGCTTCTTGTCCAGTGCCTCTTGCAGATAATTTTCGCCAAAAGCACGCTGCCCGGCGTCCGCTGCTGCAATCACAGCATCGGGGCCAAAGGTCTTGGAGACGGCAATCAGTAACACCGACTCCGGTGGGCGCGCGGCAGACCGTGCCGCCGCTGCGATCGCTTGCCGGACTTGATCGAGATGGGCAGGAATAGACATAGGGCGCTATTATCCCTCATCGTTTGAATGTCCCGGCGCGCGCGCCTCGCACACCCACAGGAGAGACCATGAGCCCCATTTACGACATCACCGCCAACACCCTGACTGGCGAGCCTCTGAGCCTGTCCGCATTCAAGGGCAAGGTTTTACTGATCGTGAACACCGCCAGCCAATGTGGCTTCACCGGGCAATATGAGGGGCTGGAAGCGCTGTACCGCAAGTATAAAGACCAGGGCTTGGTCGTATTAGGCTTTCCCTGCAATCAGTTTGGCGCCCAGGAGCCAGGCAGTGCCGATGAGATTGGCGCCTTCTGTGAAAAGAACTATGGGGTTAGTTTTCCCCTGTTTGCGAAGATTGACGTGAACGGCTCGAATGCCCATCCCTTGTTTCAGTTGCTCAAGAGTGAAGCGACTGGTCTCTTGGGTACTGAAGGTATCAAGTGGAATTTCACTAAATTTTTAGTGAACCGCGAAGGTAAAGTGCATGAGCGCTTTGCGCCGACGACACGTCCGGCCGATCTCGATCACGATATTCAAGCACTGCTTCATATTTAAAGTGATAGCGCGCAATTAGGAAAAATTTAAGCGGCAGTGTCATTCAGGCATCGTTGACGTGATTGCGCAATTCAATGATGCGTTACCTCTCTTCACCACGGACATTCTGTTTTTAAAGTAGCAGAATGTCCGATAGTCGAGCATAGAACCCCGTACAGGTCGCCCACTGCGCGCGACAGATCCACTCGCATAACAAAATCGATGGTTTTCCCTGAGCTATCGCATATCCCTGCAACATCCAGAACTGAACCTCCCTGAATTTCGCGTTACCTACAAACTGTGGTCCACACCGACGATTATCGATTGCTGGATTCATCAACCATTTCAGAAATAAAAGGGAGACAATATCGTGGATCAGGAAGGATTCAGCGCTCTGTGTCGAGCGACCTCGCTTGCACTTCAGGTCGAAGATACTGAAAAACTTTTTAGCGCCGGGGAAATTGATATTGATGACATTGCGTTTGGCATATTTTTCGAACCCGACATAGCACCTGACCGAATACTTTGCTACATCGACCTCGGTGCCATCCCTGACGAAGGTCGAGAAGATATTTTTTCACGCCTACTGTCACTCAACGTTATCTCGGGAACCAAGACGTCCGGCGTCTACGGCATAGATAAAGACGGCGAGAATGCCCTCTTTGTTCAGCATTTCATGTATCCGGAATTACTGTCGGGAGAGCAATTTGCGTTGATACTGAAGAGCTATGCATTTCATGCTAAGACGCTTCAAACGACAATACTGAATCCAGCCTACATGGACTCCACGGAAGAAGTCTTGCGACACTCCCTCATGTCCAACAACCTTCTTTCTGTGTAGGAGTCATCATGCAAGCAACCCAGAATTTTTCAACCAAAAATCACAACGGCCATGCCGCTTCCAAAAATTCAGCTTTACCTGATCCTAAAAAAGTCAATTCCCAGACCGATTCGAGATATGGCAAATCAAAACCGACTAAAAGTTTGAAGGGCGAACACCAACGCAGCGGAAACCAAGACATAAGCTTCCCTGAATCCGATCACCAAAAAAATCAGGTAGAGCCACACAATAAAGATGTCGCTCAAAAACAAGCAAAGATTGAAAGTGAAAATATAAATTTTTACGATAAAAAAGAATTTGAAAAAATTCAATCTCAGGATTCTTCCGAGACTACGATTAGCTATTCACAAAGCTCAGAGCCCGAATCTTATACCAATACAAAAAAAAATGATCTTTTGCAAGAAAAGATGGCGCTAGAGAAAAAAATTGAACATCTTAAGACAAAAATGGCCGCAATAGAAAATGTCGGAGGCCGAGAGTATGAAAATCAGTCGCGAGAACTAGAAGGACTTAAAAATAAAGTCAAATTAATCAACAACGAACTTGGCATAGACAATTCCCATCCGAGTGCTTCGCCTGCATCCGAAAAACTGGATTTAACGAAAGCAAAAAAAACTGAAGAAATTTCTTCAAAAGGTAAATTTAACGAGTTAGTGAAAGCGATTCAATTAATTGAAGATGAAATTAGAAAAATAGAAGAAAAAAATGATGGTTCAGTAAAAACAAAATCCAACATCATAGAATTAGAGAAAGACAGAGACCATCTCATTAGCCTGATGGAAAAATTTACGGAAATTTTTGAAACAGAAAAATATGACACTGATTCCAAAAAATCAGACCCCCCAATAGATAAAAAACCGAAAATCAAGCGAACGAGTCCAGTTCCCCGAACTGCTGACGCAGAACGAAAGGTGGCTCGCTCCAAATTAATTAATACATCATCAGATCAAAACGATTATTACCAAGAATTATGTTCTAGATTTGACTCATGTTTAAAAAAAATAAATGCAGCACGCGACAGATTAGAAATAGTGAATTCAAAAACTGAAGATGACGAACTAAAAACTGAATTACGGAGGCAATATAAAAACCTCGGTGACGTAGCCCATGAGTTACAGGCTTTTTCCCCTGACCTGGCGAATGATAGTGATTACATCACTCGCTTGCTTGAAAAAATCAAGTCTCCAGAAACCATAGCACTTGAAAATGAATATAGTGAAGCACTCAAGGAATACAAAAGAGAGCTCGATACTTGGAGTTGCACTTGGCTAAGTTCGGCTGCTGGAAAATTACTTGCTGGTCCTTTAGCATTTGGCACTTCCTTCCTTGTTGGAAACACCATCACTCGCTTGGTGCCCCCTGATCATCAAAGATGGGTCGGCTATTCAATAGGGCCCGCTTGGTCAGGAGCAGCCCATGCTCTTTTTACCGGCCCCATTGCTAATCAGTTACTTTCTCAGATGTGGACAAGTCCGATCTTGGGAGAGATGAAAAATTACTTCCTCTTATTGGCAAGTTACGGCGCAGATCGTTGGAAGGGAGAATTGGACAAGAAAAAATACAGGAGCAAAAATACTGAAAAGGCGGAAAAATTAACGATCGTCGAACGATGGGCTGAAGAGCGATCTATTTTTGAAATAAACTGGGAAAGAATGAAAACCGAGGAAGCAGGTTACTTGGCTTATACCATGAACTATATTTTAAAAGGTATTGGTCCTACAGCTGCTCCTGCAGTTTTCGCTTCCAAAGATCTACTGACACGAGGCTATGACGCGATAGCTCATGGCGTAGCCGGCGCGATATCTGGTGCACAGTATGTTTATGCGCAGCAGCACCTCAGAAGCCTGGACCCCAAAGCCGAAGAAAAGATACTACCGACTCGAGCGATATCAGGCATGGAGGCAGCAAAGCTGAAATCGCTGGCAAAAAATCTAGAAGAAGCCATCGACTCCGACCAATACAAAAATGATCCCGTTGCTCAGCGTGCATTAGCACGTCTGCAACGCACAACAAATAGAGCCGCAATCATTGCGGAACGTAAGTCGCACTATTTTGGCACACTGACACATGAATTGATGAACTCTCTCAAAGATGTTCCATCTCTTCTTGATATGACAGCGGAAGCACTCGGCCGAATTGTGTCGTTAATGTTTGTTGCTGGTATGTCTCAGGTCACCTCCGAGCTCCGGAAAAGTACTGATCCAGGACTACGATTTTTAGGCCATGCGATACTTGCCATTGACTTAATAGTGCCGCCTGGCTGGGCATTTCGGGGTTTATATACAGGCTATATCCGGGCAGCATTAGAACTGGTATATCAGATCAATAAATCCGATGAGAAAAAACCGGATGATAAAAAACAAGATACCGTTACTCTTATACCTAAAATTGCCCGAACCCAGATGGACGGAACTAGCCAATCGGCACCAGAACGTGGCACAGCCAAAAATGATGTCGATAATGATGCAGACAATCGCGCAAACGATGACAAAAGTGTCATTGTCTCCGTGAGGGAGGAATCGAGTAACGAAGACGAAGACAGCAGCATCTTTATCCCCATGTCGGACGACTCGAGTGACTCAGATGAATGGCATGGCAACCCACGGCCGGGTGACCAACAGGGATGGTAAACGACGAGAATGGTAAAGCAAACAATCTTTCATCAATCGTCATCCTGATTGAGAACAGAATGCTTGAGGTTGTAAGAAAAATCGCGGGATCGGCATATCGGTACCGCCTCCGCGATTTTCAAAGATTCTGATCGATCAACTCTATCCAATGCCGCACAGGCGTATCGGTACCTGACTGCAAATGGGTCAGACAGCCAATATTGGCTGAGACAATCTCATCGGCCTGAGTCGCCTCAAGATTTTTCAGCTTGTTATCGCGCAGCTGATACGACAACTCAGGCTGCAACACTGAGTAAGTACCCGCCGAGCCGCAGCAAAGGTGGCTGTCAGCACAGAGCGTCACATCAACGCCAACAGCACGCAGCACGCCCTCGACTTTGCCGCGAATTTGCTGACCATGTTGTAGCGTGCAAGGTGGATGATAGGCAACGCGTTTTTTTACTTTCACTTTGGCGACAAGCTGCTGCTCGAACGCCGGCATGATTTCCGAGAGGTCTTTGGTCAATTCAGAAATACGTGCTGCGCGTGCCGCGTACGCCGAGTCATGCGCGAGCAAATGACCGTACTCCTTGACGGTGACACCACAACCCGAGGCCGTCATCACGATTGCCTCGACACCGGCTTCCACAGACGGCCACCAGGCATCGATATTGCGACGCATCTCATTGAGCGCGCCTTCCTGATCATTCAAATGATGGCGGATCGCGCCACAGCATCCTGCCTTGGGTGCGATGATCAGCTGCACCTCCAGCGCATCGAGCACGCGCGCAGTCGCTGCATTGATATTCGGTGACATCGCCGGCTGTACACAGCCGTCAAGCAGCAACATTTTTCGGGCATGGCTGCGTGTCGGCCAAGTACCTGCGGGTCGCGCTTGCGGTACTTTATTTTTAAGTACTCCGGGCAACAAGGGGCGAACCAGCTGCCCCAGCTTCATGGCCGGGGTAAACACCGATGTGCGCGTCAAAGTTTCACGGAGCGCCGTGCGTACCACCTGCTGCCCCAGCGGCCGTTGCACCTGCTTCTCGACGATGCCACGACCAATATCTACCAGTCGGCCGTACTGCACACCCGAAGGACAGGTACTTTCACAATTCCGGCAAGTCAGGCAGCGGTCCAGATGCATTTGCGTTTTTTCTGTCGCCGCTTTGCCTTCAAGGACTTGCTTGATCAAGTAGATACGGCCACGCGGGCCATCCAGCTCGTCACCCAACAATTGATAAGTAGGACAAGTGGCGGTACAAAAACCGCAATGCACACAGCTGCGCAGAATGGCATCAGCCTCCTGACCTTCAGGGGTGTCCTTGATGAAATCTGCGAGATTGGTTTGCATTGAATGAACAGTAATCAGAAATCAGGGTACATACGGTGCGGGTTGAAAATACCCGCTGGATCGAAGCTGGCTTTCAGGCGGCGATGAATGTCGGCCACAGGTGCTTTGAGTGGATGAAACACGCCGACGGATTTATCACCACCACGGAATAAGGTCGCATGGCCACCTGCTGCTTCGGCAGCGGCGCGAATGGTCGTTGCATCGGCGGTGGTTTTGAGCCAGCGCTGCGCGCCACCCCATTCCGTCAAGGTGTCACCCGGCAGGGGTAGTACCGGCGTCGTGCTGGGCACGGACAAACGCCACAAGCCCTCGGTCGACTCCGCAAAAAAAGCCATCTGATGTTCGCGCAACTGATCCCAGAAAGCCTCGGCATCAGCCAATACTTCACCACCCATTTTGAGGATGGCCGCATCGACAGCCGCTCGCGCGCCAGACAACCGCACGGTGAGCTTGCCCTGATACCAGCAAGAAGCCGAGATCGGTAAAGGCTGACCACCCCAGGCATTGATCTGATGCAGCGCCTCGGCTTCCGTCATTGAAAACTGCAAGGACTGCTGCGCCACCGGTTTAGGCAACACCTTCACCGAGACTTCCAGGATCAGACCCAACGTGCCGAGCGAGCCGGTCAGCAAGCGCGACACATCGTAGCCAGCCACGTTTTTCATGACCTGACCACCGAAGTGCAGCACCTCGCCACGGCCGTCCATCATCACCGCGCCCAATACAAAATCCCGCACAGCACCCACTGCCATGCGGCGCGGGCCGGACAAGCCAGCGGCGACGATACCGCCAATGGTGGCCAGGCCATCAAATCGCATGGGCTCAAAGGCCAGCATCTGATTGTGCGCCGACAGTGCCTTGCCAATTTCACGAAGATTGGTACCGCAGCGCGCCGTAATCACAAGTTCGGTTGGATCGTAATCAACGATACCGGTATAGGCCGTGGTATCGAGTACCTCGCCCTGCAACTGCTGGCCATACCAGTCTTTGGTGCCATTGCCACGCAGCCGCAAAGGTGATGCTGTATTCGTTGCCGCGACAATACGGTCTCTGAAGCCTGCTAATACCTGTTCCATTTTTTAACCAGTCCGCATCAGAATCGTGGCAGATCAGCGAACTTCAGCTGGCCCTGGCGTACATGCATCTTGCCGTACTCGGCACAGCGATGCAGTGTGGGTATCGCCTTGTCGGGGTTGAGCAGGAAAGCGGTGTCGAACGCACGCTTGACACCAAAGAAGGCTTCGCGCTCGGCAGCAGAAAACTGCACGCACATGGAATTGATTTTTTCAATACCTACACCATGCTCGCCGGTGATGGTGCCGCCAACCTCGACGCACAACTCCAGAATCTCGGCACCGAACTTTTCAGCGCGATCGAATTCACCGGGCGTGTTGGCATCAAACAGAATCAATGGATGCAGATTACCGTCGCCTGCATGGAACACGTTCGCACAACGGAGTTGATATTTTTTTTCCATCTCGGCGATGCCCAGCAAAACCTGAGCGAGATGCTTGCGCGGTATCGTGCCATCCATGCAGTAATAATCAGGCGAAATACGCCCGGCTGCCGGAAAAGCATTTTTACGGCCCGACCAGAATTTCAAGCGTTCAGCCTCATCGCGCGATACGGCAATGGCAATCGCACCCGAGGTCTTGAGCACATCAGTCATGCGCGCGATTTCTTCTTCGACTTCTTCGGGCGTGCCGTCGGATTCGCACAGCAGTATGGCTTCTGCCTCGGTGTCATAGCCAGCCTTGACAAAAGGCTCGACCATGCGCGAACTGGTCTTATCCATCATTTCCAAACCAGCCGGAATGATACCCGCGGCAATCACGTTGGCGACTGCATTGCCACCTTTGACCACATCATCAAAGGACGCCATGATCACGCGCGCCAGCTGGGGTTTCGGGACAAGCTTGACCGTGATCTCCGTCGCCACGCCCAGCATGCCCTCGGAGCCGATAAAAGCTGCCAGCAAATCGAGACCCGGCGCATCCAGACCGGCGTTGCCCAGCTCAACCACCTCACCTTCGATGGTCACCATGCGTATGCGCAGCACGTTATGCACCGTGAGGCCGTATTTCAGGCAATGCACGCCACCCGAATTTTCTGCCACATTGCCGCCGATCGAGCAGGCAATCTGTGATGATGGATCGGGCGCATAGTAGAGACCGTGCGGCGTTGCTGCTTCGGTTATAGCCAGATTGCGCACACCGGGCTGCACAACGGCAGTGCGTGCATGCGGGTCAAGGGTGAGAATCCGATTCAAGCGTGCCGTCGACAACACCACCCCATCAGCGATCGGCGTCGCGCCACCCGACAAACCCGTGCCTGCGCCACGCGGCACGATCTGCACATTCAGACGGTGACAGACCTTGAGCACGGCGATGACCTGCGCCTCGTTCTCGGGTAGGGTGACGATCATCGGCAGCTGGCGATACGCCGACAAACCATCACACTCATAGGGACGCGTATCTTCCTCGTTGAACAGTACCGCCTGTGCGGGCAACTGCTCGCGCAAAGCGAAAACTACCTCGCGCTGACGAGAAAGGGAAAAAGCCGCTTCAGTAGGAGCATTCATGGGGAACCCTGGTAAAGCACGCGGCAACACGGCCCGCAGCCCAAAGGACGCTAGTGTAACGAAACGCTCCCTGCGAAAGTCCCGATTTGACTGGATTTCCGCTGAAAAGCTTTGACGTGACCGATGAAAGTTTTTAGCGGGCAGGCTAGCACCTGCAAAAGCATCGTCATGAGGACCCGTGCGCGCCCTGTAAAAGGGGGCAGCAGAGTGCCACATTGGTTACAGGGCGCTCATGCTTCCTCGCTAAAGATAGCGGGTTAACAATCAGGTGCTGCGGAAAGTTGCCTGCGTCCACTCGAGAAAAGCCGCCACTTCCGGACGCTCGGCCGCCTGCTTTTCATACACAACATAGTAAGCGTGTGGCGGTGTCGCCGTCTGCATATCAAACAGCCGCACGATCTCACCACTGTCGAGCAATTCACGCGCGAAATGTTCGCGTGTTAAACCAATGCCATGCCCCCGACGTACAGCTTCGAGCAGCAGACCAAGATCATCGACCCGCAGCCCTGTACTGGGCTCGGGCCAATCAAGGCCCGCAGCCTCGAACCAAGGTTGCCAAGGCTCAAGCGCAGAGCGAATCAAGGTCGCCTTCTGCAAATCCTGCGGCGTTGAAATCTCGCCGATCTTATGAAGATAGTTCGGACTGGCGACTGCAAAAGTAGGCTCGGAAAACAGTTTCTCGCACTGCAGATTCGGATACTTGCCTGGACCAAAGCGAACTTCGACATCACTCTCGCCCAGCGCGAGATCGTAAAGCGGTACTGACAAATAAATTTCGACCGCAATATCGGGGTGCTCTTGAGTAAACGATGCCAGCTTGGGTACGAGCAGATACCGCGCAAAAGTGGGGGGCACCGTAATCTTGATACGTGGTTGCACCGAAGCGGCACGGCGCGGCATGGGAAAGTCAGTCAGTGTACGCAAGGCCTGGCGCACAACATCCAGATAGCGCCGTCCGAACTCAGACAAGCCGACGTTACGACCGTCTCGCAGAAACAATCGCTCGCCAACGAACTCTTCGAGCAAGCGAATCCGATGCGAAAGTGCTGATGGGGTAATACAAAGCTCTTCGGCTGCCAGAGCAAAGGAACCGTGTCTCGCTGCTGCCTCGAAAGCCGACAGCGCGTGGACCGGTGGGATGCGTGTTGCCATGGGTAGGTGATCTATACGTCGAAAAGAACAGCCGATAAATTACCAGCGGATGATCTTTCCCGGATTGAAGATATTGTTCGGGTCGAGCGAATGCTTGATCGAACGCATCATGTCAACGGCATCTTCACCGGTCTCATGAATGAGGAAGTCCATTTTATGTAAACCAATCCCGTGCTCACCCGTACACGTACCATCCATCGCGATCGCACGATGCACCATGCGTTCATTCACACCTTCTGCTCGCGCGATATCCTCAGGATCATTCGGATCGACCAGCATCTGCACGTGAAAGTTTCCATCACCAACATGCCCCACAATACCGTGAATGATGTTCTCTCGCTCGCAATCAGCCTTGGTCTCGAGCAGGCACTCCGCCAGTCGTGAGATGGGCACACAGCAATCGGTGGATATCGCACGACAGCCCGGACGCATCTGCAGCAGCGCGAAATAGGCATTGTGACGCGCCTGCCAGAGGCGAGAACGATCTTCAGGGCGCGTCGCCCACTCAAAACCAATCGCCTGATGCTCATCTGCGATCTGCTGCACCACCTCCGCCTGCTCTTTTACGCCATGCTCACTGCCATGAAACTCGAACAGCAACAAAGGTTTTTCCGGCAGGGTGAGTTTGTCATGCTTGTTAAAAGCCCGCACACCGTTTTCATCGACGAATTCAACCCGTGCTACTGGCACGCCCATCTGTATCGTCTGTATGACTGTGTTGACGGCGCTGGCAATATCGTTGAATGAACACACGGCAGCCGAAATCGCTTCGGGCTGCGGATAAATTTTCAGAGTCACTTCGGTGATGATGCCCAGCGTACCCTCACTACCCACAAACAAGCGC
>Ga0315909_10009591_pt1 | contig 10446 bp, 9 predicted proteins | sample LakEriMetagenome_11_FD_203527 | JGI IMG/M metagenome (GOLD analysis project Ga0315909, IMG submission 203527) | Freshwater fungal communities from buoy surface, Lake Erie, Ohio, United States - Buoy 2 MA125 | ecosystem: Environmental > Aquatic > Freshwater > Lake | place: USA: Lake Erie, Ohio...
CCTTCATCGCGTCCAACCCGACGGATGGCGTCACAGGCCACCTGGACTTCTCCGCACCCAGCGGGGCCACCCCGGTGTACCCGGACAACGTCGACAGCATCGACAAGGGCGTGACGCACTACTTCTACCAGGTCCAGGACGGACGCCACACGGTCATCGCGCCGAGCGAGGACTCCGAGGCTGCGTTCGCACCCCAGCCCTGGATGCAGTGACGTAGATGCCACTGCTGTCCTGCACCGACATCACGCTCGACCTCGGGGGTCGTCGCATCCTCGAGGGAGTGTCGCTCGATGTCGGACAGGCGGAGGTTGTCGGTCTTGCCGGCCCCAATGGGGCCGGCAAGACCAGCCTCTTCGAAGTCCTCTCCGGCCGGCAGTTGCGGCACGGTGGAGACGTCCTGCTCGACGGGACGAGCATCCGGACGCTGCCGATGCGCGAGCGCGTGCGGCTCGGGCTGGTGCGCAGCTACCAGCGGCCGATCGTCCCGGCCACTCTCACCGTCGCGGAGACCCTGAACGCCGCTCGCAAGGCGTATGACCCGCGGCCCTCGCGCCTCAAGCTCGAGTGGGCGGTCGAGTTCACCCGCATGCGCGCACCCATGTCGGCAGCCACGGCGTCCCTGGAGACACTCGAGCGCCGCAAGCTGATGCTGGCCTGCCTGCTGCTGCGCGACCCGCGCATCGTGCTGCTGGACGAGCCCGCCTCAGGCCTCACGGGCAGCGAGATCGACGAGATCGACCTCATCGTGCGCAAGCTCTCCCAGGAGTACGGAGTTGCCGTGCTGCTGATCGAGCATCGGCTGGAGCTGCTGTCCCTGGTCGCCTCGCGGGTCCTCGTCCTGGACGTCGGGACGATCATCGCGGAGGGACCGCCGGAGTCGGTGTTCCTCGAGCCGCAGGTTCGAGCCGCCTACTTCGACATCCCGATCAGCGCCGACACGGTCGACGTGGCGGGGGCCTGATGCCGATCCTGCAGCTCACCGGCGTCAGCGCCGGGTACGGCCCGGTGCGCGTCCTGCACGACCTCAACCTGGAGGTCAATCCGGGAGAGCGCGTCGGGCTCGTGGGACTCAACGGCCACGGCAAGACGACCATGCTGAGTGCGATCGTCGGTCTCACGGGATGGCAGGACGGCTCGATCCTGTTCGAGGGCGAGGAGATCGGCGGGCGACGAACGCACGGGGTGGGCCGCAAGACGCCGGGCATCGTGCGGCGCGGCATCGCGCTTGCCCCGCAGGGTGATGCGATCTTCCCCGGTCTCACGGTGCGCGAGAACCTGGACTCGGGCGCCTACACGCGTGCATCCTGGCGGTCGCGTCGTCGTCGTCGGGAGCACGTGCTCGACATCTTCCCGCCGTTGCGCAAGCTGCTCCGGCAGAGCGCCGGCACGCTGTCCGGCGGTGAACGCCGGATGGTCTCCGTGGGTCGGGCGCTGATGTCCGACTCCACGCTGTACCTGGTGGACGAGCCCTCGCTGGGCCTCGCGCCCAAGATCTCCCTCGGCCTGGTGAGCGCCCTGTGCGACATCGACCTCGGCGAAGGGGCGATGATCATCGCCGAGCAGAACCTCCCTCTGCTCGAGGGCCGCGTCGACCGGGTCCTCGGCATGCACGCCGGTGAGCTCAAGCTCGACGTCGGCGAGGCGTTGGGCGACGTGCCCCCGGCATCGGGAGGGCACTACTGATGGAGATCATCATCAGCGCCCTGGTGCTCGGCTCGGTCTACGGGCTCGTGGCCATCGGCATCTCGTTCACGTGGGCGAGCATCGGCATGCTCAACCTCGCCCAGGGCTTCATCTTCACCGCGGGCGGCTACTCCGCATACCTCTTCGCCCAGGCGGCAGAGGCGCGGGGACTGGAGGGCCCGGCCCTGTCCATCGGTCTGCTGCTCAGCGGAATGATCGGCGCGGCCATCGTGGGCTTCCTCGTCGGCGGCATCGCCTTCGCGCCCCTTCAGGACCGCCCGAACTTCCGTACCCGCAGCCTCATCGCGACACTGGCGATCAGCCTCATCGGCACGCAGGTCTGGCTGCTCATCTTCGGTCCGCAGAACAAGCCGCTGCCGCCCATCTTCGGCTCCGGGAGCCTGGAGATCGCCGGTGCGACCATCTCGTACAACCAACTGGGCGCGATCGTCGTCGCCGCCCTCATGCTGGGGGCGCTGATCGTGTGGATGCGGTTCAGCCGCTCCGGCCTGCAGATGCGCGCCATGATGATGAACCCCCTGGGAGCGGCGGTCGTCGGCGTCTCCGTCCGCGTGACCGGGATGCGGGTCCTCGCCATCAGCGGTGCCTTCAGCGGACTGGCATCGGTACTGCTCGCACAGGTCTTCTTCGTGAGCCCGACGTCCGGTGTGCAGCCCCTGACCGTCGGGCTGATCATCTCCCTGGCCGGCGGTCTGGGCAGCCTGCCCGGCACCGTGATCGCGGCCGGCCTGATCGGCCTCGCCGAGGCGGTGACGGCTCGCTACCTCCAGCAGTCCCTGGTGCCCTTCGTGCTGTTCGGCATCGTCGTCCTGATCCTCATCTTCCGGCCACGCGGCCTCGGTGGCCTTCTGGAGGACGTCCGTGAGTAGCGACAAGCGACTGGTCGGCCGTCGCGCCGTTCGGCCCTCGTGGCCGGTGCGGACGGCGTCCACGTTCCACCGCTGGCGTTGGCCGTTCACGAAGCGGCCGATCCTGCGCCTCGAGGGCCGCTACAACCCGATCACGCTGCAGCGCGAGCTGGTTCTGCAGGACAAGAAGCCACTGTTCTGGATCGGCGGGCTCCTGTTCCTGCTGGCGTTGCCGATTGCGGTGGGCAATGAGCGGTTCTTCGCCCTCTTCGGCATCGCCTGCATCTACGCGGCCATCAACGTCATGTGGACGCTCATCATCGGCACCGCCGGGCTGCAGTCCTTCGCCACCCTGGCCACGGTCGGTGTGGGTGCCTACGGATCCGCCTATCTCGGCATCACGTTCGGAGTGCCCTGGCCCCTGATGCTCATCGTGGGCCTCATCCTGGGTGCGGCGATGGGCTTCCTGATCAGCCTGCCGGCCCGTCGGCTCGACGGCCTGTACTACGCACTGCTCACCCTGGGCCTGTCGGAGTTCATGAGGAACTTCGTCACCCAGTCCGACGCACTGGGCGGCAAGTTCAACGGCGCTCTCTTCGGGGTCCCGCGCATCGTCCCCTCCGACATGATGACCACCCGGACGGGACAGACGATCGCCTTCATCAGCACGTTCCTCCTTCTCCTCCTCGCCCTCGCGGTGTTCCGGTGGATCAACGGCGGCCGCATCGGCCTGATGCTGAAGACCGCGGCCACGAGCAAGGAGGACGAGGCGTTCGCCTCGGCAATCGGCATCGACTTCAACCGTGCGCGCACCTGGGTGTTCATCGTCGCCTCGGCGGCGCTCGGTCTGATCGGTGCCTTCTACGCCGCCTACATCGGCGGCACGTCACTCCAGATCTTCAGCCTCGACCTGCTGCTGCTCATGCTGGCGATGATCGTCATCGGCGGCCTCGGGAAGGCCGAGGGTGCCGTCGTCGGCACCGTGATCGTGGTCTTCATCACCCAGTGGTTCGTCGATTGGGGACCGTGGCGCATCATCCTCGTCGGCGTGCTGGCACTGCTGTCCGTCCTCTACACACGCAACGGCCTGTTCGGCCTCAAGGACCAGCTGCGTGAGATCCGGCAGCGTCGTCAGGCGCTGCATCGGGCGGCGATCACGAGCAGGTACGCGGAGTACCTGCCGCAGCAGGCGCCGGAGATCCACGACAAGAGTGAGATCGTGGGCCGGGTGTTCGAGCGCAGCCTCCGCGAGCGGCTGCGGTCGTGGATCACCCCCGAGCTCATCGCCGAGCACGAGGCCAAGCCCCTCGGCCAGCACACCGACCATCTCGAGCGGATCCTCAACTACTTCCGCAAGGCACCCATCCCGGACAAGTACGCCGTGTACTGCGTGGAGCCGTTCGCCAAGTACCGCGTGGTGGCCCTCAGCGGCATCCCGGGAGTCCCTCCGCGCATCGTGGACGACCGGGTCTACCCGAGCCTCGACGAGGCGTACCACGCCGTCTTCCTCCGCCGCGTCAACGACCTGCGATCCTCATGAGTGGGAGCTGAGCCATGGCAACTATCGCGATCACCGGCTACACGAACAGGGTGAGCGTGGCCCCCGGCGAGGAGGTCGAGGTCAAGGTCAGCGTCGAGAACGCGACCGAGGCCGACGTCGAGATCGTCCGCCTCATCCACGGTGACGAGCACCCGGACGGCCCCGGCTTCATCGAGGAGGTCGTGCCCAGCGCCGTCTCAGGCCGTCATGCCGTGCGCAAGCAGTTCGTCGACGTCGGCAACGCGGTGGTGGTCGACGATCCCGCGGGGCGGCTCGCCGCCGGCGGGCCGATCACCATCTGGGCGTACGTGTTCCCCACGACACCCACCAAGGGCCGGCAGGTGCTGCTCGGGCGCTTCTCCCTCGCCGAGACCGCGGGCTACGCGCTCGGCCTCGACGCCGAAGGTCGGCTGGCCTTCTGGGTCGCCGACGGCGACGACACCGACGAGATCGTCAGCGACGTGCCGATGGTCCACCACACCTGGTACTTCGTCGCGGCCTCCTTCGACGCAGCCTCCCGGCGTGCCGTCCTGCACCAGGAGGCCGTCGTGAACCCCTACAACGGGCGCCTCGGGCGCGTGGCACCCTTCGATCACCGCTCGTCGGTGGAGCAACGCCTGCGGGTGCGGCCTTCCACTCCCACGACGCCGTTCATGTGGGCCGCCGCCCACAACAGCGCGCCCGTCCGGGGCGACTTCAAGGACTTCGTCTACAACGGGAAGATCGACAGGTGCGGCGTGATCGGTGCCGCCCTGTCCAGCGACCAGATGCGGGCCCTGCGCGACGGAGAGGTGCCGACGAGCGCGATCGCCACGTGGGACACGACCGCCGGCTACGGGCCCGACGGGATCGACGACATCGTGCGCGACGTGAGCGGCAACGGGATCGATGGCCGAGGCGTTCAGCGGCCGGTCCGCGCCATGACCGGCTACAACTGGTCGGGCAAGCACGACGACTGGCGGGTTGCTCCCACGGAGTACGGCGGGATCGCCTTCCATGACGACGCGGTCATGGACTGCGAGTGGGAGACGACCCTCACCTGGGCGGTGCCCGAGGGAACGCGCAGTGGTGCCTATGCGGCGCGGGTCCGTGCAGGTGACGCCGAGGATCACATCCCGTTCTTCGTGCGCCCGGCCCGAGCGACCGCACCCATCCTCGTCCTGATGCCGACGCACTCGTATCTGGCGTACGCCAACGAGATGATCGTCCACCACGTGCCGGTGGGCCAGGCCATCGTTGCTCACCCCGCCGTGCTGAACGACCTCGAGGCGGACTACTACCAGGACCCGGTCTACGGGCGGTCGACATACGACCACTGGACCGACGGAGCCGGGGTGTGCTTCACGTCGTGGAAGCGCCCCATCATCAACATGAGGCCGAAGTGGCGCAGTTCGGCCATCGGCACCGTGTGGCAGTTCCCGCGGGACCTGTCGCTGATCGCGTGGCTCGAGCACCACGGATTCGACTACGACGTCGCCACGGACCACGACCTTGCCGCCGACCGGGACCTGCTCACCCCCTACCAGGTCGTGCTCACCGGTTCCCACCCCGAGTACTGGAGCGAGCAGGGGCTCAACGACCTCGAGGACTACATCGCCCAGGGTGGTCGCCTGATGTACCTGGGCGGCAATGGCTTCTACTGGGTCATCTCTTACCGGGACGGCGAGCCCGAGTACATGGAGGTCCGCAAGGGCGAGGCCGGCATGCGTGCCTGGCAGGCGGAGCCGGGCGAGTACTACCACCAGACATCCGCTGAGCGCGGCGGCATCTGGCGCAACAGGGCGCGCCCGCCGCAGAAGCTCACCGGAGTGGGCTTCACCACGCAGGGCTTCGACGAGTGCCATCCGTACCGGCGGATGCCGGACAGCTACCACCGCTCGGTGTCCTGGGTATTCGACGGTGTCGAGGGAGAGGTGTTCGGCGACTTCGGGCTGGCACTGGGTGGCGCGGCGGGACTGGAGACCGAGCGCTACGACCTCGAGCTGGGCACGCCGCCGCACACGAAGCTGCTCGCCTCATCGACGAGCTGGTCGGACAACTACGCGAGCGTCCATGAGGACATCCTGTTCAACCACCCGGGGACGCTGGGGACGCAGAGCCCGACGGTGCGCGCGGACATGACGTACTTCACGGCCGCCAACAACGGTGCCGTCTTCTCGACCGGGTCGATCGCGTGGATCAGCGCCCTGCCGAGCTTCGGGTTCGAGAACAACGTGTCTCAGGTGATGAAGAACGTCCTGGACGCGTTCCAGAAGCCCGGAGCGCTGCCAGGCGGTGCCTGGGACCAGGAGGAGAAGTCCTGGACGTGAGGAGGCACGCATGACGACGGGCTACGTGTGGCACGAGCTGTACGGGTGGCACGACACCGGCACGAACGCCGGGCTCCTGCCCGGCAGTCTCGTGATGCAGCCGTACCTGCACTTCGAGTCGCCGGAGTCCAAGCAACGCTTCCACTCACTGGTGGAGGTGTCGGGCCTGGCGGCGCACCTCACCCGGATCGATCCGTGGTCGGCGTCGGACGAGGACATCCTTCGTGTCCACACACCCGAGCACCTGGCCCGGATCAAGGCGGAGAGTGAGAGTCCGCGGGGCGGCGATGCCGGAGACGGCACGAGCCCGTTCGGTCATCAGGGCTTCGCCATTGCTGCATTGGCGGCAGGAGGGGCAAGCGCAGCCCTCCAGGCCGTCCTCGATGGCACCGTCACCAATGCGTACGCCCTCGTGCGACCCCCCGGTCACCATGCGCGACCGTCGACGGGGATGGGGTTCTGCATCTTCGCCAACGCCAGCATCGCGATCCGGCGTGCGCAGGCGGCCGCTCCCGACCTGCGGGTCGTGACCATCGACTGGGATGTGCACCACGGCAACGGCACTCAGGAGGTGTTCTGGTCGGATCCCTCGGTCCTGACCATCTCCCTCCATCAGGACGGGCTGTTCCCCGCGGACAGCGGGTACCTGTCCGAGCGGGGCGAGGGGGCGGGAGAGGGTTACGCCCTCAACGTGCCGCTGCCGGCGGGCACAGGGAACGGCGGGTATCTCGAGGCGATGCGGCGGGTGGTCGTCCCGGCGGTGCGCAGGCACCGGCCGGATGTCATCGTCGTCCCCTCCGGGTTCGATGCGAGCTGCTTCGACCCGCTCGGCCGCATGGCGGTGACGGCGGCCGGCTACCGGGCGATGACCCGCATCCTCATGGACGTCGCCGCGGACGTCTGCGACGGTCGGATCGTGATGACCCACGAGGGGGGCTACTCGCCGACCTACGTGCCGCTCTGCGGGGTGAGCGTGCTGAGCGAGATGTCCGGTGTGCCCGTCGACGTCATCCATCCCCTCTACGAGACCTTCGACGAGAAGCCGGAGCAGGCGCTCACCCCCGTTCAGACGGCCGTCCTCGACCGGGTCTGCGCGGCGCACGGCCTGTAGGGGGCGCCCGGGGCGTACCTCGCTCGGTCATGAAAGGATCCTCCGCATGACGACGACCGCGACGATCCACACCAACCTCGGCGACATCCGCGTGAACCTCTTCGAGTTCCAGGCACCCAAGACGGTCCGTAACTTCACCGGACTGGCCGAGGGAACCAAGGAGTGGACGAACCGCAAGGTCGGTGCGAAGACCACTGCGCCGCTCTACGACGGCACGGTCTTCCACCGCGTCATCTCCGGTTTCATGATCCAGGGCGGCGACCCGGACGGAAACGGCACAGGTGGCCCGGGCTACCGCTTCGAGGACGAGTGCACGTCCGAGCTCGTCTTCGATCGTCCCTACCTGCTGGCGATGGCCAACGCCGGCCCGAACACCAACGGCTCGCAGTTCTTCATCACAGTGGCCAAGACGCCGCACCTGAACATGCGCCACACCATCTTCGGCGAGGTCGCCGACCAGGAGTCCCGCGACGTCGTCGACGCGATCGCCGCGACGCCGACCGGCCCCGCTGATCGGCCGCGCGAGGACGTCGTGATCTCGTCCATCGACATCACCCGCGACTAGCGGGCGTGACCGAGCCCGCCCCGCCGCCACTGCCGTCGGGCGTCGACGGCTGCTACCGGCATCCGGATCGGCTCACGGGGATCCGCTGCACGCGGTGCAACCGGTCGATCTGCCCCGAGTGCATGGTGGCGGCGCCGGTCGGGTTCCAGTGCCCCGAGTGCGTTGCAGGAGCGGCGGCTCGGACGCGTCACGCGACGACGCCCGCTGGCGGCGCGATCATCTCGAAGCCGGCAGTCACCTACACCCTCATCGGCATCAATGTCGCGATCTTCCTGGCCCAGATGGCGATCGGCATCAATGCGGTTGCCGGCGACTGGGGCATGTGGCCGGTCGGCATCGCGATCGGGGGAGAGTGGTGGCGGCTGGTCACAGCGGCCTTCCTGCACGGCTCGTTCCTGCACATCGCGTTCAACATGTACGTGCTGTTCGCGATCGGACCCACGCTCGAGCGGATCCTCGGCCACGGCCGGTACCTCACGCTGTACGTGCTCGCCGCGTTGGGCGGCGGTGTCGCGTCCTATGCCTTCTCCGACATCCGAACGGTGTCCGTGGGAGCCAGCGGGGCGATCTTCGGCCTGATGGGCGCGCTTGTCGTCGCGGGCCGTCGGCTTCGCTACGACATCACCCAGGTGCTCGTCCTGCTCGGCATCAACGTGGTGATCGGGTTCTTCGCCCCGGGTGTCGACTGGCGTGCGCACCTCGGCGGCATGGTCACCGGAGCCGTGGTGGCGGCGATCATGGTGTACGCGCCCCGGCGACACCGGACCGCCATCCAGGTCACCGGGCTGCTGGCGGTGGTCTTCGCGCTGGCGGCGATTGCCGCGTGGCGGACGGCGCAGATCAACGACCTGCTCGCCCCCCTGGGTGACTTCGCCGTCTGATCGGGCGCATGATGGGCGCATGACCACCGACGCCGTCATCGTCTCCGCTGTTCGCACCCCCGTCGGGATCGGCAAGCCCGAGAAGGGCGTCCTCAGCGGCGTCCACCCGATAGACCTGTCCGCCCGGGTCCTCCAGGAGGTGACGGCGCGAGCCGGCGTCGACCCGGCCCTCGTCGACGACGTGATCTGGGGCGCCGTCTCGCAGGTCGGCGAGCAGAGCGGCAACGCCGCCCGCAACGCCGTGCTGTCGGCCGGCTTCCCGGAGGAGATCACCGGCGTCACGATCGACCGGCAGTGCGGGTCCAGCCAGCAGGCGGTGCACTTCGCCGCGGCCGGGGTCGTGGCCGGTCACTACGACATGGTCATCGCCGGTGGTGTGGAGTCGATGTCGCGGGTGCCGATGTTCTCGAACATGGTCGGCGGCGACGGGCCCTTCCCGGCGAGCATGCATGCCCGCTACGACAACGGCCTGGTCAACCAGGGCATCAGCGCCGAGATGATCGCCGAGCGCTGGAACCTGTCCCGAACGCAGCTCGATGAGATCGCCGAGCAATCCCATGCCCGAGCGGCCGCGGCGCAGGAGAGCGGATTGTTCGCAGACGAGATCGTCGTCGTCGACACCCCGAACGGGCCCGTCCAGCACGACCAGGGCATCCGACCCGGCACGACCATCGAGTCCCTTGCCGGCCTCAAGACCCCGTTCATGGAGGGCGGCAAGGTCACCGCGGGCAACGCGTCGCAGATCTCCGACGGAGCGGCGGCCCTGCTCATCACCAGCTCCGAGCGGGCCCGGGAGCTGGGCCTGACCCCGCTGGCCCGGGTGCACACCGTGGCGCTGGCCGGGGTGGACCCCGTCATCATGCTGACCGGCCCGATCCCGGCCACCGCCAAGGCACTCCAGCGCTCGGGTCTGGCACTGTCCGACATCGGCGCCTTCGAGGTCAACGAGGCCTTCGCCTCGGTGCTGGCGGCCTGGTACGCCGAGACCGGGGCGGACCCGGCTCTCACCAACGCCCGCGGTGGGGCGATCGCGCTGGGCCACCCGCTGGGCGCCTCCGGTGCGCGGCTCATGACCACCCTCGTCCACAGGATGCGCCAGGACGGGATCCGTTACGGCCTGCAGACCATGTGCGAGGGCGGGGGCATGGCGAACGCCACCATCCTTGAGCTCATGTGAACGCAGTTATCCACACCTTGTCCCCAGCTGGGGATGAATGACAGCGGTGTAAGTCGGTGCCGGCGACGTCCGGCGGGACCGACTACTTCCAGCGGGTCGCGAGGACGAATCCGCCGGCGATGAACGCGAAGCCGATCGCGACGTTCACCAGGGCACTGAGATCCCGCATGATCGGGATGTCGTTGCCGGCGATGTAGAAGACGACGATGTACGTCAGGCCGATGACGAACAGGGTCACCATGGTCGGGGCGAGCCAGGACGGCGAGCCGATCCGGGCCACCTTCCGCTCACCCTTGGTGGTGGGCGGCGGG
>Ga0315909_10009592_pt1 | contig 10446 bp, 9 predicted proteins | sample LakEriMetagenome_11_FD_203527 | JGI IMG/M metagenome (GOLD analysis project Ga0315909, IMG submission 203527) | Freshwater fungal communities from buoy surface, Lake Erie, Ohio, United States - Buoy 2 MA125 | ecosystem: Environmental > Aquatic > Freshwater > Lake | place: USA: Lake Erie, Ohio...
AATCTGCATGGTTATTCCAACAGGTAAATATAATTTTCGCGCCGCTTCTTGTTGTAACGTTGACGTTGTAAAGGGTGCGGCGGGTGATTTTTTGGTAGGCTTGGTTTCTAAATCGCCTACCTTATAAGTTGAACCTATATTTTTGGCTAAGAAATCTTCCGCTTCTTTTTTAGTAGCGAAGTTCTTAGGTAATTTTGCTTTAAACGTTTTTCCAGCTTCGTTGGTAAATTCAGCTGTAATGCTGAAGGAAGCTTCTGGATTAAAGGCTTGAATTTCACGTTCTCGTTCAACAATTAAACGAACCGAAACTGATTGCACGCGACCTGCAGATAATCCTCCTTTAACTTTTTTCCATAATACTGGAGATAATTCATACCCCACTAATCGATCTAAAACTCTTCGGGCTTGCTGTGCGTTGACTAAATTATAATCTATTCCTCTCGGATTTTCAATGGCTTTTTGAATGGCAGTTTTTGTAATCTCATGAAAAACAATACGTTTTGTTTTTTCGGGTTTTAGATTTAATTCTTCAGATAAGTGCCAAGAAATTGCTTCTCCCTCTCGGTCCTCATCGGAAGCCAACCAAACCATATCGGCATTTTTAGCTAATCCTTTTAATTTAGTTACCAAGGCTTTTTTATCGGCAGATACTTCATATTTAGGCTTAAATCCATTAGCAACATCTACTCCAATTTCTCGTGAAGGCAGATCGGCTATATGTCCATAACTCGATTCTACTTGGTAGTCACTTCCCAGAAATTTCTCGATAGTTTTTGCCTTTGCGGGTGACTCAACGATTACTAAATTCTTTGCCATTTCACTTTTATTTGTTCGGCAAAAGTATCTATTTTTTTTAAATTTTGACTTGTTGATTTCATTTTTACCCATAATTTGTTTTGAGATGGATTCATTTACGCTATTCTATATGTGAAAATATACCCGAGGGATCAAGAAATAAAAAATAATCAAAAAATGATGTTAAACCTTTACTGACATCTTGTCATATTTTAGATTTTAGTATTATCTTTGCAAATCGAATCTTCGGAATGCTAAATGGAATTTTATAGTATGGAAAAGGAAATTGACGAAAAAAAACAAGGTCAAAGTTTGGTTTTAAACCAAAAAGAAGGGAATACAAAAAAACTTTTTATAGAGAGTTATGGTTGCCAAATGAATTTTTCGGACAGCGAAATCGTGGCCTCTATTCTCTATGAAAACGGATACAATACGACTCAAAACTTGGAAGACGCCGATTTGGTATTGGTTAACACGTGCTCAATCCGTGATAAGGCCGAACAAACCATTCGCAAACGTTTAGAAAAATACAACGCCGTTAAAAAAATCAACCCTGGCATGAAAGTGGGCGTTTTAGGCTGTATGGCAGAACGTTTAAAAAGCCAGTTTTTAGAAGAAGAGAAAATTGTCGACATGGTCGTAGGACCCGATGCGTATAAAGATTTACCCAATCTACTGGCCGAAGTTGAAGAAGGAAGAGATGCTATCAACGTTATTTTATCAAAGGAAGAAACGTATGGTGATATTGCACCGGTACGCTTAAACAGCAACGGCGTTAATGCTTTTGTTTCAATCACAAGAGGATGTGACAATATGTGCACTTTCTGCGTAGTTCCATTTACAAGAGGTCGAGAACGCAGCAGAGAACCACAAAGTATTATTGACGAAATTCAAGATTTATACATTAGAGGATTTAAAGAAGTTACTTTACTGGGTCAAAATGTTGACAGTTATCTTTGGTATGGTGGCGGTTTGAAAAAAGATTACGACAAAGCCACGGAAATGCAAAAAGCAACGGCCCTAGATTTTGCCCAATTGCTAGATAAATGCGCTACGCTGTTTCCTAAAATGCGTTTTAGATTCTCCACTTCAAATCCGCAGGACATGCACGAAGAAGTTTTACATGTCATAGCAAAACACCATAATATTTGTAATTACATACACTTACCCGTTCAAAGTGGAAGTACCCGAATTTTGAAAGAAATGAACCGGCAACACACTCGTGAAGAATACATGGCGCTAATTGATAAAATATACTCCATACTTCCAGACATCTCCTTATCACAAGATATGATTGCTGGTTTTCCTACCGAAACCGAAGCCGATCATCAAGATACGTTAAGCTTAATGGAATATGTAAAATATGATTTCGGATTTATGTTTGCTTACTCGGAGCGCCCTGGAACTTTAGCTGCCCGAAAAATGGAAGACGATGTCCCTGAAGCGGTTAAAAAACGTCGATTAACAGAAATTGTAGATTTACAACAAAAACATGGATTAGAACGAACACAGCGTTTCATTGGCCAGGAAGTAGAAGTATTGATTGAAAAAGAATCCAAACGTTCTGACGCCCACTGGAGTGGAAGAAATTCGCAAAACACTGTAGTCGTTTTTCCAAAAGAGAACTATAAAGTAGGTGAATTCGTACTCGTTAGAATTACCGATTGTACCGCAGCTACATTAATTGGAGAAGCGGTTGGATATTCTGAATTAATGAATTAAAAGCATAAAATGGAATCAGTACAAGCGATAAAACAACGTTTTGAAATCATTGGGAACGACCCTAAACTCAATCGGGCTGTGGAGAAAGCTATTCAAGTAGCACCCACAGATATTTCGGTATTGGTCACCGGAGAAAGTGGTGTAGGAAAAGAAAGTATTCCAAAAATTATTCACTCGCTATCGCATCGAAAACACGGAAAATATATCGCTGTAAACTGTGGTGCTATTCCTGAAGGCACAATAGACAGCGAACTTTTTGGACATGAAAAGGGTTCGTTTACAGGTGCAACGAATACACGAGAAGGGTATTTTGAAGTTGCCAATGGAGGTACCATTTTTTTAGACGAAGTGGGCGAGTTGCCCTTAACTACTCAAGTACGATTATTACGTGTTTTAGAAAATGGTGAATTCATTAAAGTTGGTTCGTCTCAAGTACAAAAAACAAATGTACGTATTGTAGCTGCTACGAATGTAAATATGTTTGAAGCTATTGAAAAAGGAAAGTTTAGAGAAGATTTATTTTACCGTTTAAGTACCGTTGACATCATGCTACCTCCTCTTCGGGAACGCAAAGAAGACATCCATTTACTGTTCAGAAAATTTGCCGCCGATTTTGCTCACAAATACAAAATGCCTGCAATTAGATTAGATGAGGAAGCTATACAGATACTAATCAAATACAGATGGAGTGGAAATATTCGTCAATTGCGCAATATAGCCGAACAAATTTCAGTGCTTGAAACCAAAAGAGAAATCACTGCACAAACATTACTTTCTTATTTACCTCAAGAACAAACTAATTTACCCTCGGTTATAAACACAAAAAAATCAGAGAGCGATTTTAGTAATGAAAGAGAAATTTTATACAAAGTTCTCTTTGACATGAAAAGTGATTTGAACGATTTGAAAAAGCTAACTCTAGAGTTAATGCAAAATGGAAGCAGTAAAGTTCAAGAAACAAATAAAGGATTAATTCAAAAAATTTACGGAAAACCCGAAGAAAATACTATTTTTGAAGAAGAATCTCGCGTTGAAATGATGCCTACACAAAATAATTTGATGCAGGAAACCTTTGAGAATGACGAAGAAAATTATTTATTTGCAGAAACAATAGACGAGGAAGAAACCTTAAGCCTTGAAGCCAAAGAAATTGAACTCATTAAAAAATCATTGGAACGCAACAAAGGGAAAAGAAAAGCAGCGGCTGATGAATTAGGTATTTCAGAACGCACCTTGTATAGAAAAATCAAACAATACAATTTATAATGAAATATAGCATTATTGTTCTAAGTTTTATGCTTTCATTGCTCATTAACAGCTGTGGAGTTTACAATTTTACAGGGGCAAAACCGGTAGATGCAAAAACATTTCAAGTCAATTATTTTCAAAATAATGCCGAATTAATTGAACCCGGAATTGAACGAACTTTTACCCTTGAATTACAAGATATCATTCAAAGTCAAACCAATTTAAATTTAGTTACTCAAGGTGGTGAATTGATTTATGAAGGTGAGATTGTAGAATATCGAATTGCTCCCATGACCGCTACGGCAGATCAAAGAGCTGCACAGAACCGCCTTACTATTACTGTGATGGTGCGTTTTACTAACCGAAATAAAGAGGAAGATAACTTTGAAAAACGCTTTTCGTTTTATTATGATTTTGATGCCAATGCACAATTAGTTGGATCCCAACTTACTTCTGCACTAGACGAAATTTTTGAACGTATTACGCAAGATATCTTTAATGAATCCCTTGCAAAATGGTAATTAATTAGATTTATATATTTTGAATACAGCTGATATCACCTATTTATTAAATAAACCCGAAGCGACGAACGAAAAACAAACGATCGCGCTCGAGAATGTGGTATTACTATATCCCTATTTTCAGGCAGCACGTGCTTTGCATTTGAAAGGATTGTATAATCAAGATAGTTTTAGATACAATTATGAATTAAAGAAAACTGCTGCTTATTCAACCGATCGTACGATACTATTTGAATTTATTACTTCCGATCGTTTTGTAACGCTTCAACAAGACAAAATAGATGCTATACAAGAGTATATGCAAAATATTACTGTCCATGCCATTGAAGAAATCAGTGCTGAAAAACTGCCTTTAACAGCTAACTCTGAAGAAAACAAAACAACAAGTTCTGATGAAAAATTAATAATTGGCTCCCCTTTATCATTTTCTAAAACAGAAAAACATTCCTTTCAAGAATGGCTTCAACTTACCAATCTGCAGCCCATTGATCGGAAAAATTCTGAAAAGGTTTCCAATATCCAAGTAGAAAAGGAAAAAAAATTAGCACTCATTGATAAATTTATTGAGGCAAATCCAAAAATTGCTCCTGTAAAAGAAAATAGTGTAATTTCGATAAATAGTAGTAAAAGCATAGAAGAACCAACACATTTAATGACCGAAACGTTAGCAAAAGTGTTTTTGGAACAAAAAAAATATCACAAAGCGATACAAGCTTATGAAATTTTAATTTTGAAATATCCAGAAAAAAGTAGTTTATTTGCAGACCGAATAATCGAAATCAAAAATTTACAACAAAATAATATTTAATTATGGGATTCACAGGTTTTTTAATTGCAATAACAATTGTTTGTTTTTTATTAATCTTAGCCGTTATGGTGCAAAACCCTAAAGGGGGTGGATTATCTTCTTCTTTTGGAGGGTCACAACAATTAGGTGGTGTTCAAAAAACAACCGATTTCTTAGACAAAAGTACTTGGACTTTAGGCGGCATATTGATTGCGCTTATTTTATTATCAAGTATAAGTTTTAATGGAGGTAACGCAGTTACAGATTCTAAAATTTTAGGACAAGAAGAGGCAGCTGCTTCATCAGCTACGCCTAAAACCCTTGATCCAAACAAACAAGCTCCTGCTGCAACTTCACCCGTTGCAACAGATTCTACAAAATAAGTATTAAAACTACATAATTAAATGCCAGCCTGTCAGTGCTGGCATTTTTTATTTCAGAAAAAATGGCATACTATTGAATTGGCATAATTTCTGAATAATAGAATTTGTAAATAATAAAATAAATTAATACACTATGTCATTAAACATTAAACCTATTTCAGACCGAGTTGTTATCGCTCCACTAGCAGCTGAAACAACAACAGCTTCTGGAATTATTATTCCAGATACTGCAAAAGAAAAACCACAAAAAGGAACTGTAGTAGCCGTAGGAAATGGAAAAAAAGACTACAGCATGACAGTAAAAGTTGGTGATGTCGTACTTTATGGTAAATATTCTGGAACCGAATTCAAATATGAGGGAAAAGATTATTTGATCATGAAAGAAGACGAAATTTATGCAATTTTGTAAAGTATTAAGACAAATTAAAAAAATATCAACCGAATCTAGGATTCTAAATTCTAAATTCTAAATTCTAAATTAAAATGGCAAAAGATATAAAATTTGACATCGAAGCTCGTGACGGATTAAAACGTGGCGTTGACGCATTAGCTAATGCAGTTAAAGTAACCCTTGGACCAAAAGGTAGAAATGTGATTATTTCAAAATCATTTGGTGGGCCTACAGTAACTAAAGATGGGGTTTCGGTAGCAAAAGAAATCGAATTATCCGATCCCTTAGAAAATATGGGTGCTCAAATGGTAAAAGAAGTAGCATCAAAAACCAATGACTTAGCCGGTGACGGAACCACAACAGCAACCGTTTTAGCACAAGCTATCGTTAAAGAAGGTTTAAAAAACGTGGCGGCTGGAGCCAATCCAATGGATCTAAAAAGAGGAATTGATAAAGCTGTGGAAACCATAGTTGCTGAGTTGAGCAAACAAGCCGTTGCCGTGGGTGATTCTTCAGAAAAAATAAAACAAGTGGCTTCTATTTCGGCCAATAATGACGAGACAATTGGTGATTTAATTGCAGTGGCCTTTGGAAAAGTTGGAAAAGAAGGGGTAATTACCGTTGAAGAAGCAAAAGGAACAGATACCTATGTTGATGTGGTAGAAGGTATGCAATTTGACAGAGGGTACTTATCGCCTTACTTTGTTACAGATGCCGATAAAATGGTAGCCGAATTAAATAATCCTTATGTGTTGTTATACGATAAAAAAATATCAAATCTACAAGAATTATTACCCGTATTAGAACCCGTAGCGCAATCCGGAAGACCCTTATTAATCATTGCTGAAGATGTAGACGGGCAGGCATTAGCTACTTTAGTGGTTAATAAATTACGTGGTGGATTAAAAATTGCAGCTGTAAAAGCTCCAGGATTTGGTGATCGAAGAAAAGCAATGTTAGAAGATATTGCTATTTTAACAGGAGGTACCGTTATTGCAGAAGAAAGTGGATATTCTTTAGAAAACACAACACTAGACATGCTAGGAACTGCTGAAAACATTACAATTGACAAAGATACTACTACTATTGTTAATGGAGCTGGAGCTGCCGAAAACATCAAAGCTAGAGTAAACCAAATTAAAGCGCAAATCGAGACTACAACTTCTGATTATGACCGTGAAAAATTGCAAGAGCGCTTAGCAAAATTAGCAGGTGGTGTAGCTGTTTTGTATGTAGGCGCTGCCTCTGAAGTTGAAATGAAAGAGAAAAAAGACCGCGTAGATGATGCATTACATGCTACTCGAGCTGCCGTTGAAGAAGGAATTGTTGCCGGTGGTGGTGTTGCCCTAGTGCGTGCTAAAGCGGCATTGGTAAACATCAAAGCAGAAAATGCTGACGAAGCTACTGGAATTCAAATTATCAATAAAGCCGTAGAATCTCCCTTGAGAACTATTGTAGAAAACGCTGGTGGTGAAGGCTCTGTTGTAATTGCAAAAGTTACAGATGGAAAGGATGATTTTGGTTTCAATGCAAAAACAGGCGAATATGTTCAAATGTTAGCAGCCGGAATTATTGATCCTAAAAAAGTAACGCGTGTAGCACTAGAAAATGCGGCTTCTGTAGCGGGTATGATTTTAACTACTGAGTGTGCATTAATTGACATTAAAGAAGAATCAGCTTCCATGCCAATGGGCGGAGGTATGCCAGGAATGATGTAGAAAATAATACAATTAGATACTAAAAAAACCCCGATTTGAAATTTCAAGTCGGGGTTTACTTTTTATAATTTATTTTATTCTATCATACAAACAACATCCATGAAGCTTTTCGTAGACTGAAGCTTCAGCTTTTGCAAATTCGGTATCGTGCCCCACAGATGCAATTGCTTTTGCAACGTCTGCTTTTGAGCATTTTGTTTCATCAATTAATAGATGTATATCTTGACAATCCACGTGCCACTCTGCGCTTTTAACTCCTTTAACTGAAAAAGCGGCTTTTTCAATACGCTTTTCGCACATTTCACAATTTCCAGCTACTTTGAATACAACTTTTTTGTTTTTGCTTTTTGTCTCTTGAGCTACTGCTGAAATTGACAAAAAAGCAACTAAAATCAATATTATACTGTTTTTCATTTTTGGTCTTTTTAAGTTAATTATTTAATTTTAAATCGTAATCCCGCATAATACATTTGGCCAAAAACAGGACCATAGAGCATACTGCTATCAAAATATGCTCCGAAAGGATTCTCGTTTTGTACAATACCATTATTTTGTTTGTAATTACCCATATTTTCACCCCCAATATACATTTCTAATGTACTGGAGAAGGTTCGAGTAATTTGTGCATTCATAACTGCAAAGGAAGGCGCATAATCGGCCAATTGATAAGCAGCAGGATTGCTTGTGGTATTAGGTAATCGCTGAGCTCCTAACCAATTATATGTGAAGTCGAATTTCCACTGTTGTCCTTGCTCTTTAATGTGCGTTTCAAACGAAACATTCCCAAAAAAACGATGTTTGGCTTGCAGTGCACGTTGTAGTTGGCCCGTGGTAAATTGCGTTTGTACATCAAAATATTTATACGCTGTTTTAATATTCAAATGCTTTACTAATTCGATAGAAAATTCGGCTTGAAACGATTTAGAAAAACTTTTGCCCTCTAAATTATACAGCAAGACTTGTTGTGCACTGGCATCCAAATCTACAACGGCTTGATTTTGAAAATCGGTTACATAATAATCCAGTATTACTTCCGAACTTTTTCCGAATAGATTGAATTTTTGGATAAAACTTATTCCATAATTCCAAGCAATTTCAGGATTTAATCCGTATAATTTACCCTCTGTATTAAGAATAGAAAAATCTCTTGAAGAAGCTAATAAGTGTTGGTTTTCGGCAAAAATATTTGCAGCACGTTTTCCTCTTCCGGCTGAAGCCCTAACCACAGCATTTACCCAAGGATTGTATCTAAGATGTAATCTGGGTGTAAAAAAAGTAGCTAATCTATTGTGGTGATCTACTCTTGCCCCTGCTACCAAACTAAAATTATCTAAATTGTCAAACGTATATTCAAAAAAAACACCTACCGAATTATCAATTCTTGAAAAATCTCGGGTAAAGTTAACCTTCACTATTTCATCGTATTGATCATACGCAACGTTGATTCCCGTAGTAAACTTATTTTTTGTATTGGTAATAATGGAATTGAACAGCATGTTGGAATAAAAGCTTTTTTGATGCATATTATATTGGTTCAAACCAAAATACGAATCTTGTCGATGGGATTGAAATGAATTTTGAAAACCAAAACTTTGATAAGGCCTCTCTGGAAATACATACCCCGTTTTATTTGAAATCTCAATTTTCTCCGTATTTACTTCACTTCCCCAAGCATTTGAGGTGAATTGATCTGTTTCCGGATTGAAATTAACCTCTCCTGCTTGTTTCTCATCATTCATATAGCGAAGGTTTAAAAAACTAACCCAACCTTTTTCGGCATCATTATATTGCCAACGGTTTAAAATATTAACTTGTTTGCCAATTGGATTGTCTAAAAATCCGTCGTCATTCATATCGTTTCTACTTTGCCTTGTATTACCATGTAAAAACAAAGTAGCACTTAATTTATCTGAATATTTATGATTGAAATGCGTATTTAATTCATATCGACTATCTTGTGAACCATATATATTTAAGAAAAAAGGAATATCATTTAAAGGTTTTAATACCTCATAATTAATTTGACCCGAAATGCTCTCGTACCCATTTATTACACTTCCTGCACCTTTTGTAATTTGGATACTTTCTACCCATGTACCGGGCACAAAAGACAATCCATAGGCTTGTGAAGCACCACGAACAGAAGGAATATTTTCATCCGTAATTAAAATATAGGGACTCGTTAATCCTAACATCTTTATTTGTTTATTTCCAGTAACTGCATCTGAAAAATTAACATCGATGGAAGGATTGGTACTAAAACTTTCAGACAAATTGCAACAGGCCGCTTTCAACAATTCTTTTTGTCCCATGGTTTGCACATTGGTGACTTTATATAGTGAATGCTCAGTGCTTTTTTTAGTTTTTGAAATGGTAACTTCTTTGAGATTTTCTACTTCCTTGAGAATAATTGTGAAGCTCTCGGTTGAGTTTACTGCTATTTTTTGAGTTTCAAAACCCTCAAAACTTATGATCAAAATTGTAGATTCAGAAGACTTTTCTATCGCAAAATCTCCGTTTGCATTTGTGCTAGTAGCTAGTGCTGTATTTTGCCAAATAACAGTTGCGCCACTAATGGGTTGCTTACTTTTGTCAATGACCTTGCCTTTTATAATTTCTTGAGCACTTGTCAAAGAAGTAATTAAGCATAGCAAGAAGGCTATTTTATTAAACATGATGATTATTTTAATGTTAAAATTCAGTGTATTACAGAATAAAAACAAAAAAATTAGGCATAAAAAACAAATTGACAATGGAGTTCGTAGAGCGGTGGTGCATGTGAGTCGCAATAAAAATCTACAAAAGAGAATTCAGTTTGCGCCACATCTGAATTCATTTTAGAGGGATTCCATTTGGATGTTACCACAAAACCCTCTAGATC
>Ga0315909_10009593_pt1 | contig 10446 bp, 6 predicted proteins | sample LakEriMetagenome_11_FD_203527 | JGI IMG/M metagenome (GOLD analysis project Ga0315909, IMG submission 203527) | Freshwater fungal communities from buoy surface, Lake Erie, Ohio, United States - Buoy 2 MA125 | ecosystem: Environmental > Aquatic > Freshwater > Lake | place: USA: Lake Erie, Ohio...
GAGCGAGAATGTGGCCCAAATGGAGAGCTAATTTTTGGGCATCATGATGGATGCTGCCTGGCGCTTTACGAATATCAGCCACAACAATCTCTCCACCCAAGGTTGATGCTGCCAGCTTTAATGCCTGCTCGTCACGCACAACTGAATGATCGACAAGGCAATAATCCACGGTTAATTCAGGGGCATAACGATGAAAGAATTCGAGGTGTTCTTCAGGAGTTGATCCCGCAAACTCTTCGCCTTGAGTATGTGAAGACGCATCAAGGTTTAGTATCAGAATTTTCCGAGCCGTCGAATTGCGTAAGGCTTCCATCTGCGCTGGCACTAATAAGTGCGGAATAACACTTGAAAACCAAGATCCTGGTCCCATGGTGATCCATTGGGCCTCAGCAATTGCATCTAATGCTTCACTTCTGGCTGGCGGATCTTCCGGAATAATTCGGAGAGCTTCGATTCGTCCCTTTGCTGTTGCAACTTCTTTCTTGCCTCGAACAACAATTCTTCCAGTGGAAGTATTAAATGTTCCTTCGATATCTAATGCAACCGATGCCATTGGAAGAACGCGACCAATAACTTTAAGAAGCTGGCCAACTCTGTCGAGTGCAGCGACTGGATCTTCACCAGCGTTCCACATCGATGCGAGTAGAAGATTTCCCATTGCATGCCCGTTGAGTTCACCGTTGCTTTCGAAACGATGTTGCATTATTTGAGCCCAGGTACGGCCCCATTCATCATCTGCACACAGAGCCGCAAGTGCCATTCGCAAATCACCTGGAGGAAATATTGGAAATTCTTCGCGCAAGCGCCCACTAGATCCACCATTGTCGGCAACGGTGACAATTGCAGTTAGTTGATTAGTCAGCTGACGCAAAGCGGTTAACGTTGCAGCTAGACCATGACCGCCGCCGAGAGCAACAACCTTAGCCAAAACTACTCACGACCTACATCGCGATGGGTTGGATGTGCAGACACTTCAGAACCCATTTCGTTGAGCTGTCGGGCTATCTCTTGCGTAACTGCCACACTGCGGTGTTTTCCGCCGGTACATCCAACGGCGATGGTCACATACTTTTTACCTTCGCGCATGTAACCCTCAATCATCGAATGCACTAGATGAACATAATCCTGAACGAAATCACTTACGCCATCACTTCCCAAAACGCGATCACTGACTTGAGGCGTCAGGCCAGTTAATGGACGAAGTTCGGGATCCCAATGCGGGTTCGGTATGAAACGACAATCCAGAACCAGATCCGAGTCAACTGGGATTCCATACTTATACCCAAATGACAAAACATTGATTCGAATCCCCTGGAGCTTTCCTGCTCCAAATATTTCACCGATTCGTTTTTCTAATTGGTGAACATTGAGGTTAGATGTATCAATTGCAACATCTGATTGCGAACGAATTTCTTCTAATTTCTCGCGCTCACGCGCAATTCCATCGACGATGCGATCTTTACCCTGCAATGGATGTGGGCGGCGTGTGGACTCAAAGCGTTGGACCAAGGCCTGATCAGTGGCGTCGAGAAAAACTAATCGATAAGCGGACTGATTTTTCTTTAACTCAGCAAGAGCATGAGTCAGTTCATCAAAGAACTCGCCACCGCGCACATCAACAACTACCGCTAACTCTTTTCCTTGCGGCCCGGTTCCCTTGCTAACAAGTGCTGGTAGCAATGCAGGTGGAAGATTGTCGACGACATACCAACCCAGATCTTCCAGCGCGTTAGCAACTGTTGAACGCCCAGCACCTGACATGCCCGTAAGGATCAAGGTCTCCTGATTTGCCATGGCTCTATCCTCTTACATCTGTCAAGAAGGTTGAAACACGCTCAAGACTCTTTTCGAGGTAGGCCGGCAGCATATCCTTGTGCTCCTGATTTTTGGTTTCAAACAAGTAGTTAAGCAACAGTAAGCGTCGTTGTAGGAGCAAGGCTTTCATCGCATTATCCGAGTAAGTTGGTAATGGCCTTACGCTCTTGTACCCATTCAGCAACGCTTCATCTTGTTCGGGTGTATCCAAATAGTACAAAGTTACCGCTAGATCTTGAGCTTCAACGCCATACCCGCAATCATCGAAATCAAAGATCGACAACTGACCTTCATTCCACATTAAGTTCCAACCATGCATATCTGCATGAATGATGTGAACCTTTGAATTTTGGTACAAATCATTTGTGTATTTCATAATCAGATCATGTGCTTGCTGAATCAAAGCTCGGTCTACATCTGACAAAAGAGATTTCTCAGAGAAGAGATAGTCCTCTGTCCCCCAGAAGAAATCATTGAAGGTAGGCAAAGTATTGTTACCCGATAAGGAGAAATCTGCCGATTCTTGATGTAGTTGAGCCATTGCTCTGCCTACTTGATGGAGTTGGTCCATAGTGGGCTCATCGCCAATTTCCTCACCTTCAAGCCATGAGTACATAACTCCATACATTTCTTGCCCAGAATCTGCATGCAGACCAGAGACTATGTACTCATCTGCAACGGTCGCAATTGGAGTTGGTGTGTTAACTCCAGATGTGCGATTAAGGTGGCGCACCCACTCGACTTCGGCCTTCATGTTTTCAACGGTTCGGGTTGAGTTGATATTGATTCTAAGGGCGTACTTCGTGCCTGAATCAGTTTCCACTGAAAAAGTTGCGTTGAATTCAAAGTTGATGCATGAAACCTTTGCGCCGTGAATTCCATAATCCTTTAAGAGTTCCGTGGCGAAAGCTGTCAAAGAATTTTGTTGGTCTTCTGCTGGAAGGTCGAAAAATTCCTTACCCATTACTTATTCTCCAGGATCTCGCCGGTTTCGGTGTTGACTGATTGAGTCGCAATTGTAGACAAGTGGAATTGAATCACCGCAGCAATCTTTGAACCAATTCCAGGGGTGGCTGCTATGTCTTCAACCGATGCTTTTCTAATTGCCGCTACCGATCCGAATCGCTCTAGAAGTGAGGCTCTGCGCGCAGAACCAAGCTGTGGAATCTCATCCAAAATTGATTCCAACATGACCTTGGAGCGGCGGGAGCGATGGAAAGTAATTGCAAAGCGATGGGCCTCATCTCTAATGCGCTGCAAGAGATACAGACCTTCGCTACTGCGCGGCAAAATAAGCGGATCTTTTGAACCTGGCATCCAGACTTCTTCGAGCCTCTTAGCTAATCCGCACAGCGCAATATCTTTGATTCCTAATTCATCTAATGCACGCTGGGCCGCATTGACCTGAGGTTGACCACCATCGACAACAATTAGTTGCGGCGGATAAGCAAATTTGCTCGGTTTGCCACCAAGTTCTGCAACCTCTGCTTCATTCTCTTTTCGATCATCTAACAAACGTTTTAGTCGACGAGTAATCACTTGGTGCATCGCACGAGTGTCATCAAAGCCTTCGCTGGTATCGATGATGAAACGACGGTATTCACTTTTCTTGATCATCCCATCTTCGAAAACCACCATTGATGCGACAACTGATGTACCTGAGATATTTGAGATATCAAAGCATTCGATCCGCAAAGGAGTGCGACCAAGGTTGAGATGTTCTTCGATCTCGGTCAACGCTTTGCCGCTTACTGCAGCATCAGTGGCTCGCTTACTAAGGTACTGAATGAGAGAGTACTGAGCATTTCTCTTTACAGTACCTAGAAGTTCAACCTTTTCCCCACGTTGTGGGACCTTGATTTCGACTTTAGTAGAACCTATCGAGCCAAGCCATTGTTCGAGTTGTTCTTTGTCTGACGGTTCTGCATTGATGTAAATGTTGCGCGGAACTGCAATTGCCCCCGATCCATAAATCGAATACAAGAGTGCAGTTAACTCATCTTGACCTTCAAGAACCATCTCTTGATCAACAATCCAGGAACGCGATCCCTTAACTGAACCGCGTTGCATGGAAAAGATCGAGCCAGCTGCATGGAAACCATCATGGTAGATAGAGATGAAATCACCATCTAAATCATCGGAGAAATTACCTTCAGTCGATTTTTGAGCTTTTTCAAAGGATTCGATTTGATCACGCAGGCGGGCCGCTCTTTCAAACTCTTCATTTGCTGCAGCGGAATTCATCTCTTCATGCAGCTTGGGCAGAATATTTTCCATGCCGGACTCCATAAACTCATTAAGGCGTTCGGCTAGCTTTTTATGATCCTCTTTCGAGATCCAATCAACGCAAGGTGCTGCGCACTTGCCGATATCTCCCAATAAGCACTGTCTCTTGCTGCGTTGAGCACGTGTGAAGTTAGCCGATGAGCACGACCTGACTGGAAAAACTTTAAGCAATACTTCAAAAGTGTTTCGAAGGGCCCAGGCGTTTGTATACGGTCCGAAATACTTCAATCCGGGACGCTTATCTTTTCGCGTTATGAAGATCATTGGGTATTCATCATTAAGCGAAAGCGCCAAATATGGGTAGGACTTGTCATCCTTGAATTGAACGTTGTACTTAGGTTGATACTGTTTGATCCAGCTAAATTCCAGAGCAAGAGCCTCTAGTTCGGTACTAACGATTGTCCAATCTACTCGAACCGCTTCATGGACCATTCGATAAGTCTTTGTCGCAAGGTTTGCTTGAAAGTAATTGCTTAATCGATTCTTGAGATTCTTCGCTTTGCCGACGTAGATGACCTTGTCCTGTTTATTGTAAAAACGATAAACACCAGGGTGCTCAGGAATATTGCTTGGCCGATAACTTTGAGGATCTGCCATGAGACTACTTCTTCGCTGGGGCTTTTCTATTTGATTTTAAGATTTCACCCAAGAATTGACCGGTGTAACTTTCTTTCACGGCGGCGACAGTTTCAGGAGTACCTTCAGCAACAACTAATCCCCCGCGGAATCCGCCTTCAGGTCCCATATCGATCACCCAGTCCGAACACTTGATGACATCAAGGTTGTGCTCAATTACAACAACTGTGTTGCCGGTATCTACTAAACGGTTTAGCACGGTTAAGAGTTTATTGACATCTTCAAAGTGCAAACCTGTTGTTGGTTCATCTAGGACATAAATTGTTCGACCTGTAGATCGTCGCTGTAGCTCTGTTGCAAGCTTCACGCGTTGGGCTTCACCACCAGAAAGGGTGGGGGCCGATTGTCCAAGGCGCACATAACCCAAGCCCACATCATTTAAGGTCTTTAGGTAGCGGGCGATGGCAGGCACAGATTCGAAGAAACCATGCGCCTCTTCGATTGGCATATTAAGAACTTCGGCAATCGTCTTGTTCTTGTAGTGAACTTCGAGAGTTTCGCGGTTGTATCGCGCTCCGTGACAAACTTCGCACGGAACATAGACATCAGGCAAGAAGTTCATTTCGATAGTGATAGTTCCATCGCCAGAACAGTTCTCGCAGCGACCGCCCTTGACGTTAAAGGAGAATCGACCTTGCTGGTAACCACGAATCTTGGCTTCACTTGTTTCCGCAAAAAGCGCACGAATCTTGTCAAAAACACCTGTGTAGGTTGCAGGGTTTGATCGAGGGGTCCGACCAATAGGTGATTGATCAACGTGAACAACCTTGTCCAGAAGTTCGATTCCGGTAACTGTTCTATGGCGACCTGGAACTAACCGCGCTCCATTTAACTTATTAGCCAAAGTTGTGTAAAGAATGTCATTGACCAATGTTGATTTTCCAGAACCAGACACTCCTGTTACAGAGACAAAAACACCCAGTGGTACTTCGACTTCGATGTCCTTGAGGTTGTTTTCCTTGGCACCCTTAACAACTAACTTTCGTTTTGGATCTATGGGACGACGCTTCTTAGGGATCTCAATTGATTTACGTCCCGAAAGATATGCACCCGTTATCGATTCTTTGGATGCAATCAGTTCTTCATAGCTTCCAGAGACAACAACTTTTCCACCATGTTCGCCAGCACCTGGTCCAATATCGACGATCCAGTCTGCGGTTCTAATAGTCTCTTCATCATGCTCTACGACGATCAAGGTGTTTCCAAGATCGCGTAGTCGAGTAAGCGTTTCGATAAGTCGCTTATTGTCACGTTGATGCAAACCAATTGAAGGCTCATCAAGAACGTATAGGACGCCGACCAGACCGCTACCAATCTGAGTTGCTAGGCGGATGCGCTGTGCTTCTCCGCCAGATAAAGATCCAGCAGGTCGTGCCAGTGAAAGGTAATCAAGGCCGACATCTAACAAGAAGCCCAGACGTGCGTTGACCTCTTTCATAACACGTTCTGCAATCTGCGCCTCACGCTTATTGAGTTTGATTTGCTTCAGAAAAACAGCACAGTCTGCAATGGAAAGTTCGCAAATTTCAGAGATGTTTTTGTTTCCAATTGTCACAGCGAGAACTTCAGGCTTCAGACGAGCACCGTTACAGGTTTCGCAGGCAATCTCGCGCATATAAGCCTCGTACTTATCGCGGCTGTAATCACTATCAGTTTCTTCATGTCTGCGATGGATAAAGGGAATTACGCCTTCAAAACCAGTGGTGTAATTTCGCGCTCCGTAGCGCCCTTTGTATTTCATCTTGATTTCGTACTCGTAGCCATTCAAAATCGCTTCACGAGCTTTTACTGAAATCTTCTTCCACGGCGTATCAAGTGAGAAAGGCAGATCCTTAGCCAAAGCTTCTAGTAAACGTAAGAAGTAATCAGAGGATTGACCGCCGGACCAAGGCGCAATTGCGCCATCATTAATTGAAATCGAGTCATCAGGAATGATTAGATCCTCATCGACCTCTTTCTTGGTTCCAATTCCAGAACATTCTGCACAGGCCCCAAATGGAGAGTTGAAAGAGAATGAGCGCGGCTCTAACTCTTCAAATGAAAGCTCACAATCATGACAGGCCAAGTGCTCGCTATAGGTGCGCTCTTTGTCCGCGCCTTTTGCATCTACGAAATCTAGAACAACGATTCCTGAAGCCAAGCGCAAAGCATTTTCGATCGAGTCAGTTAAGCGCGTCTTGCTTTCAGCTTTAGCGGTTAGGCGATCAATCACAACTTCGATGGTGTGCTTTTCCTGCTTCTTAAGCTTTGGGGCATCTGAAAGCTGAACTACTTCCCCATCGATACGTGCACGGGAATAGCCTTGGGTGATCAAATCATTGAAGAGTTCAACAAATTCGCCCTTGCGTGCTCTTACAACTGGTGCAAGTACCTGAAACTTTGTAGTGGCAGGCAGTTCAAGAATTTGATCCACAATTTGCTGTGGAGATTGGCGAGTGACTACTTGGCCGCACTTGGGACAGTGCGGTGTTCCCGCACGTGCAAATAAAAGACGCAAGTAATCGTAAACTTCAGTAATCGTTCCAACGGTTGAGCGCGGATTGCGGTTAGTTGATTTCTGATCAATCGATACTGCAGGTGACAAACCTTCGATGAAATCAACATCTGGCTTATCCATTTGGCCAAGAAATTGGCGAGCATAGGCTGACAATGATTCGACATAACGACGCTGACCTTCGGCAAAGATTGTGTCAAAGGCCAGGGATGATTTTCCTGAGCCTGAAAGGCCTGTAAAAACGACTAGGGAATCTCGAGGTAGTTCAATGGAGACATTTTTGAGGTTGTGTTCGCGTGCTCCGCGCACAACTAACTTATCGATGCTCAAACCCCGGCCTCTTCCATCATTCGTAACTCTTTCTTCAATATCTTGATTTCATCGCGCAATCTGGCGGCAACCTCAAATTGAAGTTCAGATGCGGCGTTTCGCATCTGGTCGGTGAGCGAGCCTATCAACGCGATTAGATCCTTGCGCGGCAAGGAAGTCGAGGATTTGTCGTAAATTCCAGCCGATGAGGCTATTTTCTTAGCTCCACCCTTTTCGTGGGACAAGAGTTCTTCGGTGTCTTCGCTTTCACGATTGATTAGGTCAGTGATATCAGCAATCTTTTTGCGAAGTGGCTGGGGATCAACACCACGTTCTAGGTTGTAGGCAACCTGCTTGGCTCTACGTCGATTGGTCTCATCAATGGCCTTGGCCATCGAATCGGTAATTCGGTCGGCGTACATATGAACCTCACCCGATACATTTCGGGCCGCACGACCAATGGTCTGAATCAATGATGTTGAGGAACGTAAGAAGCCTTCTTTATCGGCATCCAAAATTGCAACCAAAGACACTTCGGGTAAATCTAAACCTTCGCGGAGCAAGTTGATACCAATCAAGACATCGTAATCACCTGTCCGAAGTTCACGCAGTAATTCAACGCGGCGCAAAGTGTCAACTTCTGAATGCAGGTACCGAACATTGACGCCACGTTCCTGCAAGTAATCAGTTAAATCCTCTGACATTTTCTTGGTCAGAGTTGTTACTAGAACGCGCTCATTTTTGGCCGCACGAATATTGATCTCATTGAGCAAATCGTCGATCTGTCCTTTGATTGGCTTAATAACAATCTGTGGATCTACCAAACCAGTTGGACGAATCACTTGCTCGACTACATCCCCATTGACCTTAGCCATTTCATATTTTCCAGGCGTTGCAGACAGGTAAATGGTCTGTCCTGTTCGTTCGACAAACTCTGGAAACTTCAGCGGACGATTATCTAAAGCGCTGGGCAAGCGGAATCCATGCTCAACAAGGGTGCGTTTGCGTGAAGCATCTCCTTCGAACATCGCGCCTAATTGCGGAACCGTTACATGGCTTTCATCGATAACAACTAAGAAATCTTCAGGGAAGTAATCGAGTAAACAGTGCGGGGCCGATCCGGCTGCACGGTCATCTAGATGCCTGGAGTAATTCTCAATTCCGCTACAGAATCCAATTTGCTCCATCATTTCGATATCAAAAGTAGTTCTCATCCGAAGACGTTGGGCCTCGAGCAACTTTCCTTGTTTCTCGAAGAGATTGAGCTGAACCTGTAGTTCGTCTTGGATGTCTCCAATAGCTCGCTTCATCGTCTCTGGACCAGCTGCATAGTGCGTTGCAGGAAAGACAAAAATCTCTTCTTCATCTCTGATGATTTCACCAGTCAGAGGGTGCAAAGTTGAGAGTTTTTCAATCTCATCTCCAAACATCTCGATACGAATAGCCAGTTCTTCATACATAGGAATGATCTCGATGGTGTCTCCGCGAACACGAAAAGTGCCACGCTCGAAAGCCATGTCATTTCGCTTGTATTGAACATCAACAAATTTGCGAAGTAGTGCATTACGTTCAATTTCCTCGCCCACACGTAGTCGCACCATTCGATCTACGTATTCTTGTGGGGTACCTAAACCATAAATACATGAAACTGTGGCAACAACGATGACATCACGGCGAGTTAGCAGCGAATTAGTTGCAGAGTGACGTAAGCGCTCTACCTCTTCATTGACACTTGAGTCCTTTTCGATGAAGGTATCTGTTTGAGGAACATAGGCTTCTGGTTGGTAGTAGTCGTAATAAGAAACAAAGTATTCGACGGCGTTGTTTGGCAAAAGCTCACGGAACTCGTTAGCCAACTGAGCTGCTAGCGTTTTATTGGGTGCCAGTACCAAAGTTGGTCGCTGTAGCTGTTCGATCAGCCAAGCAGTTGTCGCTGATTTTCCGGTACCTGTGGCACCAAGTAGAACAACATCCTGCTCTCCTGCATTGATCCGCTTTGCTATTTCAGCGATCGCCGCCGGTTGATCTCCTGCCGGAACGTAATCACTAATTACTTGAAAAGGCTCGACTCTGCGTTGAAGATCAGATATCGGGCGCATTTGATAAGCCTACTTACTAATTATCGTGAAGGCTATCCCAGATGTTTTCGACCTGGCGCAGCAGCTCATCCTCAGTTCCATCATTTTCTATGAGGAAGTCGGCAATTTCGATGCGCTGTTCTCGTGTGGCCTGTGCCGCAATTCGGCTCTCGATCTCGGAGATATGCATTCCTCTATCTCGTAAACGAGCGACTCTATTTTCTAAATCGGCTTCAACCGTTATAACAAGATCAAATCTCTCATGAGACTTTGATTCAAAAAGCAAAGGAATTTCATACACAAGCACTTCATTTGATTTAAGAGATGCGACCGCTTCTTCAAATTCACGACGCACAAAAGGATGAATGATGTTTTCTAGCGCAGCTTTGGCTTTTGGATCTTTAAATACAATTTCACCCAGTGCTCTGCGATCAATGTTGCCATCCTTTAGAATTGAGTCACCAAATAGTGTCACCACTTCATCGAATCCATCTGAGCCGCGTTCAATTGCCGCACGTGCTAGCTGATCGGCATCAATTACCAGCGCACCCAGTTCGGCAAAGTATTGGGCGGCCAAGGACTTACCACAGCCAATTCCTCCGGTTAAAGCAATAACGCGCATGGAGTAAGGGTACATCTGGCACATCAAATGGGAATCAAAAAAGGCCCCGCAAAAATGCGAGGCCTTTTTTGTACTTCTTTCTTTATTCGGCAGCAGCAACTTCTTCTGCTGGAGTTGCAGCGGCATCAGCCACCTTTGCTTCAGCCTTCTGCTTCTTGTGTGCCATGAAACGCTCTTGCGCTTGGGCGTACTGCTTTTCCCACTCT
>Ga0315909_10009594_pt1 | contig 10444 bp, 16 predicted proteins | sample LakEriMetagenome_11_FD_203527 | JGI IMG/M metagenome (GOLD analysis project Ga0315909, IMG submission 203527) | Freshwater fungal communities from buoy surface, Lake Erie, Ohio, United States - Buoy 2 MA125 | ecosystem: Environmental > Aquatic > Freshwater > Lake | place: USA: Lake Erie, Ohio...
GTCGGCGGGGCTTCGCCCCCCCCGCTGGCGGAGGGGGGAATAGATTCCTTAGTGGGGAGCTAATGATTAGTAGTTTAATCATGTATTGCGGACTCATGTTTCCCGAATCCTGACATGATCACCCCGGATTCAGGGTTCAATGGAAATTGAACAAACCCCGCCGCCGCTGTCAACTCGCCGCCCGTTGCCGGCCGTTGCCGCCGCCGGCGCGGGGCCGGTTGCCGTGCTTCATGCCGTCCGCCTGGTCAACTTGCCTTGCCTTGCCTTGCCTATGCCATGCCCCATGGCCGGCGGGGTAGGGGTAGGGGTAGGGGTAGACGCCCCGCCGGTTGCCGGTGATCAGCTCAAAAGCCCCGCCCTTTTCTTTATGTCAAATTATTTGCCTTTGCCGTTGACGTGCCGCCGGCCGTGCCTTTGTCTTACCCCGCAATCCTAATCCCTACCCATGCAAATCCAATCCGACCCCGCTTCCGTTTCCGCCCGTGCCGCCGCTAAGGCAATTGGGCTTCATGTCGCCCCTTGGCTAGATGCCGCCGCCGTCGCCGCTTGCGTAATCAAAACGGAAAAGCACCGCGTCCTGTTAGACTTGCGCGGCAAATGGGAAGCGGAGGGAAGCCCCGCCGCCGGCCGTGCCGCCGTTGAATACGCCTTTTCGGATTACATGGCCGCCGCCGCCGTTGTTTCCGTTGAGTCCGCCCGTTGCATCAATCTTTAATCATACCCATGCAAACCATTAAAGACGCATTGACCGCCGCCGCCCTGACTTTCCTCGCCTGGTTAACGGCCGTTTGTTTCCTTTCCCTTTAATCCTTATGCCCTACATGAAAAGCCCCGCCGCCATTGCCGCTTGCCGCCGTGCGTTTAACGCCGCCGTTAAAGCATATCATTCTATTCCGGCCGAACCCCGTGCGGCAAAGCTTGCCGCTTATGAAAAGGTGACCGCCGCTTGCAAGGCATTGACCGCCGCCAAGCGCGGTTAACCCTTTAACCCTTATGCCTAACATGAAAACCCCGCTCTCCCCCGCCCTGATTTCCGCCCTTGCTGAAGTCGCCGCTATTGCGGACGGACTGGCGGAAACCGCTTGCGACTTCCCCGCCGCCAAGTTCGGCGGCATGAATGTTGCCGGCGTTTTGGATAACTTGGATCATGTAGCTTCCGCCGTTTGCCTTTCCGATTTAGCGGACGCCCCGGCCATGTTAAACGGCGCGGCCCGTGCTTTCCGGCAAACCTTTCCTGGCCTTTCAATCGGCTTTGCTGAGGCCGGCCGCTTGCAATCGATTGCCTACATGATCGAACTTGAACAAACCGCCGCCGCCGCCGTCCGCGCAACCGAATAACCCCTTACCCTTTCCCTACCCATGCAACCCATAATCAAAACCGCGCCGGCGGTCAATCCGGCAAACCTATGCCCCACAAAAGCCCCCGCCCTTGGCTTGCGCGGGGATTATGCCCACCCCGGCCCGCTGTTTTTCCCCCGGCCGGCCCCCGCCGCCCCGGTGATCCATCCGGCCGCTTCCCTTCCGTTTAAGATGCCGTCTTATTTGCTTTCGGTTGAAGCGGACGCTAAAACGGATAAAGGCACGGCAAGCGGTTACCTTACCGGGATTGTTTACCTTGCCCCGGGCCAGCTTGCCGGCGTGGGAAACCTTTGCCCCCATGCGTCCGCCGGTTGCCTTGCCGCTTGTCTCTTTACGGCCGGACGTGCCGGCATATTTGAGGAAGTAAACGCCGCCAGGGTCATGCGCACCCGTTTCCTGCATGACAACCGCGCCGGCTTTATTGCCGCCCTTAAAGGGGAGATTGCCGCCCTTATCCGCAAGGCAAAGCGGCGGGGCTTGCGGCCGGTTGTTCGTTTGAATGGGACAAGTGATCTCCCTTGGGAAAAGTTGGCCCCGGAGTTGTTCGCCTACTTCCCCGAAGTCCGCTTTTATGATTATGCCAAGGGGTTGCGTAGGGTTTTAGACTTTGCCGCCGGCAAGCTGCCCCGGAATTATCACCTGACGTTTTCTTATTCTGAAACAAACGCCGCCGCCGCTGGCCTTGCTATTGCCGCCGGGGTAAACGTGGCGGCGGTTGCGGACGGGGTAAAGGTAGGGCAGCGGTTTGCTTTGCCTGGTTTGCCTGATGCGCGGCCGACCTTTTCCGCCGACCGGCATGACTTGCGTTTTCTAGATCGAAAGGCAACGGACGGCCGGGGCCGGATTGGGATCCTAAAAGCAAAAGGCAAAGCCCGTGCCGATCAATCCGGGTTTGTTATCCGCGCAACCGCCGCCGCCGCTTAAAAACATGAGCAAACCCCTACCCCTGCTTTATCAGTTTTCCGCCATATCAAACGCCGCGCATGATTTGGAAATTGATGTTTCCGACATTAAACAAATTGATTGGCAATTCTGTTTTCTGTTTTCCAGGCATGAAGCGGCAAGGGTTGCCGCACGATGCATGAAACTATACGCATATACACCTACCCTTACCCTTTCTGATGATCGATTGCCGGTTGCCGGAAGGGGCATGGTTTGGCTTACAACTGATAATTTAAACCCCGCCGCCGCTTCCCATGGATAAAAACGGTTTTCAATTCTACCCCGGCCGGCGGTTGCCGGTCGTTTGCCGGGACGGGGTAACCCGTTCGGCGGTTTGCACGGGATATGCTGGCCACGTTTTGCCGGCGGCCGTGCAAGTTTACGCCGGCGGAAAGCGGCGGACGGTTTCCGGCACAGTTTACCCCTTGCCGTTTTCCCGTTTGCTTTCGTTTTACGCAACCGGCCGCAATTCGGATTTAATCCCTTTGACAGCTCACAAGCCCCGGCTGGCCCGTATTGCCTTACGTTTGATTATGGCAACGGCATATGGCCGGGGCGCACCGGGCTACATATGGGATTATGCCGGTGATCATGCCGCTGCCCTTGCCGGCGGTTGCCGCCATTATTACGGCACAAGCGAATGGCCGCAAGGGGGCTTTGCCGCCCGTGCCGTGCTTAAACGTTTGCCGGCGGAGCTGCTGCCCCGCCTGGCGGTTTACTTCGATAAGCTTGCCGCCCTATACCGTTTGCATGATCCCATTGACGGGGTTATAACCTCCAACCGTTGGCCGTCCCCGCCGCCGCCGCCGCCGCCCTTGGGATAATGCCCCGCCGCCCCGCAACCCTTACAAGCCCCGCCACTAGCGGGGTTTTTCTTTTCCCTAGTGCTTCCCCGTGCAACGGCACGGCACAAGCCCCGCCCTTGCCCCGTGCCGGCGGTTTGCCGTCCGCCCTACCCCTTTGCCCCGTCCGCCCTTTGCCGCCCCGCCCCGGGGCAGCTGACAAGCCCCGCCGCGCAACCGCCGCCGCTTGTGATCCCGTCCGCCCTTGCCGGCCGTCCGCCGCCCTATCCCTTTGCCGCTTCCCTTGCCCCGTGCCGCCCTTACCCCGTGCCGGCATAGGCAAGCCCCGCCCCGCCGCCCTTGCCCCGCCTGGTAAGCCCCGGCAACCCCTTGCCGCCGGCCATTGCCGGCCGTTAACCCCGCCGCCGGTTGCGCGGCCCCGCCGCCGGCCGTCCGCCGGTGATCCATGCCGCCGCCGCCGGCGGAAAGAATGGGGGTTTACAAATCAAAGGTAATCTCCTTACCATTCATTCAAATCCAAGGTAACCTACTTATGATTTAATCATGGGTAAAGTTATCAGGATTAGACCCCGTTTTCGGAAATTGAAAAACGAGGGGGGTCGAGGGGTCCGGCTCATACTGACCCCCCCCCAGGCACGGACTTTTTTATTTTTTCCCCATAAAAAAAGTTTCCAAACGGCCGCGCCACGGGATTTTTTGGAAACTTTTCCCCCGCAAATTTGCGGAGAATATGTCGACCTAATCTCCGCCCGTCGACACGTCGCCGATCACCCGTCGATTTGCACGGCCAGAAGTGTGGCCGACATTGCCGGACGACGTCGACCCCCTTTGCTGCCGGCTATGCACGGCCGACGTGCATAGACTGAAAACATCGACCCCCAAAAATATTTGCGCCCCTTTTATTTTTCCGAAGGATTTCCCCCCCCCGGGGGTATAAATATTTCATTGCTATTGTTTTTTCAGACGGTACCCCTAGGGGGGCTATGACGAATACGCTTATGACCCTTGCGGCCACGCTCGCCGCCATGACGCCCGAGGCCCGAGAGAAGGCCCACGTCGTAATCCTTACGAACGCCATCGGCGCGGTCGAGAGCGGGATGAACTACGCCGCCGTCGGCGACAACGGCAAAGCCGTGGGGGCATGGCAGGTTCATGTGCCGGCCTGGGTGACGGCGAACCAATGGCGGGAGAAGCAGGGGTTGCCCAAGGTGCCGCGCAAGGAGTGGAGGGTGCCTGACAACCAGAGGGCCATCGCCGTGGCCTATGTGACGTGGTGTAAGGAGCGGCTTGTCGCCGACGGCATCGTCGACCCGTCGCCCGAGCAGGTTTACCTTGCGTACACCATGGGCTTCAGCGGTGCGAAGGCCGTGGGCCATTCCCTCGTTACGGCACCTAGGGCTAAGGCCGAGGCTGCGGAGCGAGTGGGCAATATCTACCGGGAACTGATCAAGTGAAGCCCTACCTCTGCATCGACCCGGGAGCCAACGGAGGCTGGGCATATCAAATGCACGGCGACGGTGCCTTCATGCAAGGCAGCAACGACGAGCTGGCAGACCTTTGTCCGACTCCCGACACCACGGTGGTCATCGAGAAGGTGCCGGCGTTCGTCGGCCCTATCCCTGCGTCGGCCTCGTTCAAACTTGGCTACTCCTACGGCTGGATCGTCGGCCTGTGGCAGGGGCGCGGATTCAAGGTGGTGCTGGTGACCCCGCAGGAGTGGCAGAAGACCATGGGCGTCGGCACGAAGGGCAAGCGGACGACGACCGATTGGAAGAACACCTTGAAGCGGGAAGCCCAGCGTCGCTTTCCTTTGGTCGAAAAGATTACCCTCAAAACTGCTGACGCATTTTGCTTGCTCTCCCACGCGCAGCAGTTCAACCTCTGACTTCCTCCCATGATCAAGAAACTCATCAAAGTCCCCGCCGCCCGGACGCTCGCATCCGTCGGCGATTCATCCTACGTCGTCCTTTCGGATGGCACGGTCGCCCGTCGACTGAAGCCCGTGGTCGTCAACGACCATCCGTATTACAACATGAAGATCGACGGCGTCCTGCGTCGCATCTCCGGCCGTCGCCTCATCGAAGCAGCCAAGCTCGCCGCCTAATATGAAGACCGTGCTTTTCTGTTTCCTGTTCCTGACGGCCACCGTCTTCCTCGTTACTGCCACGGTGGTCTTCATGGGCGTCTACAAGGCTCGCAAGGACAAGGGCAAGACCGACGACGACATGGCCACGGGTCTGCTCGCCAGCGTCATCTTCTGGATGATTGGCGGTGCTTTCCTTTACCTCTCTTACCTTGCCTCATAACATGGAATCCAACGAACTGACGCCCGTCGTCACCTCCAACGAACTCGCCGCCTCCGGCGTGTACGACCGCATCTCCGACCCCATGTCGGCGATCAAGACCCTCGGCCTGTCCATCTTCAAATCCGGCATCTTCGGCCTGGATAAGCCCGAGCAGGGCGAGATTCTGGCCATGCAATGCATGGTCGAAAAGAAGTCCCCGCTGGAACTGGCGCGGACGTATCACTTCATTCAAGGGCAGCTCGCCATCCGCTCGGACGCCCTACTGGCCAAGTTTCACCAGGCCGGCGGGATTGTCGAGTGGGGTGACCGCACCGACGAACGGGTGACGGCCGTCTTCCGCAAGGGGACGTCGTCCGCCGCAATCGTGGCCGACATGAAGGAGTACGTCGGCAACGGCACCGCGCTGGGCAAGGACGGCAAGCCGAAGGACAACTGGAAGAAGTGGCCTCGCCGTATGCTGACCGCCCGTGCGATCAGCGAAGGCGTCCGCCTCATCGCCCCGGAGTGCTGCTTCGGCACCTACACCGTGGAAGAACTCGACGCCACGCCCTCCCGCTCTTACGCCCAGGCGTCGAAGCCGGCCGTGACCCTCGACGAACTGATTAACATCGAGTACCGACCTGCGGCCGTCGCCGTGCTGCGCGAGACCGGCCACTTGACACCTGAGCAGGACTGGGCAGACATCTCGCCAGACCTTGCCGAGACGCTGGCAAAGAAACCCGGCCCCTTCTGGGAAGCCGTCAAAGCCAAATACTTTTCCCTATGAGCCACCCCCAAGATAACGAAGTAGTCCACGAATTCCGCCCCCTGCCCGACCGCACCCCGGAAGAGCAGGTCAAGGCGTTGACCCAGATCGTCCACCAGATGAGCCAGAACTGTTTCGAGGTTCGCCTTGAGCTGAACGACCTGCGGGAGCAGAACGTCGAACTGATGAAGGAACTGCTCTACCTCCGGGGCGTCGCCGACCGCGCCGCTGTCGCCGAATACAAGAACCTTATGAAGAACTAACATGGACGAAACCAAACTCCTGATCTGCCTTAACATTCTCCTGACGACCCTCGTCATGGTCCTCATCGACTACAAATCCAAAAAATAATCCCATGAGCAACCTCATCCCTGAAGACGCATACACCAACCATCCCGGCCTCTCGCAGAGCGGCGCGAAGGAACTGCTCCGTTCCCCTCGGCACTTTCAGGAGTACCTGAACCGTGACCGCAGCGAGCAGACGCCGGCCCAGCGGCTCGGCACCCTGATTCACCTTGCTTCGCTCCAGCCCCGTGTCTTCGACGCCACCATCGTCGTAGCCCCAGAGTGCGACAAGCGCACCAAGGAGGGCAAAGAAATCTGGGCTTCGTTCCAGTCCAGCCTTCAGCCTGGTCAGGAGGCCATCACCGCCAAGGAAGGCGAGCTGGTCACCGCCGTGTCCATCGCCGCCCGTGCCGGCCTCGACAAACTGATGAAGGACTACAAGGGCATCTCCATGATCACCGAAGTCCCCATGGTCGGCCGTGTCAACGGCACGGACATCAAGGGCAGGCTCGACGCCATCATCAGCACGGAGGACGGCCGACGCATCGTCGTAGACATCAAGACGACCATGGACGCCGGCACCCCGTTCATCCGAGACATCGCCAACTACCAGTACTTCCTGCAAGGGGCGTGGTACACGACTCTCGCCCACGCCGACGAGTTCGTGATCCTCGCCGTCGAGAAGGACGCGCCGAACGAATGGGCTTGCTACGCTCTCGATGCCGAGGCAAAGCAGAAGGGACTCGCCCTGATGAACTCCGCCATCGACCTGTTCCGCTCCTGCAACACGTTCAAGCAGTTCCCGGGCTACCCGAAGGAAGTCCAGACCGTCTCGCTCCCGAAGTGGGTGCAGTAATTTCCCATCAACCCATAACCCAAACCCAGCAACAACATCATGTCGTTCAAGTTCAATCCCAACGCCGCCGAGGACCGTAAGTACGTCTCCAAGGCCGGCACCTACCTCGCCACCGTGCAGGCGTCGAAGCAGGACTACCTCCCGCCCCGCGCCGACCTGTACGCCCGGATCACCTTCGTGACGAACGAGGGCGAGACCGTCTTCGGCGACCTGTTCGCCAAGCCTGACAAGAACGGCGGTCACGAACGCCTGGAGCAGTTCCTTGCTGCCACGGCCACCGACGAGGAGATCAAGGAGTACGTCGCCGGCGGCGAGCTGGAGGTCGACGAGTCCTTCCTTGAGCGTGTCCTCGCCCGTGCCAAGGGCCGGAACCTGAAGGTGCGCGTGACCGAGCGTAAGTACACCAAGAAGGACGGGACGGAGGGGGTGGCCTACCAGGCGTCCTTCTTCACCCGCCTGCCCAACGGCCCGGTGATTGCCCCCTTCTAAAGGGGGGTATAGGCGGTACCGAAGGGGGAACGAAAGTTCCTCCTTTTTTGTGCTTGTGTTATCCACGGGACGGTGAATAACAGGAGACGCCACCCGCATAATATCCATAACACCCATGAAAATCACCGAAGAACAACTCATCTCGTTCGTGCGCGATGAAATCGACACCTCCAAGATGTCCAAGAAGAAGTACCTTCAGTACGTCCTTGAAGCCCTCAAGGAACCGATTGAACACGAAGTCTCCTTCAACCCCGAAATCGAAGACAACTGGACGCATACGATCTGGCTTTGCGAATACCCGACTTACGTCTCTTCCGTTGTCGCCTGCGACGGCGGCGAGCGTAGCCGCTACTGGCTGGACAAGCGTATGTCCGGCAGCGAGTACTCCTGCATCTTCAAGGCCAACCCCGACATTGATTACATCGTCCTTCGATGCGGCAACAAGCGTCCCCGCTATATCATCGTCGACGGCAGCAAGTACCGCAACCTCGCCAACTAACATGGAACTCAAGCTCCGAGACTATCAGGAAGCCGCCGTGACCGCCGCGCTGACGCACCTGTCCAAGGGCGTCAACCCGCTCGTCATCGCCCCGACGGGTGCCGGCAAGACCGTGATCGCTTCGGCGATTATGACCCGCTGGCAGGCAGGCTCCACCCGCAAGTGTTTCTTCGTCGCCCACCGCAAGGAACTGATTGACCAGGCGGCTGCGACGATGACCCGTGCCGGCGTGGTCGGCGAAGCCCTGAGCGTCTTCTCTGCCGACTTCGACCATATCTCCGCCGAGGATAAGGCGTCCGCGCTGGTCGTCTTCGACGAAGCCCACCATGCTGTCGCCTCTTCGTGGGCTAAGTTCAACGCCGTGTTCACCGGCCCGAAGGTTGCGGTGACCGCCACCCCGGATCGCCTCGACCGCCAGAAGCTTGAGACCGTCGGCTTCGTTCCGGCCTACGAGATTGCCATCCGCACCCTTATCGAGCAGGGTCACCTCGTCCGCCCCATGGCCCAGAAGATGCCGGTCGAGATGAGCCTGATCCGTATGCGCGGTTACGAGGACGCCCTTGAAGCCGTGGCCGACAGCATCGTCACCGAACTGAACCGCTGGGACCGCAAGAAGGCCATCTGCTTCCTCCCCGAGGTCGACACGTCCGTCCGCCTGGTCGCCCTGCTCCGCCAGCGCGGCGTCGAAGCCGGCCACGCCGACGGCAGCACGGGCAAGTTCCGGGCCGGCACCGTCGATGCGTTCAAGCGGGGCGAGCTGCGTGTCCTGTGCAACGTCAACCTTTTCACCGAGGGATTCGACGCCCCCGAGACCGACTGCGTCATTCTCCTTCGCCCGACCCAGTCCCGCGCCCTCTGGTGCCAGATGATTGGCCGTGGCCTCCGCACGGCTCCGGGCAAGACCGATTGCCTCATCCTCGACCCCATGTGGATCAGCGGCGAGAACTCCTTCACGCCGGCGGACGCCTTCACGGTTCACCCCCAGGCGAAGGCTCCCGTCATCGAAGGGTCGCATGACCCGCTGGACGCCGCCGACGCCTGCGACCGCCACGCCGAGGAGACCATGCTTCGCCGTATCGCTGCCGAAGAGCAGCGGTCGGCCACTAAGGAGGCAAAGGAACTGGGGCTGGTCGACCTGTCCGTCGCCTGTGCCGTCTTCGGGTTCGTCCTGCCGGCGTCGACGTCGGACTCGTCCATGTTCCACTACCAAGGCACCGAGCTGGCCCGGTACGGCGTTTATGCCAAGGGAATGACCGCTGACCAAGCCGACTGGATGATCGCCCGTCTGAAGGCACGGGAAGCCCTTAATCTGGCCACCGTGAAGCAGGTGCGTAAGTTGCAGCAGTTCGGGGTGCGCGGTGCCGAGCGTCTGTCGAAGGACTCGGCGTCGAAGGCCATCTCCTCCGACTGGCGGATGCAAAAGGGCGGTAGCCGTCAGTCCCCCCTCCAAAAAATTTACGGACGAATCTTCGATAACTATGATGCCTAAAAATAACAAGCCGCTGGTCTTTATGATCACCGGCGTCGCTCGCGCGGGGAAGGACACCTTCGCCGCTTGTCTGATGGAACACTTCAACGGCAACGGCTCCCGAGCCGAGGTCTTCAAGTTCGCCGACGTCCTGAAGGACAGGGCGAACGACGTGCTTCGGGCGATGGGGGTCTTCAAGGCTGGAGAGCGGGACTTCCACGCCGAAGACTTCAAGGTTCGCCATAGGGGGCTGCTGGTCGAATTAGGCCGTACCCTCCGGGGGGTGGACAAAGACATCTTCGCTCGGCACCTGAACGCCCAAGTGCATATGTTCTTGGACTACGCGCCGCTCGACGTCCGCCCCGTGGCCTTGGTGTCGGACTGGCGTTACCTGAATGAGTACCTGTTTCTGGCCAAGCACCTCGATGCCCAGATCGTCACGGTCGAGATGCAACGGCCTGGTTACGGGCCGGCGAACGAGGAAGAAGCGGGCAGCTTGGCGGACATGATGGCGTCCATGCAGATACTGCATACTCGATTGGCGGTTGACCCCGCCGGCGTCCGCGCCGTAGCGTCTGAAATCTACCACATCTACCGATGAAACCTGACAGAGATCAAATCGACCGCCTGGGCTTTGAGGTCTGGGCAGACAACGCCATCGTGAACATGATGGAAAACCTGCCGCCTGACTG
>Ga0315909_10009595_pt1 | contig 10444 bp, 13 predicted proteins | sample LakEriMetagenome_11_FD_203527 | JGI IMG/M metagenome (GOLD analysis project Ga0315909, IMG submission 203527) | Freshwater fungal communities from buoy surface, Lake Erie, Ohio, United States - Buoy 2 MA125 | ecosystem: Environmental > Aquatic > Freshwater > Lake | place: USA: Lake Erie, Ohio...
TTACTCCCTCTCCCAGTATTACCTCTATTGCTGAGCTTACTCTCTTAGAGGTCTCCTCTTCTTTTCCTGGCTCAGTATCAAAACAGAGAGTAAAGCTCTTAGCTCCTCTCTTTATAGCGTCTTTTACTTGATCTGAGGATATACTACTACCTCCTGGAGCTACTACATTCTCTACTCCTCTGGCTGTAGCGGAGAGGCTATCCAGCTCTCCCTCTACTATTACTACGTCCTTATCTCCCTTAATCCCTAAGAGGTTAAAAAACCCTCCCAGCCTATCCAGTCCTGTAGAGTTTAAATACTTTGGGGTAGCGTCTCCTGTAGTTCTGAATTTAAAGCCCTTTATAGAGCCTCCGCTCCTCCAGGGTATAGTAAGCCTGTGAATAGAGCCTATCCTAGTATCTGTTTTTATAGTTACTATCTCATCTATAAGGCTCTGGCTATGTCCTTTAGTGAGTAGGTATTTAAATAGCTTCTCCTGGTCTGGTATGTATCCCAGCTCCATAGCTTTTACATCCTCATCTGAGTAGCCTCTATAGGAGAGGTAGGATCTTACCTCATTCGCTCCTGTAGAGGTCTCTAAACAGAAGACAAAGTAGCTATTACAGTCCTCCAGTAGTGTAGCCTGGTCTTTAAATCGGTGGTAGATCTCCTGGTTAAAATCTCCCTGAGGTAGGTGTAAGCCTACTACCTCCGCTAAGGTTTTTACAGCCTGGATAAACTCTACTTTATCTCTCATTTTTACATAATCTACCAGGCTTAAATTTTCTCCTCCCTGTTCTAATATCCGGCCTGGAGCCGTTTTACTTACTACTGTCTTATCCGCTCTGTCTTTATGAGGAGAGCCGTCTAAATACGTTTTACTCCTCCAGCCCCCAGAGTAGCGTTTAAAATTGTGTTCTGGTAGGGCTGTATCTATACTCTGAAATAGAGTAGGGTAAAGCTCTTCTTTTATCCAGTCCGTAATTTCTTTACTCATATTACTATGTTTACTTTTATTATCATTATTACTTAAAAAGGAGTAGAGCCTGTTAAAAAATAGTTATCTCCCTGAGCTGGCTCTATAGCTCCAGCCTGTAGCATTAGATTAAAGCCTAGCTCCGCTCTCTCCTGGCTTACGTTAGTAGCCTCTTTTATTCGCTCTACTATCTGGCTCTGGTTGTAGCTCATCTCTCCCTCTAATACTTTTTTTGCCAAAGCTATTAGTTTGGGCTTATCGGTCTCTTGAACTTTTACCTCTTGATCTGTAGCCTCCCTGAGTTCTACTTTTCTTATCCGGTCTCCTGTCTTAATACTTACCAGATCTAAGCGTTTTACCCAGGTCTCTAAAAGAGGGTATTTAGTTACCAGCCTACTGTAGACTACCTCCTCCTCTGTCGGTGGTTTCTCTACCAGGATAGGGGTAATAGGCTCTACTTTCCGCTCTGGAGCTGGGAGTTTTACCTCCCTTAGGGAGAGCCTTTTTACTTTGGTAATATCTGTAGAGAGTAGGCTCATTAATACAAGCTATCTATTAAAGCCTCTCCGCTATTCTGTAGCCTCCGCTCTTCGTTTAGCGTAGCTGTATAAATTTGAGTAGTGGCTGGGTTACTATGTCTCAAAGTGAATTGAGCGGTCTCTAAAGAGCCTCCAGCTCTTAGAATATTAACGGCTGTAGTATGTCTGAGAGAGTGAGCTGTAAAGCTCCGCTCATCCAGTCCTATAGCTTTTAATCCCTCCTTAGCTATGTAGCTTATACTCCTGGTAGTTAATCTCTCTCCTTTGCTATTATTGCTGGTAGAGGTAAATAGAGGAGCTGAGCCTGTAGCCGTCCTGGTAGCTAAATACTGAGCTATGGGCTGGTAGGTCTTATCTGTAAGGAGTACAAAATTATCTTTCTCGTCTCTTCCTTTGCCCTGGATTAGTAGCACTCTCTGAGATCCTTTAAAGGTAATATCCTCTACTGAGGCTCTTATTACTTCTATAGTCCTTAATCCGGTTCTTAGGAGTAGGCTAATTATAGCGTAATCTCTCAGAGCTTTATCCTGGTAGTAATTGAGTAGGGCTGTGGCCTGAGCTGGGAGGAGAGGCTGTTTTTTAAATTGCTGTTTTCTCTTAGGGCTCTTTATTCCTTTGGCTACATTAGGATAGAATTTATTAGCCTCTGTCCATTCGTAAAAACGTCTTACTGAGGTTATGTAGGAGCCTACTGTTAGGCTACTGATCCCAGAGAGTAGTAGCTCATCCTTATACTCCAGGAGCTGAGGTCTGGCTATCTCAGAGAGGAGGTAGTTCTTTTTAGTTACCCAGTTAAAATACTGTTTTAACGTCCTCCTATAGAGTAGCTTAGAGCTTAGCTTAACATCCTGAGAGGCTATAAAACTATCTACCAGCTCCTCTATTCTTTGAGAGCCTACTATAGCTACATCCTGGGCCGTTTTTACTACTATCTCCATATCTAAGTAATTTACTGTTTACTATTGCAAATATACTAATAGTTCAAACATTACAAACATTACCAGTATTATTTTTATTATTTAGTAAACAGTTAAATAGGGCTACAGATATAAGCTCCTACCTGGCAGAGCCTGGCTTATCCTCCCAGCTCTTAAAATTGTATTCAGATACATAGCTTTAGAAAAGGATAACCGACTGTAAGGAGAGGTTATCCCTCTCAGATAGTCTCAATACTATCTCAATATATCTCTCTCTTTTTTGACATTCTCACATCTCATTGAATGTCAGTATTTTAATAGCCGTTTACTCAGGTTACTTTTGCACTCAGGTACGTAATCTCTGCACTCAGGTACGTAAAAAGGCTTAAAAATTGCACTCAGGTACGTAGTTTTAAAAAAGGATAGCCGACTACAAGGAGAGGCTATCCTCTTAAATACCTTTAGAGGTATTTAGATATATTTAGACAAAAAACAGGCTTGTAACTACTCTGTAAATCAGTTAATTGCAAATAGTCTTTCGTATTGTGTGACAGGTTTCTCGTATTGTGTGACAGGTTTCTCGTATTGTGTGACAGGTTTCTCGTATTGTGTGATACCCTAAACTGGTAGCTATAGGTTACGCTATTTACCTTTTTTTAGCTCTTGATGTCTTACATATTTATCGGAGTAGGTAAACAAATACATCCCTGTAGCCTCCTCATAGGAGTAGCTTTTAATATGCTCTTTATTCTGTAGCTCTTCTAGTCCTTTAAGGATAGTAGCTCTTACTCTGGGTCTCCCTTGTGTTTTAATTTGTTTCTCCAGCCCTAGGTGTTTTACCAGGTTATCCTCCGCTATTTTCTGGCTGGGCCTATTGCTGGCTGAGTAGGTAAATATTTTATAGGCTATGTCTGTAAGGCTAAGAGCTAATTTTACAAACTTATCATTTACCACTAACACATTACCTAATCCCTTACCCTCCAGAGCTTTAATGAATAGAGGGCTGGGAGTTATTGTAATACTGTCTATGGGCTCATCTTTAATAAACTTAGTTAATCCGCCCCCTATCTCTGTATAGTTTCCGGCTGTATATTTCTCCGCTACTTTTGAGTTATACCTAAACTGTATTTTAAATAATTGCTCTGTAGTTAGAGTTAATCCGTCCTTATCCTTATCTATAATGGGGTATACATAGCCTCCTAAGTAGAGTAGATAAATTTTTATCTCATAGTTGCTATTCCCCATAATCTCCGCTATCGGGCTAAGGTTATCTATTACCAGCTCCGTTCTTCCGTTTTGTTGCCATAGCTGTAAAAGATAGTTTCCTAAAATAGCCGTGTTTCTACTAATTACCTCCCTTAAGAGGTTACCTCCGCTTTCTGGTATTACCTCTGGCAAACTAAAAAGAGTTTTCTCATCTGTAGCTCTACCTACTAATTTAGCTGTAGTCTTTAGGTAGCCTCTGGGTTGTTTATGTAGCTTATCTACAGCATCTCCTCCTGGCTGTACTACCTTAGGGAGAGAGTAGCCTCCTCCGATCTCTAAGCCCGGTAATAAGCCCTCCTCTATATTTTTACGCTTATTGCTCATCCTAAATATTCATTTTTAAAGTAGTTATAAAGCTCTGTATCTATCTCCAGCTCTCTGGTATTGGGTGTAATAGCGTATTTAGATTTTAGCTTATCATTTCTGTTATTTGGCATATTTGGTATAAAAAGCCTCTCATCGGATTGGTATTTAGTCCAGCCTATAATAGGCTTATGTATGTCCTCTGTCATAGAGTTAATTACATCCTTATAGGTCTTAATACTAAAGCCCTCCTCCTCCATATAATCTAGGATGGCCTCTCTCCAGGATAGAAATTTTATAGCGGCCTGGATAGCCTCCTTTTTTACGTTATTCATAACATACCAGAGGCTATACTTTTTACTCTTTACTCCTGTATCTCTAAGCCCGACCAGTTTACCGTTTTCGTCTCTGTAGGTATCCTCCTCAAAATCTATATTTATATCCAGGTAGCCCTCTTTATCCGTCTGTATATCGGTAAATAAAAATTTACCCAGCTTACCAGCCTGAGAGCTTATTTTAATCCGTTCCTCTTGGTCTTTTATTTCGTGGAGGATATGGTTAGTTAATACCTCCGCCTCCTGGATAGTCTCCCAGACCAGGATATAGCCTCTTAGATTTGAGTAGTGCATTAATACCTCAAACTTTAAGCCCTGTAGGTTCATTATAGCGGTGGTTACTTGCCTGTCTACTTGTAGCCATTTATTCCAGAGCTTTACCTCATTGGGTTTTTTAAAGCTCTCAGCAATCTGGTTTTCTTCGTGGTTTGTTAATATCCCATCCAGGCTATATTTTAATCTGGCGTTATTTTCCGCTAGGAGGAGGAGCCTCTGTTTAGGAGTACCTGTAGTAAGTATTTTGGAAATGTCCTTTTTAGCCATTTTTCAATGTGTTTTCTATGTTTTGGAGCCTCTCCTCCAGGTCTGTTACCTCAATAACTCTTAAAATAGAATTTAGTAGGTAGGTCTCTTTATAAGCCTGAGCCTCTGTAATAGCTCCGCTCTGGTATCTCCGGTAAACTCTCAGGAGTAGCTTCTTAATATCCTTAGCCTCTATCTCTCTATTTCCTGTAATCATTGTTTACTATGTTTATCTGGTAATCTTTTGGCCTACTTTTAGTAATCCTTTACCACCGAATCCGGTAAGAGCTGTAAGCTCATCCAGTAGCTCCCTATCCCTCCGCTCCTCATCTATTGCCTCTGAGCTTTTAAAGATAGGCTCTACTATCTCCTCTTTTACCTGGCTGTTATACTTCAGTAGTAGCTCCAGTAGCTTATCTGTAGGAACGTCTGAGAGATCTCTCCGCTCTACCTCTGCTTTAATCTTAGTAAGCATAACTCCAAAGGTCTGGAGCCTATTCTCTTTTAGGAGGTAGTAGCTCTCATAAAGAGCCTCTAGTTCTAAGGCTTTAAGGTTTGCTATTTCATCCTGTAGCTCCTTACTCCAGTCTATTAGCGTCTGTTTAGCCTTACCTGTCTCTTTGGCTATTTTGTCAAAGCTCCAGCCCTTAGCTCTCAGCTCTATAAACCTCTCCTTTATCCCTGTACTTTCCATTTATTACAAAGTATATGAGCGTCCATTAATACAGAGTAGGGAGCTTCTATCTCCTGAGCAATTGTCTTTAGGTCTGGTTTAAATACAAAGTTTTCACTTAGGTTAAATTGAAAGCACAAAGCCCAAAGGATAGAGCTATATTGGTCTGAGCCTGAATTTCCGCTCCAGGTTGTAGGTAGTCCGTAATCCTGAGGCTTAATCTGGAGGAGGGCTTTATACTTAGCCCCCTCCTGTAGGGCTGTCTCTAAGGCTGTGAAATACTTACTCGTTCTGGAGTTTAATAGCGTCTCCTCCAAGCCCTCCAGAGTATCCTCTGTAATCCCTGTAAGTTGCTGTAGGTGTTTGCCGTCCTTTATTTTGGTCTTGTAGGTCTCCTCTACATAATCTATAAAGCTCTCCTGAGCCTCTGGTACATCGGAGTAAACGTCTGTAGTTATTACCTTATCCCAGCTCTTACTCTCCTGGTAGGTTTCCGCTATCCTTTTTTTATAGTTTAGGTAACGGAGGTAGTTTCTTGTAATTCTCTCTAATAAATTCCTTCCGTCTCTAAGGCTCATTACTATTTTATGAACACCTTTTCCCTCTAGTTTCTCTAGTTCCTTATAGGTCAAAAGATTAAAGCTAGAGAGCTCTCCCTGTCTGTATCTCATATAATCCGCTACAGCCCTCTCTACATCCTGACTATTTAGCCCGATTTTAGTAAATACCTCCCTGAGCTGTCTCTCTGTAAAATCTACTATTTCTTTACTCATAGTTTCTACTTCTGTAATGTAATGTTTATGGAAGTAGGCTAGGGGTTATAGCCTATTACTCCAGTTAGGTCAACTCCAGTTAAGTCAGCTCCAGATAGGTTGGCTCCGGTTAGGTCGGCTCCTTCTAGATCAGCTCCGGTTAGGTTGGCTTTTGTTAGGTTAGCTCCAGCTAGGTTGGCTCCTGTTAGGTTAGCGTTTTCTAGGTTGGCTACTGTTAAGTTAGCTCTTATTAGATTCGCTTTTGTTAGGTTAGCTTTTGTTAGATTGGCTCTAGTTAGGTTGGTTTCTTCTAGGTTGGCTCCGGTTAGGTTGGCTCCTTCTAGATCAGCTCCTCCTGTTAGATCAGCTCTAAATAGGTTGGCTCCTATTAGGTTGGCTCCAGCTAGTTTGGCTCCATCGTGGAGGGTAGCTCCTGTTAGGTTAGCTTTTGTTAGTAACGCTCTATTTAGTAACGTTCTACCTAAATCAGCTCCTATTAGGTTGGCTCCAGATAGGTGAGCCCTTTCTAGGTTGGCTCCGTATAAGTTAGCTCCTTCTAGATCAGCTCCAGACAAGTCAGCTCCGTATAGGCTAAGCCCACTTAAATTGCAATGAGTTAAATAGAGCGTTTTTTCTGGATGAAGTCCATTAATCATTTTAATGATTTCTTGCCTTGTGAATTCTGCCATAATTGTACTGTCTATTAGGTATGTTGTAAAAACTCCCTAAGGTTTCTCTCTGTAATTAATATAGGTCTCCCTATCCTCTGGCTCTGGAGCCTCCCTTTTTTAATATAGGCTCTTACTGTCTGAGGTGTTACCTGGAGAGCCTGAGCGGTCTCTGGTATTGTGTAGAATTTAATCCCCTCTATTACTGTAGCCATAGCTTTTACTTTTAATCGTTATCTTTTATTTCTCTTTCTCCCACAACTGATATCTTAGTAGTTGGCTCTTCACAATCTGTTTCTATTTCTCCTGGTTTTAGGTCTTTAGTATATGTCCTAACAGTTCCATTTTTATAGGTGTATTTAATGGTAGCTTCAATATACTTACTACTAGATGTATTAGTATATTCTACATTCATAGTAGGAGAATAATCATCAGGCCATGTAGCGTTTCTATATCTACAATTGTCACTATTCTCAGTAGTTTTTATTTTGGTATGGTTGCATCCAGATGCTAGTAGAGTAGCAAGGATTAAATATGTTAGATTGGTTTTCATACTGTTACTTCTTTGGTATTGGTTTAATATCTCCGTTCTTTTTTTCGTACTTAGCTACTGTCTCCTGGAGAGCCTTGTTAATCGTATCCTTAATTAGCTCCCTCTCCCAGTAGGCTATAGCTTTTACTTTCTCCAGTAGCTCCTCATTTATTATAAACGTGGCTCTGGTCTCATTCACTTTTGTTCCCTCCTGGGAGCTTTTAGTAATCTCTTTAGTCTGGGTTACTGGTCTCCCTCTCTTAGGCTTGTCTGGCTGGTCTCCCAGTAGAGAGCTTAGCCCTCCTGTAAAGTTCTTTTTACTCATTTTCGCAAATTTAATGTTTATTAATGTTACTTAGTAAACTTTGGTTACTTTCTTTTTAGGATCTCTTTGCTGAGAGAGAGGTAATCCTCAGCTCCATAGCTTTTAGGGTTGTATCTGAAAATATCTACTCCCTGAGCTGGAGCCTCTGCTAAGGCTATATTATCTCTTACCCGGGTCTTAAATACCTCATCCTTAAAATGAGCCTCTATAGTGGCTACTACGTCTCTGTTTAATACTTTCCTACTGTCGTACTGGGTAATAAATACTCCTCCTACTCTCAGCTCTTTGTTTAGCCGTTTCTTAATTTTCTCTATTATCTCTACCAGTTTACTTAATCCCTGGAGAGCTAAATACTGAGCCTGTAGAGGTATAAATACCAGGTCTGAGGCTGTAAAAGCGTTTATAGTAAGCAATCCCAGAGAGGGAGGGCTGTCTATTAGTATGTAATCATAGGAGGCTCTTATAGGCTCTAAAAGCTCTCTGAGGATATACTCTCTACCAGCCTCTCCGCTCATCTCTACCTCAGCTCCTGAGAGGTCTAAAGTAGAGGGTATTACATCCAGTCCTTTAAGGATCTCTATAGGCTGTAGCTTATACTCTCCTCTTAAAGCTCCGTAAATATTTAGCTCCTGGTCTATTAACCCTAAGCTCTGGGAGAGGTTGGCCTGAGGGTCTAAATCCAGTAGGAGTATCTTTTTACCCAGCCTGTTTAAACCAGCTCCGATATTGATAGTAGAGGTAGTTTTACCTACTCCTCCCTTGTGGTTGCTTATGCTTATTACCATTAAAAATCGGATGGTTTAGCTCCTTTTACCCAATCTACATAAACTAGATTACCAGAACTATTGTACCAATAAACTCTACCAGTTTTGGTATCTAGTATTCTCCAATCAAAATTATCTGGGTCGTTCTTAGGTATAGCGATGTACCTACCTACCTCCCCCCCAGAGGTATTTGTAGACGCACTTACGAAAGCTCCTAATAATCCCAAAACTACCAGAGCTAAAAGCCCTAAAACGATGTTTTTAAAGTTGTTACTCATGTTTTTTTGTTTATTTATGTTACTTGGTTTTTTACATTGGTTACTTAAAATAGCTACTACCAGAGCTACTACTCCGCTCTTTTATTACTCCGTTCCATCTATCCCAGTTTAGCGTTTCTGTAGTGTTTACCTCTCCCTCCCTGTTTTTTAGCGTCTTTATCTCCAGCTCTACCTCTCTCTGTTTACTACTTTGCTCTCCGCTCTCTGTCTCCTCCTCCTCTCTGGCTCTACAGTAAACACTAATTACAGTATTAGCGTCCTCTTCTAGGTTTCCAGCCTCTTTAAGGTTCTCTAGTTTTGGTTTACTACCTCCCCTACTATCCTGAGTAGCTCTATTTAGCTGGGCTCCCAGTATTATAGGTAATCCGCTATCCTTAGCTATCTGTAAAACGCTATCTGAAATATGAGCTATTTTAGTCCTCATATCCTGAGTTTTAGCCTCCGTCCTCATTCTTTGGATATAGTCAATAAATAAAGCTCCTATCCGCTCTCTCTTCTTTAGGTAGGCTACGAGGCTGGATAGCTCCTCTACTGAGTAGTTTCTATCTATTACTCTTATCCTCTGGCTGTCTATTAGATCCTGGAGCTGTTTCTTACCCTCCTCTATTTGGCCTATGTCCGTCCTCTGAGCTTTTATGTAGCTCTTTATAAATTCGTAATTAGTAGGCTTAGGTAGGTCTTTTATCTCTCTGAAATATCCACTTAGATCTGTATCTATTAGCCTGTTTAGGAGCTTTACAGATATATTTTTTAGTGGCTCCTCATAGGTAAAAAAGTAAAAGCTCTCATCCTTATAGAGGTTACTCATTTGGAGGAGGAGGTTAAACATAAAGGTAGTTTTACCGTGAGAGGGTCTCCCAGCTATTAGCGTAATAGCTCCAGAAGTAAAGCCTATAAAACTATCCAGAGAGCTGTAGCCTGTCTTATAGGCTGGAGGTAGAGTAGCTATCTCATCCAGGAGACTAGCAAAACTAATAAGAGGAGGGAGTAGGTCTTTAGCTCCTGTAATCTTTACCTCCTTTACTTTGTTATCCAGTAGCTCCAGAGCCTTATCTGTCTCTCCTTTATCCTGGAGCTTAGTAGCCTCTGAGAGTAGCTTTTTAAACTCTTTAGCCTGAGCCTCTTTATCTCTAGTAGAGGTTAATCTATCTACAGTAATAGATAGGCTCTCCTCTGAAATACCCAGAGCTTTAATAGGCTCCAGAGAGGTAAAGAGCTTTTTATAGCGGTCTCTATCTGTAGCGTCTGGCATCTGGGAGGCTGTCTCTACTACCTCATCCAGGAGCCTATCTATATCCTTAGGCTGTAGCTCTCTCTCCTCCTCTATCTTACCGTATTTATCTAGCGTCTCCTGGAGCTTATACTCATAGTAGGGTAAAGCTCCTCTCAGAGCCTCCCTAAAAGCTTCTACTCCGTTCTCTTTTATTAGCCTGTCTGGGTCTGTCTTACCTCCTCCTAAGTCTGGTAGGGTTACTATGTAAACTCTGTTTACTCCCTCTCCCAGTATTACCTCTATTGCTGAGCTTACTCTCTTAGAGGTCTCCTCTTCTTTTCCTGGCTCAGTATCAAAACAGAGAGTAAAGCTCTTAGCTCCTCTCTTTATAGCGTCTTTTAC
>Ga0315909_10009596_pt1 | contig 10442 bp, 7 predicted proteins | sample LakEriMetagenome_11_FD_203527 | JGI IMG/M metagenome (GOLD analysis project Ga0315909, IMG submission 203527) | Freshwater fungal communities from buoy surface, Lake Erie, Ohio, United States - Buoy 2 MA125 | ecosystem: Environmental > Aquatic > Freshwater > Lake | place: USA: Lake Erie, Ohio...
CGCGATGGGTGGTGGTGACGCCGCCAGGGTTCACCGAGCAGGGGTGGAACATCGCGCGCGCCGCTGGGGTGATCGGTGACCGGACCGCCGTTGTGCCGAGGTTGGGGTGCGGGCTGATCGGGCGGGATCGCGCCAACGCTGGCGAGGTCGAGCGATGCTACGGCAACGTGGCCGACGCGATCTGGGCGGCGGGGTGTGATTATGTCGTGCTGATCGGGCGGGACGCCTGCGAGATGTGGAGGTCGGATCTCACGGTGGAGCAGATGGACGGGACCATCGGCGTGCTGTGGGACCGGTACGTCGTGATGGGGCTGCGGGACATGAGCTGGATCGCGAAGACGCCGAACCGGGTCGAGAGGAAGACACTCGCGCGGGGGTTGGAACAGAACGTCGCGCGGTGGGTGGAGGCCGTCGGGGAGCGGGAGGGAAGGTTGCTGTCGACGTGGGCTGCGCCAGCGCTCCCGGTGACGCGGTACATGGCGACGAGCTGTGTGAAGTGCGGGGACGGGACGCGGTGGATCGACCGCGATGGGATCGGGTGGTGTGGGACGTGTCGGAACAACGGATGGATGAAGGCGCGCGGGCTGCCCGCGAGTCACGGAGTGCAGGAGGTCATGTTCTGATGGACCGCGAGACGTTGGACTACCTGTTGGGCCTGGTGTTGGATGAGCGCATCCGGCTGGATCGACGAGTGTGGGTGCGTGGGGAGGAGGGGACGTTGCGGAGCACGCTGTACCGCCGCAACGACGACGCCCGCCGAGCCGTGATCGACGCTCTCGAGGATGTGGCTGTCAGGACGTGACACTCAGGACGTGACGCTCAGTCCATGAGCTCGTCGACGTCCACGCCGAGGATTCGCGCGGCGGACATCAACTGCCCGGTCGTCATGGCCTTGCGCCCCGCGAGGATCTCGGTGAGGGTGCGCGGGTGGATGCCGGACAGGGACGCGAACTCGGTGGCCGTGTAGCCGAGGAGGGCGATGGTCTGGCCGAGGCGGGTGTGGGTCGGGAACTCGCGGGGCATACGGAGAGGATACCGTATGGGACCGGGAGTGGGGGGCTAGGCGTTCGCGTCGGCTAGAGGGGAGCGCCGGCCACCCGACGCGATCTGCGCGTCGATCCTCCGCCGCACCTCGTCCGCGTCCGCCCGGTATCGGTCGAGCTCCCCTGATGCGTCCATGGCCTCGAGCCGGGACTTCAGGGGTGCCAAGGCCTCATAGCGGTCGAGCTGGTCGAGGTTGCCGGACCGCAGCGCCCGAGACCGGGTGCGGGTCAGGTCTTCGTACCGTCGCACCTCGGCCTTCACGATCTCCTCGTCCGCGTTCATCTTGCGGGCCAGGACCGGGATGCCGGCCGACGAGACGAGACGCCGCTGCGCCGCGTCGGGGTTCGTGCGGAGGAGGCGCTGGAAGTCGCGGTTCACGCCGGTCAGGTCGAACAGCAGCTTCGACTGGGGGATGAACGCCTGGGGGATGCCGGTCGTCGGGTTGAACGCGTTGTCGACGCGCAGGCCGCCGGTCAGCGGGTCGTAGGAGACCTGCTGGTACGGGTCGGGGATGCCGGTGGAGGGATCGACGCCGACCGACTGGAGGAACAACTGGGCCATCGGGTTCATCTGCGACGTGATGACCCCGATGTCCGCGGTCTTCAATGCCTCGCCAGGGTTCAGGGGGTTCGCGAGGAACCCGGTGAGGGTCGCGTACGAGGCCACGTCGCGGAACGGGTTGAAGCCGTCGAGGGACAGGTAGAACGACTCGCCCGAATCCGGGTCGCCGCCCATCCGACGCTCGATGTTGTCGGGGATGATGCCGCCCACGTCGAGGAGCGAGAAGTACCGCTGCGGCAGGCCCGTCCCGAAGTCCTCGAGCTCCGCGCGGACCAGGGACGCGGTGATCGCGGTGCGCCACGGATGGTCGGCTGGGTAGCGGTACGCGAACCCGAGGAGGTGACGGGCCCAGGAGTAGAAGGGGAAGATGAACCGGATCGACGACCGCTCGATCGGGGTCAGGGAGTCCCAGTTGGCGAGGATCTTGCGGGACAGGGCGATGCCCTCAGCCTGGGCAGCCGCACGGCTCATGCCCTTCGTCAGCGCCTTGTCCGACCCGTACAGGTAGGAGGCCGCGCGGTACATGTCGTCGAAGGCCTCGTTGAACCAGTACGAGCGGTCGATCGCCCCCTTGGCCCCGCGTGCCGCGAACGACTCGTCCAGAATCCGCCGCACGAACTTGCCGGCGGCGTGGTCCCACATCGCGATGGCCTTGCCGTGCGGGGTGGTGAGGTCGGTGTTGCGCGACCACTGGGCGTTCTGACGGACAGCGCGCATCTCAGCCGAGGACCCGAGAGCCGGGAGTCGGACGTCGGTGATGGGGGTGCCGTCGGGGAGGAACCCCATCTTCGCGCCACGCGCTTCACGCCAGATCTCGACCTGCCGGCCGAACTTCTTGCCCAACAGCCCCTGCCACGCGTTCGCCGCGTCGACGCCGGCCGCCAGGTACTTCGGCCGCAGCGCCATCGGGCCCGCCTCGACCGCCATCATGATCGCGCCGCCGACCATGTTGTAGACGTGCCAGCGCGGGGAGAGGGGGAGGAGGGCGGTGCGGAACACCGTCATCGTCTTGTCCATGGCCCGCGCGAACACCCCGACGTCCTTCGGGATCAGGCGGTTGATGTTCGCCACGACGTCGCGCGGCAGGTAGATGTTCGGGTCGAGGGGGGAGGGCGACCAGTCGCGGTCGATGAGACGCTTGCGGTGAGCCATGACATCGAGGTTGGGGTTGCGGCGGTTGGCGTCGACCGCGTACTGGAAGTACGCGTTGATGACCTCGTCGACTGGTCGACCCATCGTCTTCTGCAACTCCTCGACGAACGCGCGCGACCCCCGCTCGGTCAGCATCTCGACGACCTGGCGCTTCAGGGCGATCGCCGGGTTCATCTGGTCCGGGGCGAAGTCGAGGACGCGGTCCTGGATGGATGACGGGGTGGGCGCGAACCCGACGACGCGCGGGGTCTCCGACGCGAACTGCGACGGGCGGACCCGATGCACGAACCGCGGCTGGTACCCCTGGTCGACGAGGTCCATCCACGACTGGCCGACCTCGCGCGAGATCTTGCGGGACACGTTCGCGAGGTCGGGGGAGATGGTCTTGACGCTGTCCAGCACCCCTTCGGCCAGGTACGCGGTGGCCTGCGCGCCCTGCTCGGCGGTGAGGCGACCGGACGAGATCATGTCCGCGATCTCGGTCTGGAGCCGCTCGTCGATCTTCGACGCGACGAGGTTCTTCATCCGGGCCGGGACCGACTGCTGCTCGACGCGCTTCAGCGCCCGGGCGAACGACTTGGCCCCGCGCACCTCGGTCATGTTGCCGATGGTCATCGCGGTTCGTTCGGCGGTCGCGCGGACCCGGAGCTCCTGACGCAGCTCTGCCCAGTTGACCCCGCCGGTGTGGACCTTGCGCTTCGCGAGCCGGGCTGCCTCGGCGTTGGCCCGCTGCCAGTTGCCGTCGCGCAGGTACGCGGTGAACTTCGCCATGCCAGGGTCGGTGCGCGCGATTGGGGTGAGGGTGGTGCGGACCACGTCCATGTCGATCGGCGTGCGGGTCTTGGGGAGCGCGTACGGGTCGAACTTCGCTGCCCACCCCTCGAGCTGGGCCTTGTTGCCGGCCTTGTTCAGCGTCTTGCGGACAGCCGACGTGTCGTAGCCCATCACGTCGAGGGCGGAGAGGGTGGCGCGGTACGCGTTCTTCGCCTTCACGACGGGGAGGTCGGAGGTCCAGACCCGCTCGAAGTACGACTGTGCGTCGTCGAGGGTCGCGAACCCGGTGGTAGCGGTGTCACGGCCGGCGACCAGGATCTCCGACCGGTTGTTCAGCGCGCGCGCCTTGTCCAGCCGACCAGCGACCTTCGCGGTGAACGTCTCGGTGATCGCCTTGCCGCCAGGGGTGACGAGGTCACGGTCCGCCAGCCGGCCCGTCGCCAGCTCCTCGGGCTTCACCCCCTTCTCCTGAAGGTCCGACAGCTCGTCCATGAACCCGCGCTGCTCGGGGGTGAGAGCCGCGAGGGACTGCTGGTCCCCGATGTCCATCGCTCGGCGGACAGCCATGATGTCGTCGGGGGTCGGGTTGTACTTCGCCACGATGTCATCGGCCTTGGACGTGATGCCGATGAGTCGGCCCTCGGCGTCCAGGCCCAACGATGCCGCCATGCGCGGGTCGTTGATCGCCGCCTCGAACCGCGCCTTCTCGACCATCATGGCGCGTGACTTGTCCCCGAACGCCTCTTGGATGAGCTGCCCGGGGCGGGTGTCGCGGGCCTTCTCCCCTGCGCGCACGATCCCCCGGCCGATCGGATTCGGCTCCATGGCGGTGCCGGCAGCGTTGAGCTTCGGGCCACCGGGCCGGTAGTAGCGCAGGTTCGTGCCGAACGCCCCGACGCGCTCGCCAGGGGCTGCGAGCTTCTCGGCGGTCCTGAACGTCGCCGTCCTGCGCGCCCCCTTCGACGCGTACGGTAGGACGTCGAGCGCGGTCCACAGCGGGTTGTCGATCAGCCCCTGCACCCCTTCGCCGTCCGTCCCGAACTGTGACGCGATGAACGCTCCGGGGACGAGGCGCACACCGGGGGCCTGCGCGATGTTGCCGACGGCTTCGATCGGGTTGTCGGCGCGCTGGATGCCCTCGGAGATCCTGCCGGGAGCCTTCGGGAGATCGAACACCTCATTGACCAGCGCGGCGGGCAGGCGTGGCAGACCGGAGATGAACTGGCCGGCGTTGCGGGCGAAGTCCCCCGCGAGCCCGGTGTCAGGGTCACCGACGACCGTCTGGTTCGTGGAGGCGGCGCGCAGGGCAGCAGCCGATGCCGGCTGGGCGAGGGGGCGGGCACCTCGTCCGACGCGCTCGGTATCGATGCTGCGGAGAGCCTGGCGCGCGTTGGGGGTGGCGCGACGGTACTCGGCGGCGAACGCGGGGTCCGTCGGAGCCATGTACTTGCGGACCACCGACGAGATGTTCGAGTCGAGGTCGGGGACGATCGGAGAGGCGTCCGCCGTGAAGGTCATGGGTGGAGTCTAGAACGCGGACCGGCCGCCCGATGGGAGTAGGGCGGCCGGTCGCGGGACCCTCGGATGGGAGACGAGGGAGGTTGTAGGGAGAGTGTAAGGGTTGGGGGTAAGGGTGTCAACCCTGGTTCTCGAGGAGGTTCACGTCGAGGAGGTCCGGGGCCTGCTGGAGCGACGGGAACAAGAGCGGGTTGTCGGCCTTGTACCCGGCGACCTGCTCCTGCAACAGCGCCCCGCTGATGGCCTGCTGAAGTGCCTGGTCCTCGGCCATCTGCGACTGGATGGCCTGGATCTCGGGCAGCATCATCATCTGCTGCTGGATGGCGTCGGCCTCGAGGGTGTTGGCCGCGTCGAACAGGCGCGTGGTCTGCGGGAGGATCGACGCGTACTCGGCCGGGAGGCGGGCGTCACCGAGGATCTGGCCGTACATGTCGGCCGTCGCCTTCTGGAGCTCCATCTGCGGGGCCATCTGCTGCTGCACGAACTGGCGGTAGGCGGCGGCACGGAGCTGGGCGTCGAGGCGCTCCTCGTCGGACATGACGAGCTCAGGGATCGCCTGGGAGAACATCGACGCCGAGTAGGTGTCGACCTCCTCGGGGGTGACAGCGACCTGTGCAGCGAGGGATGGGTCGTCGGTGACGTTGCCATCGGCGTCGACCATCTGACCCTTGTCGTTCGTCGCCGGGTAGGTGAGCAGGCCGAGCTCGGACTTGACCCGGTTAAACTCGCGCAGGCGGTTGTACTCGGACAGGGCCTGGTCCACACCCGAGCGCGACATGCCGGATCGCTGGAGCAGCGCCCCCCAGTCCTCGTCGGTGGAGGGGAGTGGTGGAGCGGTGGGCCCAGCGGCTTCCTCGCCCTCGGACGCGCTGCCGAAGAACCCGCCGATGAACGGCAGGTCAGCCATGCCGATCGAATCCTGGCGCAGACCGGGGGTCGCGAAGAAGTCCGCGACGGCACCCAGGGGCCCTGGGAGCTGATCCTTCAGAAGATCCACCGACTGCTGCTGCACGAACTGGGTGTTGCGCTTCTCGGTCGGAGAGTCGGTGATCTGGCTGTTGAACCAGTCCGGCGCACCAGTCATGATCCGCCCGCCGGCATCGCCAGCGGCGACCGCTGGGCCCGCGATGGCGGCAGCGTAGGGGCCGGCGAGCCCAGCGACGTGCGACGCGTTCGCGCCAGCACGCAACGACGGGTTGTCCGCGGATGCTCGAGCGAGCCCCTCGAACCCGAGGCTGACACCCAGGCCCTTCGCCGCGTTGATGCCGGCGGGGCGGAGCTGTGGCTTGACGCCCTGCCACACGCCCTTCATCCAGCTCCCCGACGTGCCGGCCGGGTTCGCGTTCATGTTGGGGAAGGGGTTGGGGGTCGGACCACGCCATGACGACCAACCACTCGGGCGCGCTGAGTTGAACGGGCCGTGAGGCTGCCCCTGGAACGGGCCGTGGAACTTACCGGCCGAACCAGCAGCCGTCGCGCCACCAGCCCCTCCACCGCCCTGCATCGCGGGCGTGGGACGGACCGACCCGGCCCCACCGTCAGCGATGTTCACCGCCGACGAGATGGGCCGCTGGTTGAACGGGCGAGGGATGCCACGTGCAGTGACGTTCTGCATGGACCCACCGCCGGACCCGAACATGTTGGGGGCCTGCCGCTGGAGCTGAGGGTTGAGCCCCGGGTCAGCCGGAAACATGGGGACGTTCGTGGAGTTCGTCCCCATCGGCATCTGGAACGGGATGCCACCGCCACCCGGCCCGGACACGACGGGCCCAGCGCCGGCAGTTGGCGCGCCAGCACCTCGCGAGATGAGGGCGTTCAGATCGAAGGGATCGACCGGAGCGCCGGAGGGGTTGAGGATGACGGGGGGAGGCGTGAGCGCCATGGCCCGATCCTACCTTCGTCACCCGACCTGCGCGGGGACGGGGATGGCGGGGGCGGACTCACCGGTAGCGGCCCGCCCGGACTGGGTGGCGTAGAGCTGGCCGATCAGCGCGAGCATCCGGGGGTCGTTCGAGTACATGAGCGCGTCCATCAGCATCGGGCCGTAGAAGTCGGGGTCGACGCCGAGACCGGACAGCAGGTCGTACACGTTGCCCTGGTAGCTCACCCCGAGGTTGTCGAGGCCCTGCTGGAGCATCGTGTACAGCTCCTGCTCCTTCAGCCCGAGCTGCTGGGCGGTGAGCGACAGGCGCTGCTCCTCGCCTTCGACGTCGCGGTACGACAGGTCGATGTTCTGGTCCGAGAGCGTGTTGCGGGCCAGGTCGCGGTCGTAGCCGGCGTTCTCGCGGCCGTAGGCGATCTGGGCTTCGGTGCGGGACTGGTTGGAATCGTCGGTGATGCGGGTGAGGTCCTGGCGGTGGAACGGCGCGAACCACGACCCGCGCGACGTGTAGCCCGACGACGTGTCGCGCTTGTCGAACTGCTCGTCGCGGTTGATGCCGCCGATCGTCTGGCCGAGGGCCTGGGTCGCGTAGCCGCGCATCTTGTCGATGTAGTTGCGGTCCACGCCGAGGCCCTGGCGGTCGAGACCGAGGCGCGCGCGGGAGGTGTCGATCTTGGACCGGTCGATGCCGAGCCCCTGACGATCAAGGCCCACGCTCTGCATCGCCAGGTTGTAGTTCTCATTCGCGTGGCGCGTGTTCATCTGCTGCCCGGCGGACAGGTTGGCGAGCCCCATCGCCGCGAGGGAGTTGTTGGCGGCCTGCTGGGCGAGCGCCGGACCGTTCATGATCGACGCCCCGTAGAACCCCTGCTGCATCGGGCCAATCAGGTCGTTCAGCTTGTTGCCGACCCACTGGCCGGGCTGCTGCGCGGGGGTGGGGGGCGTGTAGCCGATCTGCTGGCCGACCGCCCCAGCGATCCCGTCGCCCATCTCCTTCGGGTCCCACGACCAGCCCTGCGCGCCACCGGACGTGACGACGCTCGAGCCGAGGCCCGTGCCGGTGGAGTCGTCGGGGGTGGGGCGCGGGTTGGACTGCGCGCCTTGTGCGCCAGCGCCGACACTGAGTGGGGTGGAAGGAACGCCGAGAGCCATGATGTACCCCGATCAGAACATGTCGTCGAAGATGTCGTACCAGTCGTCCATGACCATCGACCCTGGTTCATCGACGTAGCGCACGGACGCCTCGATCAGCATGCCGACGCGCTCATCGAACTCGGCCTTGAACTCGCCGGCCCGGGAGGACTCGCGCGCTGACTGCATGGCGCGGTAGCAGATCCACGGCAGGCAGCAGTCCTCCCAGCCGGCCGGCAGGTCGATGGCCGTCGCATCGGCGGACCCGGTGACGGACAGGTCGGTCGAGAACCGGTAGTAGTGGATGCGCGCCGTGCCCGCGGTGGATGGGGTGGGGAACAGGTGCAGCGTGAACGTCGTGGACCCCGGGTAGCCCTGCGTCCAGTAGAGCTCGGGGATGCCTTGGGTGATCTCCTGGTGCGTCCCCCAGATCGGACGCGCGGCACGGTGGTCGCGGAACTGGAGCGGGTACCACTGGGTGTCACCGGTCGGCTGCCACTCCACCTCCGACACGCGGATCACGCTCGAGGTCAGGTCGTTCGACTGGTCACCGGCGGTGAACGCGAGGGTGGTGGACGCTCGCAGGCACTCGGAGCGGCGCGACACCTCGCGCTGGGCCTCGTTGCACCAGCGGCGGAGCTGGACGAGCGGGAACCGGTCCTGGCGCGGGTCGTCGAGGATCGCTGACGCCTGGAGGCACAGGTCACCGAGGGACAGTGGCATGACCGGAGTCTACGTCAGGGGGTGGGCGGTTCGGTGGAGAGGGAGAGATGGGCGAGCACGGCCGACGGCGCGACACGGTTCGCGTCGAAGATCAAGGCCTTGCGGGTGCCGATGGAGACGAGGCCGGTGCGGAGTTGGAGGTCCGTGGCGTCGAGGCTGGTGGTGGCGAGCAGGTGCTGGACGAACTTGGCGACGTCGTGGCGGGTGGCGTCCATGTTCCAGTCGCACCAGTAGGCGACGGTCGTGCCGGAGCCGTTGTACAGCGGGATGGTGAACGTGAGGGCGTCGGCGTCGTTCTTCGTCCACTCTGCGATGCGCTGGTTCGCGGTGGCCTGGTGGGCGGCCCGGACGATCATGCAGATCCTCATGCGACGGTGATCCCGTAGCGTGCCGTCCAGGCCATGAACCGTGCCCAGTTGGCGTCGGCGGTGATGTCGCCGTTGTAGACGCCGACGAACGCGAGGTGGCTGTTCGCCGGGTTGGCGGCGCCGAGGTAGTTGATGAACGCGGTGAGGCCGGTGAGCGCAGCGGAGTGCGTGCCGGTCGCGACCTGGGCGTTGTCGACGAGCAGCCGGGACGACGCACCGTTGATGATGTTGGCGAACAGGTGCGTGTTGGAGTCGGGGGTGCCGCCGACGCCGTACACCGTGGCCCAGTCGGGGGTGCCGTCCTTGTAGAGCAGGGCGCCGCGGTTCCCGGCACCGATGCCGTCGAGCAGGATCGGGGAGGCGCCGGCACCGGCGATGCTGCCGATGGCGACGACGCTGTACGGCGAGTTGAGGCTGGCGAACGAAGCGCCCGAAGCCGTCTGGAGGAAGTCGTCGGTGCCGTCCGGCTGGATGGACGGCAGCCCGTTGATGCCGGTGGCACGGAACAGGGGCCGTTTCGTGGAGGTGAACTGCACGAGGTCGCCGCGGGAGAACACGTTGAACACGGTGAGTCCGGACGATCCGGTCGGGACGAGCGACGACGCACCGGTGGTGGCGGTCGTGAACGACAGGCCGATGAACTCGGTGCTGGCACCGCCGGAGTGCAGGCCGGTGTGGACGCCGGCTTGACGGATGCGCCCGGCGAACCCGGGGGACACGAACCCGGCGGTGCCGCCGTACCCGCCAACCGTCCAGTTGAGCGTGCCGGTCGCCCACCCGGCCACACCCCAGGTGACGTCGGTGCCCAACTGGGACCACACGACCGACGCGAGGGTGTCGGTGTTCGTGGCCGACGTGAAGAACTGGACGCGCCGGTCGCTGGACCGGAACTCGGCCTTGATCCAGTAGTAGTTCGTCACGCCGTCGGTGTGGCCGGTGGCGGCGGTGGACTTGGCGAGGGTGGTGCCGGCGCCCTTGTCCCACAGGGCGATGGTGCCGTCCGTCTCGACGGAGAAGATCGGCCCCACGGTTCCCGACCCGTGGGCGATGATGATGTTCGTTGCCGCTGGCGTCCAGTCAGCGAGCGACAGGCGGGCGTAGAACGTGGCGTCCTGCACCCCGAACGCGGTCTGCACGCCCCAGGAGACGCCGTAGCCCGCCCCGCTGGTGGCCGAGACGAGGCCGTCGGCGGTGATGCCGGACCCCCGGTTGCTGCCACGCGACGGCCACCGGTACACCGCGCCGGCGTCGGCGGGCCGGTCGGTCCACAGCGGGTCCTCCGCGTAACT
>Ga0315909_10009599_pt1 | contig 10439 bp, 11 predicted proteins | sample LakEriMetagenome_11_FD_203527 | JGI IMG/M metagenome (GOLD analysis project Ga0315909, IMG submission 203527) | Freshwater fungal communities from buoy surface, Lake Erie, Ohio, United States - Buoy 2 MA125 | ecosystem: Environmental > Aquatic > Freshwater > Lake | place: USA: Lake Erie, Ohio...
AAAACATTTCAGACATAATTGAGATTTACTCAAAAGAAAATAATGGAAATGTACCACATCAATTTGAAATATGGAAAGAAGAAGGTGCAATATTTAAAGTATCATACGAAGGATCAAATTGGAATGAGTATGTTGACGGAGATTGTTTGAGTAATGTTGGAATTTCAAAAACACCAAGTCTAATTGAAGATTTAGCTTATATAATGATTCAAATGTATGAAAGGGGATATCATTTAGAAGGTGATGGTGGTAGTGGATGGTTAACAGTAGATTTTAAAGACGGTTTTATTTTTATGGAACACACAGAAAATAAAAAATCTTCTTATGAAGTAGAATTAGCAGAATTAAATTTTTAAACTATGGAATTAGAAAATATACCTGACCAAATATTAGTTAGAATACTAGAAGCAATACAAGAAAGAATTGATGATGGTGAGGCCAATTTAGATGAAGACCCATTTCACTCAACAAACATGGAAATGTTAGAAAATGTTTGTATGTATTTTGGTATAACATTAAATGATTTTGTTGATAAATCATTTTTTATTAAACTATATAAAGATAATCCAAATTTTCAAACAGAACCATTAAAAAAACCTACACTTGAAACATATGATGTAGTCCATGAAGAAGACGTTAGAGAATATAAAACTAATTATTATAATACAAGAATTGATAGTTATTATCCTATAGATGCAGATATTATATATGATTTGCAATTAAATGGTGAGTACAGTTATTGGGACGGTAATCATTTTGATACGGACTATCACGATACTGATGTTACAGATGATAAAGTTATTGAAATTAAAAAAGTAAAAAGAAAATGAAAACAATAAAATTAACTGACGAACAAAAACAAAAATTAGTAAGACCAAATGGTTATATTGCCGCAGTATTTGGTGAAGGAATAGAATGGAACATATATGCCCATGCAGAAGAAGGGTTATATATGAATGATTTAAATGGACCATTACCTGGCGGTAATAACGGATGGGATAGAAGAAATGAAATGGACCAAATTGATAGAGACCCTGGTTTTGATATCATATGTGATACTGCAGAAAAAATTGTGATAAATTCTGAAAATGACTTTCTTGATGAATTGTCTTGTGATGATTGTACGGGAAATGGTTATTTATACGTAAATTATGATGGAGACACAATGACGTTTACTACTAGACTTGAAAAATATGTAAGAGACTCAGAAGAAAGTGAATACATGAAAACTTTTGATGAGTGGGCTAGTACACAACCACAATATCCATGGCAAAAATTCACATATTTAAAAAAACTGTCTGATCCTAATTTTATTGAAGAATATAAAAATGAAGGTGAAAATGGTGTATTTGAATTAGTTTATAATGGTGGAGGAGATAGTGGACAATTTGATGAACCAATAGATATTCCAAGAGATATTGAATATTTAGGTTATGAAATAATAGATGTTTATCACAGTGGTTGGGAAAATAATGAAGGTGCAGACGGGAGAATTGTAATTGATTTTAATGAAAGAACAATCGCTCTTTATCACCAACATTATTATGAACAAACTGAAGAAATGGAATTAGAAAAATATCAATTTGTTTAATGGAAAACTTACAAGAAAATATAAATAGAATTAAAGAATTGATGTTGGTTGAAAATGACGACCAACTTTCTTTATTTTCAGGTGATGAGGGAAAACCAATTAATATAAACTCAGATGAATTTACAAAAAGATTTAAAGAAAAAGTTTATTTTATATTAAGAGATTTATATAAATCAAATTGGAGTAGTGATAAAAGTAGAGGACCTGGCGGAGGTGGAGGAGTTGTTGGTGTTCATACGGTTTTTGATTTATTGAAGGAAAAAGGTTTAACAGATTATGATCCCGAAGGTGGTGATTGGTCAATACTTAATTACTTTGATACAAACCCACAAGTAAGAAGACATATTGTTGGATTATATGAAAAAGAAACAGGAAATGTTTTAGATAACACTAATGTTTTAGAAGACTTTATTAAATGGATGTCCAGTAATAGAAATAAAATATTCAAAGACGGACCAATACTTGAAAAATTAATTGAAAAAAATATTGAGTCACTTTATCAAGGTGAGCTAAATGAGAGAAAAGCATACGATCACCTAGCAAAGATATTAGAAAATATACCAAATTGGAAACTAAAAGGAAGATCGGTTCCTGGTTCAAAAACAGATAGAGAAGGTGTTGATTTTGTTATGGAACACATAAAGACAGGAAAGTTGGCGAAGTTTCAAGTAAAACCTTTTAATAATCTTGAAAGGATTGGTAGATTTTATAAAGTAAAAAGTTATAACATAAAAAATATAGATAAAAAACCCGTAGATTATTTTGTTTTTGCATCTAATGATAAAGAAGATGTATTTATATTTAAAAATGAGATTGGTAAATATACCATCTTAGATAAAGACACGGTTCAGTTTGAAGAACCACCAATTAAGTTTTAGATAATGAGTGATACCGCTAGAGAACTTCTTGATGAATTTAATGATGGAAATTGGGATGAGGTTGGTGCATATTTTAATGACGACTTTGAATTATTTTTAGATTATTTAGAAAAAAATGGTTTAGAAGGTGAATTAGATTATGAACGTGTTGACGATGATTGGCAAAATGCAGTACTACTATATAAGTTAGAAAAACATCCTGAAGAAACATTAAAATATATTTGTGATAATATAATTACAGATGTTTATCCAATGGAAGGTGGGTATTATCTATATCTAAGAGAAAGAGAAGAACTGGCAAATTTATTTAGTAATTCAGGAAGAGACTTTAGTTCAAGAGATGCTGCTGAAAAAGTATTAGGTGAAGATTATTGGGATCCTTATTGGGACACATCTGATGATGTTTATAGAGATGTTATTGATGAACTAAATGAAGAAAATAAAAATCATTTAGCAAACTATATTGTAAAAAATATGGGAAATCAAGAACTATCACTTGACGACTATGATGACGGACTATTTCATCAATTTTCAGAAGAACAAGGAACTGAAGGAGTTTTTAAAATAGATAGTAAAAATGTAATGCGACTTATTGGTGACGAAATGGCAATGAAAGAATTGTTTCAAAAAGATCTTGATGAATTAAAAAGTGAATTATATTCTATACATAATAATGCGTATAACGGAGCATATACTGATGAAATTTATAATGATGTATGGAGTGAACTTTCAGAATACTTTGTACCAAAATCATGGAAATACTATGATGCAGAAAGATATGACGGAAAAAAAACCCAACATGAATATATTAAAATAAGAGATTTTTATAATGATATTTATACCTTTTTAAGTGAAAATAAAGATAAACAATGGTCTGATCAAAGTTTGGAGTATTGGGGGACATATATTGGATTTGTGTCATATATGATGGATAATGGTGAAAGGGATTGGCTATCTTTTAGAATACATGACTATCCCGATTGGACATTAATCAAAAAGAACATAAATGATATTTTTGTTGATTATATCTAATGAAAGTAATTATAACACAAAAACAACTTGAACAAATTAGAGAAAACGCATCTAAAAAATTTAGTTGTGAAAAGTGCGATCATTCATGGAAAATAGAAAAAGAAGATAAACATCCATATCTATGCCATATGTGTGGTTATGATTCGGCAAAAGAAAAACATAACTACGACGAACTTGAAAACTTTTGGAAAAACTATAAAAAAGAAGAAGAGGTTACAGAAAAGTGGTCAGAAAAATATAAAAAAAGTATTAACTGTAGTAACCCAAAAGGATTTTCTCAAAGAGCACATTGCCAAGGAAGAAAAAAGAAATTGAACGAATCCAGTGCAGTTGAAATGACTAAACCTAGTGGAAATGAGTTAAAATTTCCTGAATGTCCTGAAGGTCAGTATTGGGATTTCTTTGAAAAAAAATGTGTAGATATCATTGGTTATTGGGAAACACCAAAAATTTATAAAGATACGTATAGTGGTATGGATGATTTTTTTGCAAAACAACAAAAAGATTTATTTCAAAAATTAAAAGACACTAAAATTTCAGACGAAACAAAAATAAAACCTTATTTTGAAAGAGCAAAAAAATGGTGGAAAGATTGGCTTAACGATCCAATAACAAAAGAAAAACATAAAAAAATGTTTGGATTAAGTGATGAAGAGTTAAAAACTAAATTTGACAATTACTTAAAAGTTATTGATAATGCCAAAATAGTAATGGTGAGTAGATATGGAGAACGTGAAGATGATTTCGCGTATGTGTCAGATGCTTACATGGATTCCGATTTACAAGGTTCGGATTTAGGACACATATTTCAAACAGAATATGATTCACTTATACAAAATGGAAGTAATGAAATTACTGCTTGGTTAGGTGCTTTAGGATCAACAATTGTTGGTGGTAACGATATAAATGATTGTAGAATTTTTGTACCATCACCTTTAATTGGTAGTCTTGGAGAATACGAACAAACATTTGCACATGAAATACAACACCTTTTAGAAAGAAGAGTAGGTCTTTTAACCTCAACTGAAACTATTGCGACCGCATTTCCTTCTGATTTGAGTGGTGAAGATGGAATAAAAATTGAAGATTTAACAAAATCTGCAGAAGTTTTAAAAAAATATGAAAACTACGTAGAAGAAGATGAAGACGAGGAATTAAAAATACCTGAAGACTTAAAATTAGATTTAAAAAAGGGTATTACTGATTTTACAAACCTTAAAGGTACAAAACTTGATGACAAGGGAAATAGACTACCTAATTCTGTTAGTATAACAGAAACAAGGGCAAAAATGATGATTAAAGATTTAGTAGATAATATTGTTAGAAACCCAAATAAAATAACTTATAATTGTAGTTACGAAGAAAAAACGGCAAATTTAACAGAAATTAGAAATAAATTAAAATTAAAACCTGGTGAAAAACTAGACTATAACGGTATTGTTTTATCATTTTGGAATGACGGTTGGGTAAATGGTGAACAACAAATAGATGAACTTCCTGTATATAGGACTTTAGCTTGTTGGGTTTTAAATAATTTCACACCAGATTTAAAAACTTTATTTGAAAATTTAGATAATTTTGTGATGAATAAACAAAAAAACGAAACAAACCCATCACAACCAACAACAAACAAAAATTTAGATTTAGCGCACGTAATTAGAAAAAATATTAAAAAAGTATTAAAAGAAGAATTTAAAGGTGAAGAATTATTCAAAGAAGTAATTGAAAGAGATGTAAATGAATATGCGTCAAACTATGAGTGGTGTGATGGAATTGAAATAAGTGTAAGAGAAACCGATTGGCTAATTGAAAAACAAAAACCAGTTTATGAGTACAAAATAAAATTCAAAGATTATTCAAGGGTTAGTTATAAAGAACAAGAAAATTTGTTTGATGATATAATGTTTGTTCATACGATGTATTTTCCTGTAGAAGAAAATGATATTGATTGCTATATGTCTGTAAAATCAGTTTTTCCTAATGGTGTTGAAAGGGCGTTTCCTAATATTGTTTATTATGATGAAATAATATCAGAAGCGATATATAGTGAAGATGATTTAAAAAAATATGGATACGATATTAAAAAAGTAAAACAAGCACTTCAAATATTGTCTCAGGTTTCTGAAACAGTTGGTGAGTTTGTTCCATTAAAATTTAAACTTTATGGATATCAACTAATTTCTACACATTTTGGTATAAGATTAGATCTTTATATTGATGTTGATAAAGATGACAACGTTTACGATACTATGAGTAATTATTGGCACGATATATCAAATCAATTACTTGAAATCTTTGAAATGTTAGGGATAAGAGATGAAAAATATATGAGACCATCATATGATTTTAAATTTAATAAAAGACCATTATATAATATCACAACTGTTTGATTATTTAAAATAATATTTCTATATTTGTATCAATATTAACAATTATAAACTTATAAAAAAACATGGCAACAAAATCAGGACAAAGAGGACGCTACATTTGCAAAGTTGGTTATTTAGATGTCTATGCTAAAGACTCTTACAAACCAAAAAAAGAAAGTAAGTACAAGTTTGTGAAGGCAGACGTAAAGTCAACCGTCTACAACGTACTACACGCTAAAAAATTAGTCAAAGGTAATTTTAAAACCAAAGACGAGGCAGTAAATGAGGCGATTGCTCAGATGGGTGAGAAGGCAAAAATATACGGACTTTAGTATTTAAACTGAAGTGTTAGAAAGTCAGGACGAACTCCTGACTTTTTTTGTTTTTTTGGTATTTATTATTATGGAGTTTAAAAAACGAGATTTATTAGTTGAAGACAACAGTGAAGAGGGAATCTTTAAAAAAGTAATGTCTAAACTTAAAGATGTTAAAGATAGGGCACAATCAGAAATAAAAGAAACAAGAGCGTTAGTTAGAATATTAACTCACGCAGTAAAATCATACGCAAAAGACAGGGAATTTGATTTAAACAATGAAGATAAAGATTTCATCAAGGGACAGTCCGCTGATGTTGTAAGAACATTGGTATTATCAATTGTGGCAATAATACCAATACCAATACCACTTACACCATTTCTTATAATATTTGGAAAAAAAATTGGAATAGATCTTACACCTAAAGAACAAGTAATACCTGATAAAGGAAAATCTAAAAAAGATAAGATAAAAGAATCAAAAAGATTAAATATTATAATATCGGAAGAACAATATAATATTTTAAACGAAGCGGTTAAACCAAAAAATATTATATTATCACTTTGTAAAAGACAAAAAGAACGAAACATATATTGTGATTTATATGATTTTTATTTAACACTTGATCCTGAAGATACACAACCGATTTTAGAGGCCACAATTGAAGAATTAAATGACTATTTTAAATACAAAAAAGTCGGCATGTTTCCAATACTTGTTGAATTAGCTCTTAAAGACAAAGAAAAAACCGTATCATATTTAAAACTGATTGCAGAATTTATAGATAGAAAACAATTTGATAAAACAGAAACAAAAAGAATAATAAACAAACAAAGAAACAGGACGGATATTTCAGTTAAAGATGTTGAACAATTGGCTAAAGACGCTAGAAAATTAGAACATCAAAAATATGAAGAAAGATTTCACGGAGATTACTTCAAAAAGAAATCAACATTTTTAAGACTAAATTACGCTTGTGATGATGATGTTAAAGAAAGTTTATTTAATATTCTTACTAGGGTTGGCTCAAAGGAAAGAACAATAGATGAAGTTTTTGAACAAGTAAAAAGATGTATTTTACAAACATTTCAAAAAGGAATATACTACGTTAAAGCGGATTTAGAATCAACAACAAATCTTGTTTGTAGTGGAGAAACAATTTTTAATGCCGGTAGTAATTTTGAGGTTAAAAAAATGGATCCTTTTGTTGATAGTTATTTATCTGAATTTTTATCAATTTTTAAAGAAACAGAAAAAATAAAATTTAAAGGAGAATACATAGAAATTTATAATGAATTGATCCAAAGATTATATGAATGGCTTATTTCTTCAGAAGAGGCTAAAACATATATAGAAAAAGTAAAATCTCAAATAACTGGCATTATTTACGAAAACGATACAATAGTACCAATAAAATATATTGATTTATATTGGTCTAATAAAGGTCAAAGAGGTTGTGACGAAAAAAGACTATCAATACGATTCAAAATAAACAATGATGTGGGTGATAAAATACAAACATATAGATTTATTAATAGTACCGAATTAGAACCTGTGGTAAAAACAATAATAAAAACAGAAAAAATAGTTTGTCCATGAAAATAATATTAACTGAATCACAGTATAAAAATTTAATATACTTAATTGAGTCGGATAATCCTTGTCCTTCAGGAACTAAGGTTAGTGAATTAGTAACATTAGACGATATTAAAAACGGATCAATAATATCTAAAGGTTATTGTAATAATAGTAGTAATTCCGCAATTGTTAAAATACAACAAATGTTGAAAAAAAAGAATCTTTTAGATTCCTCTAGTCCCGAAGGTTATTATGGTGATAAAACAAAACAAGCGGTCGTTAATTTATTCAAACCAATTAGTGTAACAGGAGAAAAAATAGGACCAAAAACTGTTGCGGAACTTGAAAAAGAAAAAAAAGAAAAAAAAGAAGTAAAAAAGGCGGATAAAGTTGAACCCGACAAGGCTTTAGAATTATTCAATAAATTGAGTGATGATAAAAAGGTTTTAGTTTGCACATTATTAGGTGAGGCAGGTGGAGAATCAGATCCTAAAAAAGGAATGCAAGCAGTTGCAAATGTATTAAAAAATAGGGCTGAAAGTAATCATTTAGGTAAAGGAAAAACGGCAGTTGCTCAGGCATTGGCCAACAAACAATTTTCAATGTGGAATTATTATAATAGTGGGGCATTGAAAAAACAAGACGTATATAATAAGTATAAAAAACACAACCAAATGCAAACGGCAATTGATATAGTAAACTCTATAAACTCAATTGAAGATATAACAAAAGGTGCTAACTTTTATTACGCGGATTATGTGAGTCCGGCATGGTCCAAAAGTACTGATACTACTAATTGGGTTAAGACTGCGGTTGTTGGTAATCACATTTTTGGTAATGTGGTACCAAAACCTAAAGAAAAGAAAAAAAACTAATGAAACTAATACTAACAGAAAAACAATATAGACAACTAACTGAGGAAAACCTTAGAGAGTTTTTATATTCATTTTGGAACAAACAAAAAAAAGAAGGTGAAGATCCTTCATTAGATGATATTATATTTCAAGTTACCGACATTAGAAGAGATAGTAGGGATGATTATAACACAATTAGACCCTTATGGTACAGATATAATGGTGGGTATGATAAGTTATTAGAAAAAATAAATAGAGAGTTTTTAGATAAAGAGTTTTATTTTGAAAGTATTAATGAAAATCTTAAAATGAATTTTAGAATTGATGATATTGAATCTTATGGTATTGATGTTTATGGTGGAATGATTGATATTAATTGTCAAATATTAGACGGGACTATTGATGGGTATGTTCTTAATCCAGAAACGGAAGAAACGGAAATGGTGCCTGATATGACTATACAAGATCAATTTGCAGAATTAGAATATGATACTGGAGATTTTGAACATTTTTTAAAAAAAGAAATTCTTAACTTTTTAGAAACTAAATTTGAAAAGTATGGCGTTCCTATACATGTTGAATCATTAGTGTAATGAAAATAATAATAACAGAAAAACAATATAAAATTTTAGAGTCACAACAAGACGATGAACGTGTTGCGATGAAAGCACTTCAAAGTATTTGGCAAGACGAGCTCGACTCAACAGGAGAAATTGATTTTGATCCAAAGATTGTAGATTACATAGGTTATAGACCGAAAGGAGGTCCAAAGGTTCATGAAATGTATAGAGATTTTCTTGGTGGTTGGGACAATATGGTTGAAAAATCATTTGAACTAATGGATAGAACTTTTGATACCAGAAATTATAATTTTAGTGGCGGATATGATTTTAGATTTAAAGTACAAGGACATAGTGATTATGAAGAAGATAATAGACTATTAGTTGATTGCCCAATTGAAAGTGATGGGAAAGTTGATTTAATAATGACTGATGGTGGAACACACTTATTAAAAGATGTGGAATATAATGAAGACTTGTGGTGGGAAGTTGAAAGTGAAATTAGTTCACTGATTGAAGATATTTTATATGTAGAAGTTACAAAAAAAACAGGAATATTAATTGATGTAAATATGTTGTGGATAAAAGAATGAAAATAATAATAACAGAAAGTCAGTATAAAATGTTATTGGAATCAAATATTGAATCCATGCAAAGTCTTATTGATATGGCTTATGAGGAACTTAAAAATAATTGTGAAGAAGGTTCTTATATTAGATCACACATCAATAGTATATGTGGACCAGTAGATACTATTGAAGAAATTAAAGTTGTTGATTCATCAAGAGGAAGTGTTATGAATTACCAAAAAAATAAAATAGAAGTTATAAACATCTCAGTTGATTGTTATATTGATTCAATTTTTCAATATTATAATTTAGATAATTTTTTATATGAGCTTCAAGAAGAGGCGAAAAATATAATTGGTGTACCTGTAATTATAACTAAAAGAAAAACTATTAATAAAAGAAAAAACTTTGATTGGTGATGAAAATAGTAATAACAGAAGAACAATTAAAAAAGTTACAAGAAAGTGACAACGACCTTAAAAAAACAAAGAAGTTAGTTTTTTCTATGTATGACGAAGGAATGGATATTAATGATATTCAAAAATATACAAATTTACCAAAACAGACTCTTATATTTTTATTAAAAGACCATGTAAAAGTTGATATTAATGATACACAAATGTTACATGATTATCTTTGGGATTATGTTTTACCAAGTGATATTTTTGATAGAAAAAAAGTTTTTGAAGACGG
>Ga0315909_10009601_pt1 | contig 10437 bp, 10 predicted proteins | sample LakEriMetagenome_11_FD_203527 | JGI IMG/M metagenome (GOLD analysis project Ga0315909, IMG submission 203527) | Freshwater fungal communities from buoy surface, Lake Erie, Ohio, United States - Buoy 2 MA125 | ecosystem: Environmental > Aquatic > Freshwater > Lake | place: USA: Lake Erie, Ohio...
TTATCGTCAATGAAAGAGGCCCCGGGTGTCCACCTTCAAATCTCTAAATCCAACCAACTTGAGCGACGTAGTCGTCGAGACCAAACTTGCTACTCCAGATGAGATTGCAGATGCAGCTCGTCGGGCCAAGGCAGCCCAGAAGGCATGGGCAAAAATGCCAGCGCCGGCTCGTGGTCGAGTAATCGCAAACGCTGGTCGGTTGTTCGAGAACAATAAGGAAGCCCTTTCCAAGCTGGTAACCCGCGAAATGGGTAAGGTTTACCGCGAAGCACTTGGCGATGTGCAAGAAGTAATTGATACCTGTGACTTCTTCCTTGGTGAAGGTCGCCGTCTATACGGTCAAACAGTTCCAAGTGAAATGCCAAACAAGAACCTGTTCACTTTCCGCATGCCTGTAGGTACTGCATTAATCATTACGGCCGGAAACTTCCCAGCCGCTGTGCCTTCTTGGTACATCATCCCGGCGCTGCTAACTGGTAACTCCGTTGTTTGGAAGCCTTCGGAATACACACCAGCTGTTGCCGAGGCTATGACTGCAATCTTCCATGCTGCAGGTGTTCCAAAAGATGTTCTAATCACGGTTGTCGCAGAAGGCAAAGAAACTTTCGAAGGCATGGTTAAGGGTCTAGATGAAGGAACCATCAACAAAGTTGGCTTCACTGGTTCAACTGAAGTTGGTCGCCTAATTGGTGCCAAGGTTGGCGAATACATTCAGAGCGCATGTCTAGAACTCGGTGGCAAGAATCCGATGATCATCATGCCTGATGCAGATCTAGATCTAGCGCTTGATGGCGCATTGTTCGCAGGCTTCGGTACTGCCGGTCAGCGCTGTACTTCACTTGGAACTTTGTGGATCCACGATTCGGTTTACGACAAGTTCCTAAAGATGTATGCAGACAAGGTTGCTAGCTCAAAGGTTGGCGATCCAATGGAAGACGTACTATTCGGTCCAATGATTAGCGAAAAGTATCTTGCTACTCATGAAGAAAACTTGAAGTTGATTCAGCCTCATCACACCGTGCTTGGTTCAACTGGAATTGGCCGCATCACCAAGGACAATCCACGCGAAGGTTTTGTTGGCGATCCTGATGCTGGCGTATTCGCTCACCCAACAATCGTTGCTGGAATCAAGAAGGAAGATGCGCTTTACAGCACTGAAACCTTTGGCCCGCTTGTAACTGTTGGTCGTTTCTCAACAATTGAAGAGGCAATCGAACTTGGCAATGATCATGGTTTCGGTCTTTCAGCAGCGATCTACACCAGCGATCCAAAGTCAGTTTGGACTTTCCGCGAAGGAATTTCAGCTGGCATGCTTTCCATCAACAACTCAACATCTGGCGCTGAAGCACATCTACCATTTGGTGGAAACGGCAAGAGTGGTAACGGTTCACGTCAGTCCGGTATCTGGGTGCTTGATGTATTCACTCGTTGGCAGTCACTTAACTGGGATTGGTCTGGCAAGCTTCAGAAAGCTCAGATGGACAACGAAGAAGTGCCTCACAACCCAGATTTCAAGATCTAGGAAATCCGTTCATGGCTGATCTTCCGAATGAAGTAGATGTAGTTGTAGTTGGCGGCGGCGTTATGGGCGCTTCCACTGCCTTCCACTTGGCTGAGGCGGGCGTTAGCGTGCTTCTAGTTGAGAAGAATGAGCTAGCGAGTGGCTCAACCTCAAAAGCTGCTGGTGGCGTGCGAGCCAACTTCTCTGATGAGTTGAACATTGCAATGGGCGCTCGTTCCCTAGATCTGTTGGCAGATTTTCCAAATCGCCCAGGCCAGGAAATTGATCTTCACCGTCCGGGCTACATGTTTGCGCTTTCGACTCCAGAAGATGTCGAGTTATTCGAGAAATCAACTGCGCTGCACATTGCGGCTGGAGTGGAGTCGCGAATGCTTACCCCGCAAGAAGCTAAGCAATTAAATCCGTTACTTGAAATAGATGGAATCCTTGCAGCTTCATTTACTCCTAATGATGGTTACTGCACACCAGAATCTGTAGTTCTTGGTTACGCATCTGGCGCACGCAAGCATGGTGCAACCGTTATGACTCAGACTGAGGCAACTGACATTGAAGTTGTTGATGGCCAAATTGTTAGCGTTACAACTTCTGCTGGAAAAGTTAAAACCAAGACTGTTATCAATTGTGCTGGTGCTTGGTCTCCAACTATCGGTGCCATGGTTGGTTTAGAAATTCCAGTTCAGCCACTTCGTCGTGAACTTTTGATCACCGAACCGTTGACTGCAGATTTCGATGACGTTCCTGAAAACATGCCAATGACAATCGATTACTCAACATCGCTTTATTGGCACCGTGAAGGCAACGCAATGCTTATGGGTTTCTCGGACAAAACTGTCGAGTATTCATGGGACCTTCGTCGCGATCCAAACTTCCTTGAAAAAATTGGTGAGCTGGCTGAAGTTCGCGCACCACGCCTACTTGAACTTGGCGCAGCAAGTGGATGGGCTGGTTTGTATGACCTAGCGCCGGATCACAATGCAATCATGGGCGAGTGGGAAGGCGTTTCTCGATTCCTGTACGCAACTGGATTTAGCGGCCATGGCTTCTTGCAAGGCCCTGCAATTGGTGAAATCTTGCGCGATATGTACCTTGGCAAAACTCCGTTTGTAGACATCACGCCACTTAGCAACGATCGCTTCTCATCTGGTGGCGAACTTCGCCCCGAAAAGAACATCGTCTAATTCTCATGTCTGCCCTGAGCCAATGGTTAAAGCCATCACGGACCGTACCCACAACTTCGTGGAGTGCATCGGGATCAATGTGGAAAGCAAAGCCAAAAACATTTTTCTATTTGATGTTAGGTAACTGGCTTTATGGCACGGGCGAAGCAATCCTGATCAAAGCTGATATTGGTCAATCTCCTGGAACGGTGCTGGCACAGGGAATCCAAAACATCACTGGCGACACCATTGGCTGGACTAGTTTTTACATTTCAATCGGCGTTATGTTTCTATGGATTCCATTAAAGAACAAAGTCGGAATTGGAACCGTTTTAAACATCATTTTCGTTTCAGTTGCCATCGACGTCATGATGCCGTTCTTCCCAAGTCCAGACAGCTATGCAGTTTCAGTTGTGATGGTAATCATCGGAATTTTGGTAATTGGGCTTGGCAGCGCTTTCTATATCCCAAGCAACTTAGGTCCGGGCCCGCGCGATGGCTTGATGACTGGTTTGCATTACCGAACTGGGATCCCAATTGGCCGAGTACGTTTTGTAATTGAAGCCGCTTTCTTGCTTGCAGGCTGGTTGTTAGGTGGCTCTGTCGGACTTGGCACAGTCCTTGTTACTGTCCTAGTTGGCGAAGTCGTCGCAATTTTCTTTGGAATTGTGAGCCGAGTCAGTAAGCCAGCGGCTTAGCTGATGGCATCATTTGGGCAATGGTTAAGACCAGCTTTAACTGTTCCAAAAACCTCTTGGTCAGCGGGGGATTCAAATTGGAAAGTTTCTCCGAAAACTTTTTTCGTTTTGATTTTGGGTCTGTGGCTTTTTGGTACCGGTGAGGCCCTATTAATTGATGCCAGCATTGGTCAGTCACCTTGGACAGTTTTGGCAGATGGTTTAGCAAAAACCTTAGGCATGACGATCGGGCAAACCACTTTCTTAACTTCGGTAATTGTGTTGTTGCTTTGGATCCCACTTAAGCGTCGACCGGGTCTTGGAACAGTGATGAACATTTTGGTGATTGCAGTTGCCATTGATGTGATGATTCCAATTCTGCCTTCACCTGAAAACGTTGTTGCCCAAACCGTTCAAGTGCTGCTTGGAATCTTGTTGACTGGAATTGCTAGTGCGCTATACATAACCTGCAATGTTGGACCTGGCCCACGCGATGGATTAATGACTGGTTTGAATGAAAAAACTGGAGTTCGGGTTGGCCGAGTTAGAACTGGAATTGAAGTAGTTGTTTTAACCATTGGTTGGTTACTTGGTGGAGTAGTCGGCATCGGTACGTTGCTATTTGCGTTACTGATCGGACAGAGCGTAGCTATTGCATTTGGACTGGTTGAAAGAATAAGTCCGCAAACTTCCTAGTTACTTAACTTCCTCAAAATCAGGTAATGGCTCATGTGCCTTTTGTTCTCTAGCTCGTTGCGCCACGATGATTCCTATCAACATGATTACGCCACCGAGTATCTGAACTACAACAAAGATTTCGCCGAGAACAATCCAAGCAGCGATTGCAGCAATTGGAGGTTCGGTCATTCCCATGATGCTTGCACCTGGACCACCGATGTGCCTGATTGAGTTGATTACCAATACGTATGGCACCAAAGTTCCGATCACAACCATAAATGCAAAGAATGGCCAAATCGGATAGACATCAGTTCCGCCTTCAAACGGTGTAACTTGAGCTTGCAGTGAATCCCACGGGAAACTGCCCCAAGGTCGAAGTACCGCGAAGAAAATCGATGCAAAGATAAATGCCCACATAAGAAGTGAGACAGGGTCGCGGCCCTGACTCGCTTTGTCACCGAGTAAGTACATAAACACCAGAGTGGTCATGGAGGCGATTGCGAAAAGAACGCCAACTTTGTCGAGCGTGAAGCCATTCCACACTTGAGCGACAAGAGCCAATCCCACAACGGCAAGCGCAAGCCCGAGCCAAACTGTGTTTCTTACCGATACATGCATAACAAAGCGTGCGTAAAGCACAACAAAGATTGGCGCCATAAATTCAATGAGCAAGCTGATAGTGATTGGCATGCGCGAAATGGATTCGAAGTAGAACCATTGGCACATTGCTACGCCGATGATGCCGTATCCAGCTAAAAGCAATGCTTCTTTTGGCTTAATTCGAAATGCTTTTCGATTTGTAAGCGCCACGAAGATGGTCAAAATGATTGCGGCGCCGGTTCCGCGAAATTGTGAAACACGTAACGGATCCCCAATTTCCAGCAGAACTACTTTGGACACTGTGCCGTTTAAAGCCCAACAGGTTGCCGCTGCCAAATATAGGGAATAGCCCAACTTGGCATTTTTCTCGTGGGCTTTTTTATGTTTAGACATTGGTAAGGAAACCTGGAATTTTAGCTTTCTCAAAGGTGGGCATTTTGGAAAATCTCGATCTGATTTAGACCCTAGCAGTTAATTTGACGCGATTTTTAAAGGAAAACGGACCTTAGATAGCTCAAAAAATAGGGAGATATGTTCACCTTGCGTTTACCTTCAGGAAAGTGTCAGTTTGCCAACTCTGAATACTTTGAATCCAGTGAGAAGTTCTCCTACCGAAAGGAATAAGGCAAATGCCTCGTTTTAACCTGAAAGTAGCAGCAGTGGTAATCCCAGCTGCACTACTTCTAGCCGCCTGTGGTGGCACAAACACCGATACTGAAGGCGCAGCTTCTGCACCAGCCGCATCTGCATCTGAAATTCGTATCGATGGTTCTTCAACTGTAGCTCCGCTATCCGCAGCTGCTGGTGAATTATTTAAGGCAGAGAATGCCGATGTAAACGTTTCCGTAGGTACTTCCGGTACCGGTGGCGGCTTTAAGAAGTTCTGTGCTGGCGAAACTGACATCTCAAACGCTTCACGTGCGATCAAAGATGAAGAAGCAGCCGAATGTGCAGCAGCTGGAATTGAATTCACAGAAATCGTAGTTGCAAATGATGCACTAACAATCGTTGTAAACAAAGAAAATGATTGGGCAACCTGCCTAACTGTGGAAGAACTAAACAAGATGTGGGCGCCAGAAGCTGAAGGCACCGTTACATCTTGGTCACAGATTCGTGCTGGCTTCCCAGATGTGCCACTTGATCTTTACGGTGCAGGAACTGACTCCGGAACTTTTGACTACTTTACAAAGGCAATCAATGGTGAAGAAGGCGCATCCCGCACTGACTACAATCCAACCGAAGACGACAACGTAACAGTTCAGGGTGTTGAAGGCGCACAGGGTGCACTTGGATACTTCGGACTTTCTTACTACGAAGAAAACATGGACAAGTTGATCGCAGTTGAAATAGATGGTGGCGCAGGCTGTGTTGCACCTTCAATTGAAACCGCACAAGCTGGAACTTACACTCCACTTTCACGTCCACTATTCATCTATGTAAGCAAGGCATCCGCAGCTCGCCCAGAGGTTCTAGCCTTTGCCGAGTTCTTCGTTGCCAATGATGAAGCGATCACAACCAAGGCACTATTCGTGCCACTTAGCCCAGAGCAAGTTACAGCTGCCCAAGCCGCAGTTGCTGGACTTAAGTAAATAAAGGTGAATTTTGGCCCGGTGGGATACTCCTATCGGGCCAAAATTACGTCGGGTAGCCTAAACCTAGGTACCAACACAACCACGATGAGAGTGCAGATTTCATTGCTATGAGCGAGTTACGCAGCAGCACGAGAGTTGAAGATTTCTCGCTTCGCCGCTCTTCACCGCGTATTGGTGAGCGAGTAATTCGTGGGACTCTTTTTAGTGCGTCAGCTTTCTCTGTCTTAATCACAATTGGCATCGTCTGGTCACTTCTAGTTCCAGCAATTGAGTTTTTCCGACAAGTTCCAATTATGGATTTCTTGACTGGCACTCGATGGGCGCCAAGATTTAAGCCGGCAAGCTATGGCGTAGTTCCACTCCTGGTTGGAACTTTATGGACTACTGGAATTGCACTTTTAGTTGCAGTTCCATTTGGACTTGGTTCGGCAATGTATTTATCTGAATACGCAAGTGATAAGACTCGACGTCGCCTAAAGCCAGTCGTTGAACTATTGGCTGGTATTCCAACAGTTGTCTACGGCTTCTTTGCAATTGAATTTGTAACTCGAGTTGTACTCAAAGACTGGATGGGTTTGACTGTAGGAACCTTCAGTGTTTTATCAGCGGGGCTGGTGATGGGTGTAATGATCATCCCAACCGTTGCTTCACTATCTGAAGACGCACTTTCTGCTGTTCCACTTGCAATGCGACAAGGATCTTTTGCCCTTGGTGCCAACAAAATGCAAACAACTTTGCGGGTAGTTTTTCCAGCAGCGTTTTCTGGAATCGCAGCCGCAGTAGTTCTTGGTATTTCTCGCGCAGTTGGCGAAACCATGATTGTGGCGTTGGCCGCTGGAAACAAGCCAAACATTTCGAGCAATCCGCTTGAAGGCGCTCAAACCATGACTGGCTTTATTGCCAACGCTGCACTTGGTGACTCACGCGTTGGATCCTTGGAATACGACACCTTGTTTGCGGTTGGTTTGTTGCTATTCACAATGACTTTGATCATTAACTTCATAAGTATTCGCTTAGTTCGCCGATACCGGGAGGCCTACTAATGAGCGTTGCAACAAATTGGTCAATCGAAGGCAAGAACCACGAGAAGAATTTCAAGTCGATCATTTTCCTTGGCGTTCTTTGGCTAAGCCTGTTTGTAGCCTTCCTGTTCTTGATTATTTTGTTAGTAACAACAGCCATGAATGGCTGGGGCCGTTATGACATGCGATTGTTCACTTCTTACAACAACACGACTCCTGCTGACGCAGGCGCGAGAGCGGCGATTTTAGGTTCGCTGTTCGTCGTTTCTGTAACAGCACTCATGGCAATCCCAGTTGGTATTGCAGCCGCGGTTTATCTTGAAGAATTTGCAGATCGTTCAAAGTGGTACAACAGGGTCATTGAACTAAACATTCAAAACCTCGCTGCCGTACCGGCCATCCTTTACGGAATGTTGACGCTTGGCATCCTTACTCTTCTCGGCCTAAAGAATAAGAATGTTGTAATCGGTGGATCGCTTGCTCTTGCATTGTTGATTTTGCCAGTTGTGATTTTGACGACTCGAGAGGCGCTACGTGCGGTCCCGCAAGAAATTCGAGACGGTTCGCTTGCGCTTGGTGCAACTGAAGTACAAACCGTAACTAAACAAACTTTGCCGGCAGCTATTCCAGGTATCGCAACTGGAACAATTCTTGCGGTTTCCCGCGCCATAGGTGAGGCAGCGCCTTTACTTTTGCTCGGCGCTCTTGTCTTTATTACTTATGATCCAAATGGTTTGCTTGCAGGTTTTACGACTATGCCAATTCAAATCTTTAGTTGGACAAGTGCTGCGCAAGAGGAATTCAAGCAAGTGGCAGCAGCTACAAGCATGTTGCTTCTTGCGATTTTGCTCAGCATGAATGGTGTTGCAATTTTTATTCGAAACAAATTCGCGAAGCGCTGGTAGGAGAAAACCATGACATCAGAATCCCAAGGTCTAAGCCGAGGTATGCATCTCGGCGGATCTACCAGAGGCGAAATCGTGCAGCCAATCATGGAGCTTCGCAACCTAAACGTTTACTACGGCGACTTCCACGCAGTTCGCGACATTTCACTTGATGTTGGTGCCAATCAAATCACCGCATTCATTGGCCCTTCCGGTTGCGGCAAGTCGACAGTGCTTCGTTGCTTGAATCGCACAAATGACTTAGTTCCTAGTGCGCGTGTAACTGGTGGCATTGATTACCGTGGACATGATCTTTATGGACCATCGGTGGATCCGATCGAAGTTCGCCGCAGAGTCGGAATGGTTTTCCAAAAGCCAAATCCATTCCCAAAGTCAATTTTCGACAACATTGCTTACGGACCGCGAGTAACTGGCATGAAGCTGAATAAGTCAGAAACTGAAGAACTAGTAGAACATGCACTTAACAAAGCAGGTCTTTGGTCAGAAGTTAAGGACAAACTCGATCAAAGTGGTTTCGCTCTATCTGGTGGACAGCAACAGCGACTATGTATCGCACGAGCGATTGCTACGTCGCCAGACATCTTGCTTATGGATGAGCCTTGTGCATCACTTGATCCGATCGCGACTTCTTTGATTGAAGATTTAATGCTTGAGCTTGTGAACGATTACACCGTGGTAATTGTTACCCACAACATGCAGCAAGCAGCTCGAGTATCTGATCGCACCGCATTCTTTAGTGCAAAGATTGATGATGCTGGTCAGCGCTTTGGACACTTGGTAGAGATGGATCAAACTTCAAAAATCTTTACTAACCCAAGTGACTCGCGCACTGAAGATTACATCTCAGGCAGATTCGGATAAATCTAGTTAGTGTAAGTGTCTTTCGACAGACACTACTTTCGATAGATCTGCAAGGTCGCGATGGTAAACAACCATTGAGCCAGGTGTAAGTGCTGGATCAAAAGCTTTCTTGACTTCGTTTTCTAGTTTGAATGATTTTGTCAAAGATTCCATAACAGTTGGCATTACTGGGCGATGTGTACAAAGCACTAGTGGATTAGATTGTGCTGCTAGATGTGTAACGCGTGCCCTAACTTTTTCTGGGTGCTCCTGGTGACGTTCTTCACTTACTGTTTTTTCAAGAGTGACAGCTAAGCTACGAGCCGTTGCAAAAGGTCCAACAGTGTCGCGACAGCGGCGAGAATCTGATGAATGGATCTCACTTATTCCAAAAGCGGCTAGCGCACCAACAAGTGCATTGGCTTGCATTCTTCCAACCGCTGTTAATGGACGACTACCATCGATTTCTGATAACCCATCAGTACTGAGCAGCCATTCCGATCGCTTTACAGATTGGGTGTGACGCAGAATCATCAGCGGAGAAGTTTGTTTTGCCACTGCAGCAGCAGCCAAGACATCTTGATCATGTTCATAGGTGAGTCGCTTTGTGGCCTGATCAAATGTGAGCCACGCGATTTCATCAACTTCGTCATTAGCCACAAACTCGCCAGCTAATAGGTTGCCAAACCAGTAATGAGAATCCTTAAGTTTGCCTTCGACTTTGTAAGTCTGGGTCGGCAAGGGAATTCCAAGTTGAACTGCAAAACCGGTTTCTTCGCGAACCTCTCGAACAGCTGCTGTTAATACATGCTCGCCTGGATCGACTTTTCCCTTAGGAAAAGTCCAATCCTCGCGGTAGCCACGATGGACGAGCAAATACTCAGTACCTTCTGCGCCAGGCCTAGTGACAACAGCGCCGGCTGCAATGATTTTGTCAGTGGCTGCCAAAGAGTCCAACCTTGTTTAGCAAAGTGTCGATTCGTCTTGGGGTTGGTGCGTCAGCAGCCGAGCGCGCGACGGGGTGACGGTTGATCAATAGTTCTTGATAGTTGATTAATGGCTCGCCATCTTCGTTTTCATGATGCCTTATCCAGTTTCCATCTGGTCCAAGGTGCCACGAAGCAGTGTTGTCCGACATACCTAAGTCAATTACTTCAACTATTGATTCACCATCAGCAGCTCCGATTCGTACGAGTGCCTCTACGCGACGGTCAAGATTTCGATGCATTAAGTCAGGGGAGCCGATCCAAGTTTCGCGGTCTCCGCCATTTGCGAAGTCATAAACGCGACTGTGCTCTAGGAATCTACCTAAGACACTTCGAACTTTGATGTTTTCAGAATATCCCGGAACACCAGGACGTAACGAGCAAATTCCACGTACCAAGATGTCAACCGTCACGCCGGATTGTGATGCCCGATACAAAGCATCGATAACTGTTTCATC
>Ga0315909_10009602_pt1 | contig 10437 bp, 9 predicted proteins | sample LakEriMetagenome_11_FD_203527 | JGI IMG/M metagenome (GOLD analysis project Ga0315909, IMG submission 203527) | Freshwater fungal communities from buoy surface, Lake Erie, Ohio, United States - Buoy 2 MA125 | ecosystem: Environmental > Aquatic > Freshwater > Lake | place: USA: Lake Erie, Ohio...
GGGCTGATCTTCCGAGCCTACATCGAGGCCTGCGGCGTCAAGGGCAAGGAAAAAAACTGAGGGAGGCGGCGCGCCTGCTTGCCCGTGGTGAGCTGGTCCGAGGAAAAGATGACGACGCGCCGCCCGACTCCGATGACGAAGACCCCGCCCACGCTGACGACGAAACCGCCGCGGCGCTGGCCGCCTTCGGCCTTGTGGCCGTGGATCCAGCGTCAACGCGCCGGCAGCAGATGTTCTTCCTCTGGCCTGAGCACGAGCAAGCGCTTTCCGTCTTCCATGCCTGCCGCACACAGTGGCGCGTGGGCTTTGACGCCCCCACGGGCCTGGACTACGCCGGCGTGGAAAGCCTCATCCGCATGCGCCGCCTGGTGCAGCGCCCCCGGGTGCCCGAAGTGCTGGCCGAGCTGCAGATCCTTGAAGACGAAACCCTGGCCGAATGGCGCCGCCAGCGCCAGGCCAAGGACCGGAGCGCACGCTGATGGCCAGTGAAATCGGCATCAAGATCGGCCTGCAAGGCGCTGAGGCCGTGCAGGGCGGCCTGCAGCGCGTGGTGGGCAGCATGGGCCAGCTTGGCGGCCAGGTAGACACGGTGCGCAACGCGCTGAACACCCTGGCGCCCACCCTGGCCGGCGCGCTCAGCGTGGGCGGCATCGCGGCCTTCGTGCGCGGCACGGTGAATGCCATCGACGCCATGAACGACCTGGCCGACGCCACCGGCGCCAGCATCGAGGAAATCAGCAAGCTCGACCAGGTGGCCCGCCGCAACGGTGCCACGCTGGACCAAGTGGGCGGCATGCTGGTCAAGTTCAATGCCCAGCTCAAGGAAGCGGACGGCAAGAACGGCGCCAGCATCGCGCTCGAGGCCATCGGCCTGAACGCCGCCAAGCTGCGCCAACTGGACCCGGCAGAGGCCCTGCGCCAGACGGCCGTGGCCCTGGCCGGCTTTGAAAACGACGCCAACAAGGCCCGCATCACGCAGGAGCTGTTCGGCAAAAGCGTGCGCGAGGCCGCGCCGTTCCTGAATGACCTGGCTGAGGCGGGCGAGCTCAACGCCAGCGTCACGGCAGAGCAGGCGGCACAGGCGGACAAGTTCAACAAGCAGATCTTCGCGCTGCAGGAGAACGTCAGCACGGCGGCCCGCGCCATTACCAATGAGTTGTTGCCCACCTTGTCGGCGATTGGAGCCGAGTTCGCCCGGGCCAATGCTGCGGGTGACAGCCTGGCCAAGTTCTTTGGCAGCGGCCTGAAAGTGGTGTTCGAAGCGCTGGCTGTGCTGGCCAGCGATGTGGCCTTCGTGTTCCAGGGCATCGGCCGCGACCTGGGCGGCCTGGCCGCTCAAGTCGTATCGCTGGCCAAGGGCGACTTCGCCGGCTTCAGCTTCATCCGCAAAGCCCTGATCGAAGACTCCATCCAGGCCCGCAAAGAACTCGATGCCCTGCAGGCCCGCATCATGGGCGTGCAAAACACCATGCGCGGTGCTGATGCAGCCCGCGCCCGCGAAGACCGCGGCTTCGTCCCCGGCGGCCCGCGCTCGGTGATCGACATCGCCGGCGAACAAGCCAAGCGCAAGGCTGCAGATGACGCAGCCATCCAGGCCGCCAAAGCCCGCCAGACCGAGCTGGACATCCAGGCCAAGCGCCAACTGGCCAACATCGTGGCCTATGACAAAGCCGAGGCCGAGCTGGAAGAGCAACTGCAGCGCAGCATCAAGGCTGAGCTGGACCTGGCCGCCGCGCGCAGCATGAAGTCTGTGGCCGCCTATGAAGCCGCCGAGCAGGCCATTGACGACAACCTGGCCAAGGCCCGGCAGCTCGTGGACGCCATCGACCGTGAAACCGCCGCGCTGCAGATGAGCAACGTGGAGCGCGAAGTCAGCGCCGCGCTGCTGGAGCTCGAGCGCGCCGGCCTGGAGAAGGGCAGCTACGCCTACGACGAGTACGCCGCCAAGATCCGCGAATCCGTCATCAGCCGTGAGAGCGTGCGGGAGAGCATCGAGCAAACCCGCAAGATCGAAGACGAGTGGCGCCGCACCACAGACCAGATCGGCCAATCCCTGAGCGACGCCCTGATGCAGGGCGGCAAGTCGGCCTGGGAGTACATCAAGGGCCTGTTCCGAAGCATGGTGCTGCGGCCCGTCATCCAGGCCATCGTCAACCCCATCGCCGGGGCCTTTGCCGGTGCCATGGGGTTCTCTGGCGCCGCCTCTGCGGGCACGGGCGCGGCCGGTGCGGGGGGCATGGCCGGCGTGGGTGGCATCGGTGGGCTGCTGGGCGCGGCTTCCACCTTGCTGAACGGCAGCGTCGTCAACACGCTGGCCATGCAGATCATGAACAGCACCGTGGGCCAGGCGCTGGGCCTTTCCACGGTGCAGAACATCGGCGGCAACCTGGTGGCCGGCCCCACGGGCATGGGCAGCATGCTCGGCTCCGGCCTGGGCATGCTGGGCAATGGCTTCCTGGGCTACGGCTTGAGCAAGGGCCTGTCCGGCGGCTACAGCGCCGGCGGCGCCGTCAACACCATCGCCGGCATCGCCAGCGCCATCCCCGGCATCGGCCCCATCGCCGGCCTGGTGGGCGGCCTGGTAAACCGCGCCTTCGGCCGCAAAGCCCCGGAAATGCGCGACAGCGGCATCCAGGGCTCGCTCAGCGGTGGCGCGGCCACCGGCCAATCCTTCGCGGACTGGTTCCAGAAAGGCGGCTGGTTCCGCAGCAACCGCAGCGGCACCAACTTCAGCGCCCTGGGCGACGAAACCTCTGCCGCCCTCACGGCCGGCGCCATGGGCGTGCTGGACAGCACGCGCGCCTGGGCCCAGGCCCTGAAACTGCCGGGCGATGCGCTCAGCAGCGTCACCACGCAGTTCAAGGTCAAGCTGACGGGCGACGCCACCAAAGACCAGGCCGAAATCCAGGCCCTCTTCACCCGCTACGCCGCAGACCTGGCCAACACCTTCCAGGGCCAGCTTGCGCCCTTCCAGAAGGCCGGTGAGGCTATCTCTGACACCCTGCAACGCCTGGCCGGCCTGCAGACGTTCAGCGAGACCATCAACGAGTTCGGCGGTGTGTTCAGCCGCGTGGCCAACCTCAGCGTGGATGCGCGTGAGCAGCTCCTCGGCTTCGCGGGCGGGATGGAGAGCTTCGTGGCGAAGACGCAGAGCTTCGCCCAGAACTACTACGAAGAGGCCGAGCTGGCCGGCATCCAGGCCCGCCAGGTGCGTGACCAGCTCGCCAGCCTGGGCATTGACACGCAGATCTTCAGCCGTGCCGACTTCCGCCGCCTGGTGGAAGGAACCGATGTCAGCAACGAGCAAGGCCGCCAGCGGCTTTCGCAGCTGCTGACGCTGGGCGAAGCCTTCGCGCCCGTGGGCCGCTTCCTGGAAAGCAACGGCGGCAGCTTGTCCACCCTGGCCAACATGGCGCCCACCACGGGCGTGGTGCAGCAGATTCTGGGCGGCACCAGCATGGAGGGCCTGTCTTCGCTGACGGAAGCCACCACGGCCGGCACCACCGCCACCGTCAGCACGCTGGAGCGCCTGATCGCCCGCGTGGGCGAGCTCGAGGGCGCGCTGGTGAAGGCGCTGGACAAGAACGGCCGCGCCCTGGCAGACCAAATCTACTACGACGACCCGACCATGGCCGGCGGCGGGGCAAGCTGACATGCCCATCAGTGACGCCCAATACACCGCCTGGCTGCGCGCCGACAACCAGCGCCGCGTGGTGCTGGTGGAGGCCGAAGCCTACAGCGCCGGCGCCGTGGTCACGCGCTACATGAGCACCCACGGCTTCGTCACCACGCCCAGCGACACCCCCGCCAGCACCGGGTATGACGACATCGTGCTCGATGTGCCCTGGGTGCGCAGCCAGCTTGCCGAAGCCTTCCGCGGCCGCAGCCTCATCGGCTACGGCGACATCGACATCGACAACAGCAGCGGCGTGCGTGACGCCTGGCTGACGGACGCCTGGGACGGCCGGCCCGTGCGCCTGTTCCTGGGTGACCCCGCCTGGCCCAAGGCTGACTTCCGCCAGGTCTTCAGCGGCACGCTCGAAGACATCCAGGCCCGCGACAGCGCCACGCTCACCCTGCGCATGCGTGACCGCCAGGCCCTGCTGAACGTGCCGGCCTGCACCACGCTCATCGGCGGCACAGACACCAACAAAGACCGCCGCCGCCCCATCTGCTACGGCGAGTGCAAGAACGTGGCGCCCATGCTGATTGACGCCGCCGCGCGCACCTACGCCGTGCACGATGGCCAGATCCACGCCGTGGATGCCGTGTACGTGAACGGCAGCGCCACGGGCGGCTACACCGCCAACCTCACGCTGGGCACCATCACCCTCACGGGCGCGCTCACCGGCACCATCACCGCTGATGTGCGCGGCAGCAAGACTGGCGGCACCTACGTGACCACCGCCGCCGATGTCATGCAGCGCCTGGTGCTCGAGCGCACCACGCTCACCAGCGGCGACATTGATGCCGCCAGTGTGAGCGCCATGAACACCGCTATCAGCGCCACCGTGGGCCTGTACGTGGACAACGACACCACCACCGTGCTGCAGGCGCTGGACACCCTGCTCACCGGCCTGGGCGGCTTCTACACCATTGACCGCGCCGGCAAGCTCAGCGTCGGCCAGTTCCGCGCCCCCGCCGCCCCGGCCGTGCTGACCCTGGACGCTGACGACGTGGAAGAGAACAGCGTGCAGCTCGTGCGCCGCATCCTGCCCGCCAAAAGCGTGCGCCTGGGCTACGCCCGGTTCTGGTCCACCAGCACCAGCGGCGCCGTGACGCTGACCGAAGCCCAGCGCGAGCGCCTGCAGACCGCCTACCTCGTGGCCAAGGCCACCAACACCCTGACGGGCCATCTGCTGGCCATCGACGAAGACCTGCAGCCCACCGCCCTGCTGGACGCCACCGCCGCCAACACCGAGGCCACGCGCCAGGCCGCCCTCTACAACACCCTGCGCTACGTGTACCGCCTGGCCGGCTTCACCGCCGCGCAGCAAGTCAAGCTGGGTGACGTGCTGGCGCTCAACCTCGGGCGCTTCGGCCTGAACAACGGCACCCTGGCCCGCGTGGTAGGCCTGCGCGAAAGCCTCACCGGCGGGCGCATTGAACTTGAGGTGTTTGTCTGATGCCCAACCTGCGCGTCATTTCATCCAACGCCGTGGACGCGGCCACGCTCACCAGCGCAGACTTCGCCGCCACGCTGCCCGTGACGAATCTGCAGGTGGAAGGCCGCGCCCGCGTGGCCCGCACCACCAACGCCACCGGCACGAAGACCATCAACGGCAACTTCAGCGGCAGCACCCTGTGCAGCGCCCTGGTGCTGTACGGCCACAACCTCACCGGCACGGCCACCTGGCGCCTGCGCCTGTACGCCGGGGTCAACCAGACCGGCACGGTGGTGTATGACAGCACCACGCTCACGCCGCTGACGGTGACGGGCTGGGGCTCTTTCGCCTGGGGCATAGAGCCCTGGGGCTCTGGCGTCTTTGCAGACTGGCAGCAGCCCTTCTATGTGCTCTGGTTCTCAGAGGTCTTCGCCCTGAGCTTCCGCCTGGAACTGGTGGACACCCTCAACCCCGCCGGCTACCTGCAGGCCAGCCGCCTCATCATCGGCCGGTACCTCACGCCCTTCTACAACGCCGAATACGGCCTGGCGCTGACGTGGGACACCAACAGCGAGCAGCGCCGCACCCTGGGCGGCAGCGTCCGCACAGACCGCCGAGCCAGCTTCCGCCGCCTCTCGTTTGACCTGGGCCTGCTGGACGTATCCGAGCGCGCCCTCTGGCTGGACCTGGCCCGCAGCAGCGGCCTGCACCGCGAGCTGTTCATCAGCATCTACCCCCTGGCCGGCGCCGAGCTGGAGCGTGACCACAGCATGCTGGTCAAGTTCAGCCAGGCCGCGCCCAACACCCTGCCGGTGCCCAACCGGTGGGCTCAGAAATTCGAAATGATCGAGGTTTGAATGGCCAACCTTTCCACCTTCAGCATCACCCTCGGCGCCACTGACTACCCGGTCAAATACGCCGGATTGCTGGCTTATGTTGAGCCCTATCTGACAAATCTGGAGAACTTCAGTTTTCCAGGTGGTGGAAACGTCACTTTAGCCGGCACGTTTTCAGCCACCAAGCTGATTCCCACGGGTGGCTCGGCCACCGGCAACGGCATGTACCTGCCAGCAGCAAACGCGCTTGCCTGGAGCAACAACGGCGCTGAAAGCATGCGCCTCGACTCCTCCGGCAACCTCGGCATCGGGACGAGTTCGCCGGGGGCAAAACTGGACGTATCCGGAACCGGTTCAACCTACGTGCAGGTTAGAAGCTCAAACGCTTCAACCGGCAGCGGTTATTTCACAAGCAACGCCACCAGAAACTGGCTGATTGGGGCAGGAGCCAGTTCTGGCAACAGCAACCTTGAATTCAGGGATGTCACCGGTTCAGCGACGAGGATGACCCTTGACACCTCTGGTAACTTGCTGCTTGGCACGACGACGGCAAATGCAACGCTCACAGTCAACGGCAATGTAGTTTGGAACACCGGCGTTAACTTTGCTGGAGCGGTGGGTAATGCCGCCTGGACTACCGCATTTGGGGCGCAGAACATTAACGCGTCTATTCAGGCGTCGCACTCTATTGCTGGTGCCGCCATCTACTCTATTTCAGATGTCCGCCTGAAGAGCAACATCAAGCCGATTCCAAGCGGCTTGGCTTTCGTGAACGAAGTTGATGCATTCCAGTTCACGTGGAAAGAATCGGGTATTGAAGACACCGGCTTCATTGCTCAAGACCTGTTGGCAAAAGGCTTTGGGCATCTGGTGTCGGCAATTCCAGACGGCTCGATGCAAGAGATGGTGCATGGAGACGGCAACGTCAGCCCTGCCGGTTCTCGGTTTGTTGTCAAGTACGACTCGGTGGTGCCAATTCTGTGCAAGGCCATCCAAGAGCAACAAGCACTCATCGACGCCCTGATGGACAGGGTGGACGCCCTGGAGGCCGCATGACCATCCTGCTGCTCTACCTCGCCACCGCCCTGGGCATCACCTACGCCCTGTACGTCTTTTACTGTGCGGTCATGAACATCAAGCGCGTGCGTGACATGGGCAAGCTCACCCCCTTGGGTTACGCCTTCGGCTACCCGACCTTGCTGCTCGGCTACACGCTCGACGTGCTGTGCAACGTCTTCGTCATGACCATCGTCTTCCTGGAACTCCCGCGCGAAACCACCGTCACGGCCAGGATGAAACGCCACAACCGCAGCAGCACCGGCTGGCGCCTGTCCGTGGTGCGCTTCTTCGAGCCCCTGCTCGACCCGCTGGACCCCAGCGGCGACCACATCTGACACGCAGGCCCGCCCGGCATGAAACACCCTCGAATCCTGGTCGCAGCCCTTACCCTCAGCGCCGCGGGCCTGGTGGCGCTGACGCAGGACGAGGGCTATACCGACCAAGCCGTCCGCCCCCTGCCCACTGACCGCCCCACCTACGGCTTCGGCAGCACCTGGCGGCCTGACGGATCGCCCGTGCAGATCGGGGACACCATCCGCCCACCCCAGGCCCTGGCCCTCACCCTGCGCGAAGTGCGCAAAGGCGAAACCGCGCTGCACCGCTGCGTCACCGCGCCGCTCACGCAGGGCGAGTTCGACAGCCTGGTCAGCCTGGCCTACAACGTGGGCGCCGATGCCGTGTGCCGCAGCACCATGGTGCGCCTGCACAACGCCGGCCAGCACGCCCAAGCCTGCGCCGAGTTCGACCGCTGGGTCTACTTCCAGGGCAAAGACTGCCGCGACCCCGCCCACCGCTGCGGCGGCCTGCCCAAGCGCCGCGAAGCCGAGCGCGCCATGTGCGAAGGCCGCCCGTGACCCGCGCCCTGCTGGCTTGCATCCTGGTGGCCCTGGCCCTGGCCGGCGTGCAAACCTGGCGTCTGCAGCGCGCGCAGCTCACCGCCGCCGATCTGCGCACCGAGATCCAGGCCCAGCGCCGCCAAGCCGCCGAAGACCGCGCCCAGGCCGTGGCCGCCAGCGCCAGCGCAGCCGCCGCCTACCGCAGCATCGAGCAAGCATGGATCAACAAGCACCAGGAGATTGCCCTTGAAGCCCAAGACCAAGCCCGCCGCACCGCTGCTGCTGCTGCTGCTGCTGGCATCGCTGGTGACGGCCTGCGCCAACGCGCCGCCGAGCTTGCCGCCACTGCCGCCTGCCCCGCCCCCACCCCCCCAGGCCCCGCCCCTACCCCCAGCAGCCCACCAACCCCCAGCCCCGCCGCTGTGCTCGCCGACGTGCTCGGACGGCTGGAGGCGGCTGGTCGAGAGCTTGCTGCGGTAGCGGATGCACGCGGCACCGCCGGCACCGCGTGCGAGCGCGCCTATCAGGCGCTGGTGGAAGCCCAACCTGCAAACCGCTGACGCACTTAATCATCCGGCTGTTGCGCGGGAATCCCATCCCAAGGAGGAGCCGGCAGATGCGCGCCATGGTTGGGTGCAGTGAAGTTGGTTCTAGATCGGCCTTTACGTTTGCGAATCTGCTTGGCCGGCACGTTGTGCGCCACGTTGAGCGGTGGTTTGAACCTACGAATCAACTGCTGCTCAAGATCCGCTGCGCGGATTGAATCGCGCATTGGCCAGATCTGGAACCTATCCCACTCCATAGCCTTGCGATCGTGATCGTTTAAGCGCCGATAGATGTGAGTTGACCGTCCAACGTAACGAACCTCCTTGCCTATGAGCAGGATGTAGACCCCGGCAATTCGATAAGCCGAGGCGCCTTTGAACGGGTTTCCCTCGTAGCCATTGACCAGGCTGGTGATGCGCTCCTCTTCTTCGGCTGCCCAAAGACGAGCTTCCTCCTCGGTGTCGAAGGTTCGGCAAACCTTGTGGTTGACCTTGCGGATGTGAGCGCGCCAGCGCCCTTTGACGTTGAGTATCGAGGCCATGTGCTACTTGAATTTGCTACGGTAGCACTATGATAGCACATTACCCAAAGCAAACAAGACATTCCCCCCATTGAACTACGGCGGGCCCCCCCCAAGCCTACCACGCCTCCACCCGCACAGACTTCCCGCAAACACCCCCCACAATCACCCGCTTTCACTCCCCGAGTGCTACCGTTTGCATCCGGTAGCACTTCGGCGAATCAAGGGGCGGGTGTGGCGAGCATCATCGAGGTCAAGGGCAAGTGGCGGGCGCAGGTTCGGCGTCGGGGGCATCCATCCTACACGCGCACGTTCACCACCAAGGCGGCGGCTGAGCGCTGGGCGCGGCAGCTTGAGGCAGACATCGACCGCCAGCGCGACGGCAGCATGCCGGCCGGGCCGGTGGCGGGGGCGGCGTCGGGGCGGGTGGTGCTGGTGGCTGACCTGATCCAGGCCTACCGGGACTTGCGCGACCAGGCGCGGCCGATCTCTGATGCCTCCACCGAGCACTACACGCTCAAGCACCTGGCGCGCCACCTGGGCGCGCGTGATGCGCTGCGGCTGACCGCGCAGGATCTGGTGGGCTACTGCTCAGCGCGTCGAGACGACGGCGCCGGGCCCTACACCTGCAACATGGATATCGGCAAGCTGGGCACGGTGCTGCGCTACGCGGCCCTGGCCCGCAAGGTGACGCTGCCCGATGTGGTGGGCCAGGCCCGCCCGCTGCTTTCGCACCTGGGGCTGATCGGCGGTGGCGGCAAGCGCGAGCGCCGGCCGACTGAGGACGAGCTGCAGCGCCTGGTGGCCCACCTGCACGCGCAGCACGGGCCGGTGTATGCCGATGTGGTGCGCTTTGCGGTGCTGACGGCCATGCGCCGCGGTGAAATCGTGCGCCTGCGCTGGGCCGATGTGGACGCCACCAAGCGCCTGGTGCTGGTGCGCGACCGCAAGCACCCCCGGCGCAAGGCCGGCAACGACGAATGGATCCCGTTGCTGGGCGACGCCTGGCCCCTGCTACAGCGCCAGCCCCGCGGCGACGGCGAGCTGATCTTCCCGCTGCACGAGCAGACGCTGAGCAAGTATTTCCGCTGGGCGTGCCAGGCGCTGGCCATCCCGGATCTGCACTTTCACGATTTGAGGCACGACGGCACCTCGCGCCTGTTCGAGGCCGGGTATCAGGTGCAGCAGGTGGCGCTGGTAACGGGGCACAAGGACTGGCGGCACCTGCGGAGGTACACGAACCTCAGGCCGGAGGATCTTCACCGGGATGAGGAAGGGCAGTAGGCAAGGCGGGCCCAAGAAGGGCATCGGCCTCATCGCGGGTCTTGAACGGCCCCGCCACCAGGACGCTGTCCATAGCGCCCTGAACGCCGCGCCAGACACACCAGCCAGCATGGAGCGTGGAATAGGCCGCCCAAAGCACGCGCGGCTCTGTCGGGTCAGTGCCCGCGGTTGATTCAATTCGCATGTCTCATCCTTGCGCTTCGGTGCGCGCAGCCATGGCCGCTTCCAGGCCGAGGCGCAAGGTTTCAAAC
>Ga0315909_10009603_pt1 | contig 10436 bp, 6 predicted proteins | sample LakEriMetagenome_11_FD_203527 | JGI IMG/M metagenome (GOLD analysis project Ga0315909, IMG submission 203527) | Freshwater fungal communities from buoy surface, Lake Erie, Ohio, United States - Buoy 2 MA125 | ecosystem: Environmental > Aquatic > Freshwater > Lake | place: USA: Lake Erie, Ohio...
CTTGTAAAAAATAAAAAGTTTATTCTGGCTGATGACATGGGACTTGGTAAAACAACATCAACTATCATTGCCGCTTTAGAAACGGGAGCTAAGAAAGTTTTAATTGTGTGTCCTGCGTCTTTGAAAATAAATTGGCAGAGGGAGATTGCAAATTATTCAGATAGAACCGTATATATTGCAGAAGGTAAGAAATTTTCAGATGAACATGATTTTGTTATTGTGAACTATGATATCTTAAAAAATTTCCACGACACCAAAGACAAAGAAAAATCAGAGATAATGAAGATTAATTTTGATTTGGTAATTATGGATGAAGCGCATATGATTTCTAATCCACAAGCCCAAAGAACAAAAATAGCTAACGACATCGCAAGTAAATCAAATAGAGTTTGGTTGTTATCAGGAACACCTATGACATCCCGACCTATGAATTATTATAATTTATTAAATCTTGTTGATAGTCCTGTCGCTATGAATTGGATGGCATATGCTAAAAGATATTGTAATGGATTTCAATTTAGTGTTGGGAAAAGAAAAGTGTGGAATGTTACAGGGGCATCCAATCTTGATGAATTAAGAGAAAGAACCTCAACTCATATCTTAAGAAGATTAAAAGAAGATGTTTTAGATTTACCTGAAAAAATTATCACACCTGTTTATTTAAGACTCAAATCAAAAGACTACGAAGAATTAATGGGTGAGTATTTTAATTGGTATGACCAAAACCCTGAAGAGTCTTCTTCACTTACAATTCAGTTTTCAAAATTGATGAAGGTAAGGAAAGTTATTGCACAAGAAAAAATTAATAACACAATTGAGTTAGCGGAAAACATTATAGAACAAGGTAAAAAGGTTATTATATTTACAAACTTTACCGACACGCTAAATCAAATCTATAACCACTTTGGTAAATCTGCGGTTTATTTAGATGGTAGTTGTTCTAAGTTCCACAGACAAAATGCGGTCGATGAATTTCAAACAAACGATAAAATCAAAGTATTTGTTGGGAACTTGAAAGCTGCCGGTGTTGGGATTACTTTAACCTCAGCGGAAGCCGTAATCATGAATGATTTATCTTTTGTACCGGCAGAACATTCACAAGCAGAAGACAGGTCACACCGAATCGGACAAAAAAATTCAACGTCGGTTTATTACCCTTTATTTGAAAACACAATAGAAGGAGCAATTTACGACATATTAAATAGGAAAAAGAAAATCATTTCAACGGTAATGGGTGACGATACTTTTGACGAGGTATCAGTAATCGAAGAAATGTTAAATATGATTTCTAAAAGAAGGTGATATTTATACATATGAATGTAGAAATATCTTATAGAGGAATTACCCCTAAGACAGACCAAGAACTTCTTATTAAAAGGTTTATAAATTTTTTAAAAAAAGAATACCCATTAAAGGGTGATGTTAATATTGTCTTTACTAATAAAAGATATGGAACTATGACAACGGGGTCTAGAACCGACAAAAGCACTTTAAAGGTATTAGTAAAAGATAGGCTCAACAGAGATATATTAAGAACTTTATCCCATGAATGGCAACACGAATATCAAAGAACTGTGTTGAACAGAAAAAAAGGAAAAGATATAGGAGGTAAAAATGAAGATGATGCTAATGCAGCCTCAGGTAAAGATGTAAAAAATTTTGAAAAAAATAACAAAAAGTTAGAAGATATTATATACACTAAGTTTGAAAGAAAAATAAATGAGATAGAATCTAAATTAGATTTAATATCCACTGTCAAACAAAAAATAATCAACGAAATTAAACATATCAGTGTTGATAAATTACCTTACCAATTCGATTCTTTAAATAAGTTTATTGATACTGAGACTATGAAAACTCATTACAATAAACACTACAAGGGTTATGTTGAAAAATTAAATGCAGAGTTAGATAAAGTTTCAGGTAAAGATTTAGATTTAGAAGAAATAATAATAAAAATTTCTAAATTCAACACAAAGGTTCGTAATAACGGTGGTGGTGCATTCAACCACGCACTATTTTGGAAAATGTTATCACCTAAAAATCAAGAAATTTCTGACCCAATAAAAAGTAAAATTGATAAACATTTCGGATCATTCGAAAAGTTTAAAGAAAAATTTGAATCAGAAGCAAAAAGCAGATTCGGATCTGGTTGGGTTTGGTTAGTTTTAACTAAAACAAACGGGTTAAAAATAACCACAACACCAAATCAAGACAACCCATTGATGGACATTGAAAAAAACGGAGGTTACCCCCTTTTAGGTTTAGATTTATGGGAGCATGCATACTACCTGAAGTACAAAAATGAAAGAGATAAATACATCAATAATTTTTGGAAAGTAGTGAATTGGGGATTCGTTAATGATTTGTATACGACACAAATAAAAAGAAAATCATAATTGATTTTTATTTATAAGATATTTATATAAAAAATATTCTTATGTCCACAGTAATAATCACAGAGCCTGAAAGAAGTAAACTTTACAAAAGGATTAAAAATCTTTTAGGAGCCCCTTTACGTTCTGTTGAATTGGAGGATGAAATGATGGATTCATTGTTGGAACTTTCTATTCAAGATTACGCACAACATGTTAATGATTGGTTGATTGAAAGTCAGTGGTCCTCACTATACGGTCTTAATTTAGATGAACAATCCCTTACAAGAGCATTCACAACTAGATCGTTAGATTGGGAAACACAATATACTTACGCTTATTCTAAAATTGTAGGTTTACAAGCTGGCGGTGATTGGGTATTAAAAAAAGACTATATAGATTTAGTTGCAGGTCAACAAATATATGAAATTCCCGCAGGTAGAGAAGTAAATGAATTATTATGGTTCACAAGATCAGAATTAGATGCTGCTTATTTTGACCCATTCATGGGAGGTTTTGGTGGATTTGGTGGTATTGGATTAGGTGGTGGTGCCGGATTTTCACAGATGGGGACAACAGGTAACTATTTCATTACACCCGCATTCGATATCCTTTTAAGAATGTCGGACATTAATATCAAAAGAAGAATTATTACAGGTGACCTTACTTATAGAATTACTGCGTTACCTGAAGGAAAAAAGGCTCTTCATCTTATGAATGTACCGGGTGGAAGATTTGATTTTGGAAATATTAATTTCCAAGAGTATAAAGTTTGGTATTGGTATTATGATACTTTTGACAGAGATAATTGTTTGAAGGCAAATCCTGATATTGTTAAGTTACCTTCTGATGTCCCTATTGATGAAATGAGATGGGATGAACTTAATTCACCTGCTCAAACTTGGGTTAGAAGATGGTTTACCGCATATTGTAAAGAAACTTTAGCAAGAGTTAGAGGTAAGTACAGTGGTAATCTTAAAACACCTGATTCTGAACTTACACTTGAGTACCAAAGTTTACAAACTGAAGCCAAAGATGAAAAGGCTATGTTATGGGAAGAATTAAAGGCTAGACTCGAAAGATTAAGACCTGAAAAACAATGGGAAATAAAAGGCATTCAAGCTGAAAACATGAACAAGTCTTTGAAATTTAGACCATTTACAAGTCCATATACTGTTATATAATTTATTTATGCCTGTATTTAGATCGATACCATCCTTAAGGGTTATTAATGGAACTCCTATAGAAACCTCTGATTCTGCGGTAGTAATCAATCAAGATTATGAAACAAATGGTGAATATGTTATAATTTATAAGGGTGATGAAAATCATAAATTAACTTTGAATCATAATAACACAGACCATGTTGTTGTTAAGTCTCTTACTAACGTTTTAGTCTATTCTGAAAATTTGATTGACGAAGAATTTAATGAGGTAGAATTAGACAAAGGGTCTTGTGTTGAGTTTAAATATATTAATGGTTTTTGGTATATCTTATCTTCTGATGGATTGAAAAACTCTTAGTCGAAACTAAGAGCCATCAAATCACCATCAACATCAAATTCATAATACTCATCGGCATCTACTTTCTTTTGTTGTTGGACATATTGTTCCATTAGACTTCGGTTATTTTCAACCCACTCAGTGTCAACTAAATCTAAAGTTCCTTCCAAATACATATAGTAAGGGTCAATACCTACATTTTTCCAAAACGTTAATTCTGTATCAGATAATGTTAATACTTCCTCTAACGTATCTTGGTGAGCCTCTTTCATAGGATAACCACGTACTAATTCAGTTTGGGTTTTAGTAAAGATAGGTCTATCTTTTGGGTTTTCAATTAAAATGTCTTCTCTAATTTCAGGTTTATAAACAACAAGTAACGGTTCGATTCTTTTATTAAATGCCGCCAAATATCTCGGAACATTATACTCACCTAATAAATCGGGATTCAATTCAATGTCACGTTCATCAATCAAATAACAATTCAAAACTAATTCATCTTTTTTCTTTTGAACGTCCCCATGAGATTTCTTTTCACCATTATTAACATAAAAGATTGTATCACCAAGACCAGGATTTTTACCTTCTTTAATTAAAAGTTCCATATGTGCTTGACGGGACATCATATTACCGGCCTTTGTGGTTTTAGTAATGTGAACTTTATAATCATCTATTGATTGTTTAACACGAGCTTTGTTTGCAATCTTAGCTAAAGGAATTTGTCTGTTATAAAGTTTGTCTACATATTCGTAGTAGAAATCCAAGAACTCACCACCCTTACCATCTAATAACATTCGAAGACCTGTATCCAAAAACTCAGCAACATACGTTTGAAGTTTTTTAGATTTAATTGTATTACCTGTAAGTTTTACTTTACCCTTGTCTGTAAGAAGTGCATAGTTCTTACGAGCTACGTTTATAGTTGAAGGCCAAACACCGTCGATATCTAATCCCATTTCACCTCGTAAAAATAAATCGTTGTATTCGGCAACATCTGCTTCGGCGCCAACATATTCTTTACCTTCTTTAACCAATCCATTCAACCCCTTTCCAATATACTTATATGTCTCCCTATCTTGTGGGGTTTCGAAGTTTACACCATCCGTATCCATTACAAGTGGAACGTATCCTCTTTTCATAAAGAACATAATCATCTGTCTTAGATATTGTCTACCTGTACAAGTAATTTGTTCACCCATATCAATATCACCCCACGGAAATACTTGTGGTGCTGATAATGAACCAAAGAATGCGTTGATAAAGATTTTGATTGGTAATTGTTTACGGTCATAAGAAATCGCAAGTTTGGGGTCAATAGACTTATATTCACTAGCTAAGTTCTTGTATTTGATACGAGTATCACGGAAATACTTTAACATACTCTTCATTGCTCCTGTTACGTCACATTTAGGGAATACGTCGTGAACCAACTGAATAGACGGGTATAGTGAAGAGTAGTCAAGTTTCAATACGTTCTTAGAGAACCCAACCTGAACCAAACGAGAAAGACCTCCTGTGAACTTTCTTTTCTCTAATTTTCTTGGTAATGCTAAATTATGTTTATATGACCATGCAGACATAATCATTTTCCATAACGTTGCGGTTCCCATCGTTGAAAGCCTTTCATATGTTGTAGGTACAAGTTTAGACAATAAGAAGTTTGCTTGGTTGAATTGTTCGTCAACCACCATTGTTTCATAAAGGTCATCATCCAAGTAGTCTTCGATAATCTTTGAACCTGTAACTAATTTATAAACATCATCTCTTCTTTTACATACCTCATCTATTTTTGAATCGAACCCAACTTTTTTGTAAGCTCCGTTTTCTTTGTTCATCCAATATTCAAAATTATCGAAATATATTTTACCAATCTTATCACCTTCAACATAAACACGATTTGGTTTTTCCGCTTCAATAAATTTGGTAATATACTTCAAAGACCAACTCTTGATATCTGAGTTGATTGCTTGTGCTCTACGAACAGCATGTGCAATATCCACAATATTATATCCCCACATCTGAGTCTGAACGTATGGTTCCATTTCGTTTGCTAACTTTAGGATACCATCTTTTTGCTTCAACGTGTAATCAGGATGTAAGGTCTTGCAGATTTTTTTGATATTAACTTTTAATATCTCAGCTCTTTTCAAAATAAACGGGAAGTCAAAGAATGCTGAGTTATAACCTCCAATCAAAGATGGTTTTAACTCATCAATAGTCTTAAAGAAGTCGACAATCATTTGTCGTTCTTCATCTTCATTTTGTGCTGATAATAATTTTAGAAAACCACGATTGTCTTTCATCCCTATCAAGAATATCTTACTTGTTTTGGGGTCTAAACCTGTGGTCTCGATATCGAATACAAACCTGTGGATTTCATCGTATTCGTCAAAACCTTTAAATAGTCTTTTACTTTTTTGAATTAAGTATTGCTCTACTGGCGATAATATTTGAATTGAGTCTGTGTTGTCTCTACCCCATGGGTCTAATCCACCACCCTTAAAGAAGTTTACAAGGTTGGAATATGACTTTGTTGTTTTAACCAAATACTTCAATCCGTTTTCTAAACGTTCATCATCGTGAGTATCGAGTTTTTCTATGATAATACCATTTTCACTCATCGCACGTTTTTGTGCATGTTTGTCGTTCTTGTAAAAGTTTTTACCTTTCAAGTCACCAACCCAAGCAAATGGAATGAATGTGTCGGGGCGTAACAATTTACCCTTAACTGGGTCTTGGATTACTTTATAAATCTTTGAGGATTTGTAATCGTACTCGAGTGATACGATATATTTTTCTTCGTCTTCACCTAATAGGAAGCGTTCAATTTCTTCTTGTGGAACCATATTTTATATTTTTAATTTTGGGTTATTGTTCTCACGAACTAAGTCGTGGTTTCCCTTCTTTGATAAATATAAAAATGAGTTGTGTTAATGTCAAATAATGTTGATATAAAGATTTTCTCTGATTGGTGTGATTAATTCACCGTTGTCCAAAGTAATAGAAAACTCACCTTTATACCTACCAACCCTATTAGTGTCATTTGGCACCCATTTGTAGTAAATGTAATATTCTTGAGGTGAATCTGGATTTGACTTATCTTTTTCAACTAAATATGCATTTTTCATGGATATTTTTTGAGCACCATTACTTTCCAAAGTCATTGAAAATCTAATTCTTGCATTGTCAAGGATTGAGTAAAATTCTTTTGCAGAATCAGTCCTACCGTCAAAAACTACATCCATTTTTAGTATTGGTAATAATGAGTCTTTATTAATAAAAAATTCCATGTTTATTATTTTTAATAAATTAGTTATGGTCCAACAATCAAGGTTAGAATCCCGACATTCGCACCACTTCCCCAACTGTAAGTATATGTCCCTACGGTAGCACCCAAAAGTGATAATGTTTTAGATGTGAAAGTCGACTGTGTTGTTAATGTTGAATTTGAAACGTAACCAGTTGGTAATATTAAATAATTACTTGCTGCAATAGTTTGGATACCCACCGCAACACCATTTCCTGTGTTTGCCTGTGTCAATGCTCCTAAACCAAAATTACTAGGTATAGTTAATGTTGGTCCTCCATATGCACTTGAAGAAAGTTGTGTAACATTACCTTCCCCACAAAAGAAATTGGAGTTATTAGGTCTAACCGAACCAAGTAAAGCACCAGAAAATGAGGAAGTTAAATTAGTTATATCAAAAGTACCAGTACCTGAAAGTATAACATCTTCCCCAAGTTCAAACAAACGCATAGTAAAAGTTGATGATGGTGGTTCTGTTGGTGTAGGTGTTGGTGTAGGTGTCGGAGGTATTGGTGTTGCAGTCGGAGTTGATGTTGGTGTAGAAGATGGTGTAGGCGTCGGAGGTATTGGTGTTGCAGTCGGAGTTGATGTTGGTGTAGAAGATGGTGTAGGCGTCATTGTTGGGGTTACTGGTTGTAGACAAAATTTATATAGTTGCCCTGTAATGAACTGACCACTAGAAAGAGTTACTGTATATGTGTAATTACCACCAACATTAGTACTACTAATAGACCCAACGACTCCATTATAAAGATTACCAATACCACTCACATACCAACCAGGTTGAACAAAAACTAAAGGGTACTCACTACTCCCAATATAGAAAGTACCGACAGATGAATTAGTAGGGTATGTATTTTCATAATATATCTCTATACAAGGAGCCAAACCTTGATTAGTAAGTGTGATACCATCAAAGGTTGGAAGATCCAAACTAATTGCCTGTATTTCTGTCAAAGTGTTGGGAGATACGGTAAAGGATATTAAAGTATTAGATGAATTCCAAAATTGGACCGTTATTGGGTTTAATGTATTATTTACTAAACGGTAATTATAAAGCCCTGGTACTAATGTTGGTGTTGGGGTTGGCGTTGCCGATGGAGTACTACTCGGTGTTGGTGTTGGTGTCGGAGTTGTTGGAGTTAAACAATTTGGACACCAGTAATTAAAAAGTTGATATTGTTGTTCTAAAATTCTGAAGTTATGTTGAATTGAAGGTGAACCTAATGGTTCCGTATACATTCTAAATTGTGAAATTCCACCCATAAAAGTTCCGCCAAAATTTTGTTCCAAAAGTATGTCAGTACTTAATCCGCTGTATGTTGTTGCGGATAAAATATTATTTGGGAACAGCTCGGGATCTTGTTGATACGGACCGTATGGTAAAGTACTTGAAGAAAAAATCAAATGGTCATGTAATCCTTGAGTACCTCCACCAAATGAAATGTTAAAAGGTACACCTATTTGTTTTTCTTTTTCGGTATTAAGCTCTCTTGGAATTATCTCCTCAAAATTCTCAATTATTAAAAATAAATAACCATTAGCATAAATTTTTAGTCTACCTAATCTATACCATGTTTCATCAAACCATTTATTATCGAATCTTACTTTGAATACTTTATTTTCTTTTGTTCCGCCAGAGTGAGTCTCAGGAGGCATAATCAAATTATATGTCGTACCATTTATAGAAGACTGGTAAGTTTCAACCCTTAAATCGTTTAACCCCCCTAAATTTAGTAAATCACAATCCTCCATAGATGTGTACCTCTCAAATACAGTACTTACCATTACCCATCTATCTTCTGTGATTGCAGTACAAATATAATCACACACATCATATATTGGTTCAGTACAAACCTCTGTGATAGTATATCCGGTTTGGAAAGTCACACCTGTTGTTTCACAAGACCCTGTAGTTATACAGTCACCTGTAATCTTGATGTATTTTACACAAATTCTTGGATTTGCGGGGCAACCACTTAATCTTAAAGATAATGCGTTTGATACAACATCAAATTTAGGGTCTAATGGTTCTACAGGAATTATTTCGGTACACGCACCACACCCACAACCTGTGTTGTGATATGCTGTAGTTGCACTTTTTGGGTATACATAATGACACTCCGAATTTGTAACACCTGTATTACCACAAGCACATGTTGAAATTTCCGTCAAACCAGATGTAAATGTTCTAGTGTATCCTGAATCTGACACAGGAGTACCTGTGGCAAAATGATAATATTTATTTTCTGCTCGGGTACCAAAATAGAAAAAAGTACCAGAGTTTCCACTGTAAATATTATTTAAGTATGTCTGACCACTCAATATCGAATGTTGGTCTATGTTTCTTGGTCTTATTAACGTTTCTACCGTCCAACCCTTGTTGACCCTTTCAGGGAAAACCTCATAGTCAAAACCAAATAATTTGTAAAACCCTTGATAAAAACCACCATAAAGTTCTTCGTAATATCCAACAAAATCACTATACTCAGAATCAATGTTGTAAATAACATTTTTTGGTCTACCACTAAATACTTGATTGGGTAAAGATGTATAACCAGTAACGGGGTGCATTTTAAATCTTCTATCGTAGTAATGTGGGTGAAACTTATAATCATTTCTAATACCCATAGAATAATATAAAGTTTCTCCTGACATTTCAGTATATAAACCATTATCAGTCCCAACTAATCCAACATCGCACAACCCTGTAAATGCTGAATAACAAGATAAATCTTCATTGTTTGGGTTGTAATAATTTTTGGAAACTAAAGTATTTGCACTATAATACTGACCGAAATCAATTACGAATTGTTGTGAACAACTTTGAGAGGATAAGTCAATATTGATTGGTAATCTATTACCGTCATTTTCGGCAATTAACAAGTTTGAAAACACAACCTCCTCATTATAGTTTCTTTCATCTGAAGCAAGTGTAATATCAAAATACTGACCAAAGTTCAAAATTGACTTATATCTTGGGTAATAAAATGAATTAAGATTCTGAGTTGGCATACTTTTTTATGATAAATACTTTAATTGGAGTATTTATAGGTAAAAGCCGTAATGAAAAGTTATAAATACTCAACAAAAGAAAGAGCGGAAAGAGTTGCGAAAACTTTGGGATGTTCGGGCTTTCATTATCATAATGAGGATGGTGAAAGAAAATACATGCCTTGCAAAAGTCATGATATATTTAAATCTAAAGTTGAGAAGTCGGAACCTGAACAACAGGAAGTGACTGAACTAAT
>Ga0315909_10009607_pt1 | contig 10434 bp, 10 predicted proteins | sample LakEriMetagenome_11_FD_203527 | JGI IMG/M metagenome (GOLD analysis project Ga0315909, IMG submission 203527) | Freshwater fungal communities from buoy surface, Lake Erie, Ohio, United States - Buoy 2 MA125 | ecosystem: Environmental > Aquatic > Freshwater > Lake | place: USA: Lake Erie, Ohio...
ATCCGTCGTCTACGACAAACTCGCCATCTTCATCGACTGGAACAACGGCTTCACCTACGACAACCAACCCGTCGGCACGCCGCCCACTTCCAGCGTCACCTACTACGTCGACGATGTCACCTTCGTCGGCACACCTCCGCCCGTCATCTCCGATTTCACAACCCTCGATTTCGAAGGAGACGCCTCCTCCTACAACCTCGAAGGCTTCGCCGGCGCCTCCGCCGCTCAGTTCACCGACCCCACCGACAGCTCCAACAAAGTCGTCAAATACACCGAACTGCCCAGCGCCAACTTCTACGCCGGCGCTTTGCTGAGCACCGCCTCCGACTTCACCGTCGACCCCATCCCCTTGAACGCCGCCACCGGACAAACCGCCATGTCCGCACGCGTCTGGGTCCCCGAGGCCGGCAAAGTCGTGCGCATGCAAGTGGCCGACTCCGCCTCCACCAACAAAGACATCAACTACGTCGAAGCCCAAGCCACCGCCACCAATTCCGGCTGGAATGAGCTGATCTTTGACTTCGCCAACCCCGTCTCCCGTACCGTCGAAGCCCGCGGCTACAACGCCTTCGCCACCCCTTTGAACGCATCCGTCGTCTACGACAAACTCGCCATCTTCATCGACTGGAACAACGGCTTCACCTACGACAACCAACCCGTCGGCACGCCGCCCACTTCCAGCGTCACCTACTACGTCGACGATGTCACCTTCGTCACAAATTCACAATTCATCGTCTGAAAGATTGAAGCCTTGATGTTTTAAATAACATCAAGGCTTCAATAGTTGAAAGTACCTTAAAGGCTTGCCGTGTTCTACTTGTCAAACGACTTAAATTCAATCAACTAGCCCAGCTCAATCAACGTGGCTGATCTGACACTTCATATCAAACACGTTGCCCAGCTTTGTCAAATAAAAGAATATCTTTGGCACTAGCCTGTAAACCCACCCGTTGACCCGGCTTCAGTGCCAATCCTGATTGACTCAACTTAAGGGTCAGCAACTCGCCTTCGTTCAATAACCTCGCGTAAACAATGCTGGCGTCGCCCAGGTATTCAATGAACTCGACTGTTGCGGGCAGTCCGGAGTCTTCAGCGTTGATGTGAAGATGCTCCGGACGAACGCCCATCGCAACGCCCTTGTCCCACGACAATTCTTGACCCTGAAATTGGGAGGTATGCACCGCAAGTTCGTTGCCCAGGTGGATTTGCTGCAAAGCTGCATCCCATTCATACCCCAACAAATTAATCTTCGGAGATCCCAAAAATTGCGCAACAAAGGTGTTGGCCGGTGATTGGTACAAGTCCATGGGCGCGCCCACTTGTTCGATGCGGCCTTGGTTGAACACCGCGATCCGGTCACCCAGCGTCATGGCTTCGGTCTGGTCGTGGGTGACGTAGATCATGGTGGTTTTCAGGTCGGCGTGCAGCTTGGCCAGTTCGATGCGCATCTGTACCCGCAAAGAGGCGTCCAAGTTGGACAAAGGTTCGTCAAACAAAAATACTTTGGGCCTGCGCACAATGGCCCGGCCAATGGCCACCCGTTGCCGTTGGCCACCTGACAGTTGCTTGGGGTAACGCTTGAGCAACGGCGTTAACTGGAGTCTGTCAGCGGTCTCTTTCACCAGTTTGGCGGTCTCGCTTTTAGAAGTGCCCGACATGCGCAAACCAAAGCCCATGTTTTCTTCAACCGTCATGTGCGGGTACAGCGCGTAGCTTTGAAACACCATGGCCGCGCCGCGTTCTGCGGGGCCTTTGGCGCTGACGTTTTCTGCGTCGATCCACAACTCACCTTGGGTCATGCTTTCCAGTCCGGCAATCATGCGCAGCATGGTGGATTTGCCACAGCCCGAGGGGCCGACAAACACCATGAATTCGCCATCCTGAACGCTAAGGTCCAAGCCAGGAATAACCACGGTGTCACCAAAGTGTTTGGTGACACCTTTCAATTGGATTGCTGCCACTTTATTTCTCGCTCAAAAATTTTTGGTACCACAAGGCGCTGTTCTTGAGGGTTCGCTTTTGCGTTTCAAAGTCCACATGAACCAAACCAAATCGCTTGGCATACCCGCTGGCCCATTCGAAGTTGTCCATCAGGCTCCAAGCAAAGTAAGCGCCTACCGGTACACCTTGCTGCAAGGCAGCGTGCGTGGCGGCAATGTGGTCGCGCACATAATCCAGGCGGGCCGTGTCGTTCACCACACCATCGACCAACTGGTCCTTGAAAGCCGCGCCGTTTTCTGTGACCAACAGCAAACGGGGTTGGTAGTCTTGGTGCAGTCGGCACAGCAATTCGGTCAAGCCCTGGGGGTAAACCTCCCAGCCCATGTCGGTGACCAAATTGCCCGTGCTGGCCACGTCCCAGGGGTTGCCGCTGGATGAAAAATTACGGGTGTAGTAATTCACACCCACAAAATCAAGCGGCTGGGCAATAGTGGCCATGTCGCCTGACACCACAGGAGGGGCATCCGTTCCCAGGTGCGCAATCACGTCTGCGGGATAGGTGCCCAACATCAGCGCGTCCATGTAGTGGCGCAAGATCAGGCCGTCGTCTAATTTGGCTTTGGCGATGTCTTTCGGGTCATCACTGGCCGGGTAGATGGGCGACAAGTTGAGCACAATGCCCATGGCCGTTTTAAGGCCCAGCCCGCGCATGGCTTGCAGCGCCATACCGTGGCTGAGCAGCAGGTGATGCACTGCGGCCATGGCCTGCGCCCGCGACTTGATGCCGGGCGCAAAGATGCCTTGCTCGTAACCCAAAATGGCAATCACCCAAGGCTCGTTGTGGGTGCAAATGCTGTCCAGGCGGCTGCCAAACCGGCGTGCCACTTCTGTGGCGTAGCGGGTGAAATGTTCACACACCTCACGTTTGGCCCAACCCCCTTGGTCTTGCAGCGCTTGCGGCAAGTCCCAGTGGTTCAGGGTCAGGTGCACCTCAATGCCTTTGGCTTTCAGCGCGTTGATCAAGCGGTCATAAAAGGCAAAGCCTGCTTCGTTCCAGTCGCCTTGGCCGTCTGGCTGAACGCGTGGCCACGAGATAGAAAACCGGTAGGCATTGACACCCAACCCGGCGATCAAGTCCACGTCTTCTTGCCAGCGCAGGTAATGCTCGCAGGCCACATGGCCGTTGCTGCCGTCGGCAATTTTTCCGTTGATTTCGCAAAAGCTGTCCCAGACAGAGGGTCCTTTGCCATCGGCATCGTGCGCACCTTCGATCTGAAACGAAGAGGTGGCCACGCCCCATATGAAGTTTTTTGGAAACTGTGGTCTTGAGATTTTTTGGAGTGACATTTTTTGTTTTTTGAATTTCAACCACGCACAGCACCAGCCGTGAGGCCAGCGATCAAGCGACGGGAGGAGAAGATAAAAATGATCAGCAAAGGAATGACGGCAATGGCTGAACCCGCCATCAATGCGCCCCATTCGGTGTCCACCGGGCTTTGCATGCTGCGCAAGGCGAGGGGAAAGGTGTACATCTCGGGCGAGCGCATCACCACCAAGGGGCCAATAAAGTTATTCCACGAGGCGATGAAAGCGATCAACCCCAGCGTGCCGAAAACAGGGCCCAATAAGGGCACCACCACGCGCCAGTAAATAGTGAACTCACCGCAGTTGTCCATGCGGGCCGCTTCGATCAGCTCTTTCGGTATGGCCGAGGTGATGTATTGGCGCATCAAGAAAATGCCCATGGCGGGCGCAGCACCGGGCAAGTACAGGGCGCGCGGTTGGTCGATCCAGTTGAGCGCGTCCATAATCAAAAAGGTGGGAATCATGCCCAAAAATGAAGGTACCAGCATGGTCCCCATGACCAAAGCAAACAGCGCTTTTTTGAACCTGAATTCATACACTGCAAAGGCAAAACCTGCCATGGAGCAAAACAGCAGGGTCAGGGCAGTGCTCATCAAACCCACATACAGAGACCAGCCCAAGTTGATCCAGAAGGGGATTTTTCCCATCAGGATTTTCATGTTCTCGAAAAAGTTGCCGCCAAAGAACAAGGGAGGCGGCACACTGAAAATGTCTGCCCTGGTGTGGGTGGCAAAGACAAACATGAAATAAAACGGCCCCAGCATCAACAAGGCACCCAAAATGAGAAACACCCATCCCAGCAGGCCCAAGCTGGCTTTGTCATCGGATTGGATCTGGCTCATGGCTGCCCTTCTTTGCTCTTGAAGGCGCGGTTGGTGATCAAGGTCATGACCAAAATAATCACGAACAACATCCACGAAATAGCACTGGCCAAGCCGAAATCATTGAAGTCAAAGGCTGTTCGGTACATGTACATGGCCGTGGTCATGCCCGAGTATTCAGGGCCGCCCTTCCCGCCCGTCAAGATGAAGGGTTCTTCGAACAACTGCAAGCCGCCGATCACCGTGAGCGTGACCCCAAAGAACATGATGGGCTTGAGCTGTGGAAGAGTGATAAAGAAGAACTGTTGCCAGCTTTTGGCACCGTCCATGCGCGCGGCTTCATATAAGTCGCGCGGAATGCTCTGCATGGCCGCCACATACAAAATGACGTTGAAACCGAGGTACCGCCAAAACACCACCGCAGACACCACCGGCTTGATGGTCTCCGGATTGCCCAGCCAGTCTATGTTTTTGTCTGACAACACAGCATTCAGCAAGGGCCAACGGGACAGCTCACTCAGGGCCGCATTAACCATGCCGTAGTCGGTAGAAAACAAGGTGCTGAACATGATGGCAATCGCCACCGTGGAGGTGATGTAGGGCAAAAAATATGCCCCCATGGCGGCATTTCTCCAAGGACCCAATTTTTCATTGATCAAGTACGCCAGCGGTATCGCCACCAAATGTTGGGGCAGGCCAGACGCCACCGCCATCCATAGCGTGTTGCCCAGTGAGGTCCACACCAAAGGGTCCTCGATAGCGAAGCGCAGGTTATCCAGCCCAACAAATTCCATCGAGCCAAGGCCTTTCACCGGATCCCACATGTGGAACATGAGGACAAATGAAAAGACGAGCGGAAACAAGCCGAACACCAAAAACAACAACAAGAATGGGCTAATCAGCACATAAGGCGCTGCCGCCGGTTTCAACCTGAGTTTCATCAGCGTGAGGCTCTTCTTTGCACCAAGCGGTGCGCGTCTTTCAGCGCTTGGTCAATGGGTTTATTTTTGTTCAGCACCAAATCCAATTCGGCGTTGACAATTTCTTCGGCCACCGAATCGTTCTTGAAGACTTGGGTCGGTTTGATTTGTGATGCGGTGGTCTTCCATTCAACGCGGGCTTTTTGTCCCCCTAAAAAGGCCACGGGCTGCTCAAAGAAGGGGCCGCTTTGCGCCTCCAGCAAGGCTGGAAAGGCATTGAATTTTTCAAACGCCATTTGCTGCTGCTGGCGGTTCAGTGTCAGGTGCTTAACCAAGTCCCAAGCCAACTCTTTGTTCTTTGCGTTTTTAGGTATGGCATAAAAAGTGCCGCCCCAAGAAGTGGCCACACGTTCCGGCAATACGGTGGATCGCCACAAGCCTGCGGTGTTGGGGGCCAACCAATTTTGTAAATGCCCGCCTAACCAAGCCCCCATCATCTGCACGGCAACCGTGCCACGCTTGAGAGATTCACCCCACTCGTTGGACCACGCGTTGATTTTTCCGTCCAGGCCTTCAGCTCTGATTTTTTGAGCCATTTCAAAACCTTTTTTGAAGCGCGGGGACGTCTCTATGACCGATTTCCCTTGTGCGTCAAAGTAAACGCCTTCGCCCTCAGGGATGCCGGTTCGAATCACAATGTCTTTGACGTCCCGTGCGTGCGCCACTAAATAGGCACCGCTGGCTTTTTTGATTTTTTGCCCGCTTTGAATAAAGCTGTCCCAAGACTGCGTCAACTCGGATTCAGTGACTTTGGCTTTTTGCAACAAGTCGTTTCGGTAGAACATGGCGCCGGGGCCAATGTCGGTGGGCAAGGCGGTTTGCCCGTGTGTGCTGGTTCTGCCTTGCGCCATGGCGAAGGCTACGATTTTTTTGGTATGTTCACCAGCGTTGTAAGGGGCTTTGTCCAAATCCTCAAGTCCACCACTTTGTGAAAACCGACCCAAATATCCATATTCAATGGTCATGATGTCGGGCAAGCCAGTGGACGTGGCCAAAGCCGTGGTCATGGCGGTATGGTGATCAGCATATTCACGCCCAACCACTTTAACCTCGACATTGGGGTGCTTTTTCTGCCACTCCGGCAACGCCGCTTTGACGATTTCATCCACAGCCGGGAAGGCCGCGACCGTGATTGTGGTTTTTTGAGCCCACGCGGCATGTGCCGCAAGCGCACAAATGATAAAAAGAAGTTTGTTTTTCATATCATCCCTTGTTTTTTGAAAGCGCTTTCATTTTATGTTCCACGCTTCAAGTGTCAAGGCTATCTAGGGTTTCTCCCTGTTCGTGTTGTTCGACCTTTTCAAGGATTTCACGCGCATTAAGGTCAAGCCACAAAAAAAGCCACCCTTGTGGGTGGCTTTGACATTTGGCTTGGTTTTAATATGCCCCGGATTCTGTTACCCAATGTTGACACAGCACTAACTATGTAAACCGATCCTGAACCAGCACTGCAATTGGCACCGCACATCCCCGTGGGAGGCCGCCCCTGCGGCCGAATGTGTAAAAAGCTCAACCCTGTCAACAACGCTGCCCCTGGGATCAGCCCCCTTTGACTGTCAGATGTAATAAGTCCGAGTGCGCGCCATGTGAATCGTACGGAGGGACTTCAATGGAGTGACGACATCAGCCACCTGGATGCTTTCGTCATCAGCCCGGTCCATGGCCGATTGCAAGTCGTCCATCAAACGGCTGTCGTTTCTGGCCATGGCCCAAAGGCGTTCGTCGGCCCGTTTGCGGGCCAGGTTGGCCGACCAAGCGTCCAAGCCGGTCATCACGCGTTGGGCCAATAGGCGGGTCGCGCCACGCAACAACACAATGGCCAACACGGCGACCGCCCAAAGCGCGACCCATGAAGCCAGCACATGGCTTTCGGCCCAGCCGTCGATCATGTGGTCAACCAACACGACCATAGCCGCCACCCCTGCGGCCAATAAACCAACCGCCAAGTTTTGGGTGTAGCCGGTGGAAGCAGCTTTGACGACTTGGCCTGCAGGCATTTGGCCCAAAACAGATTTTTCAACGCGCGTGTTCATTTTGTAGTTCCCTTGCTGTGAATTTGTGGGCTTTGAAGGTCAAAACCCTAACCGTTAACAGCGACCATCATAGGGTTTACACGAGTATGATTCAACTTTATATTCATTATGTTACTCATTCATATTGGTGATACATAACCGCTGCGTTTGCCCATGAGCCCTTTGATTCCCGCCTCTTTTCGCTCCTTGGATTTGAATCTGCTGAGGGTGTTTGACGAAGTCATGGCCGAACGCAGCCTAACGCGTGCCGCTCGCAATCTGTCTTTAACCCAGCCGGCAGTGAGCAACGCCTTGCGCCGGCTGCGTGATGCGCTGGACGATGAATTGGTGCGCCGCCACGGCCACGGCATCGAGCCAACGCCCCGCGCGTTGGCCTTATGGCCCAGCGTGCGAGAGGCCTTGCGCCAATTACAAGAAGCCATCGTGCCCAGCTTGTTTGTGCCGAAAGAGGCCAGCAGCACTTTTGTGTTGGCCATGGCCGATGCCACCGCAGCCGAGTTGATGGGCAGACTGGCCAAGCGAATGGAAACGCATGCACCCGGCGTTTCGTTGCGGGTGGTGCCTTTGACTACGCGTGATCCGCGCAGCCTGTTGAGTGAGGGCAGTGCGGACATGGCTATCGGGTATTTTCCGGCTGTGCTGGCCGATTTAACCGGCCTGGCTCAAGCTGGGCAAGCTGTGACTTTTGAGCACCAGCGCCTGTATGCGGGTGAATATGTGTGCGTGATGAGACAAGGTCACCCCTTGGCTGTTCAGCCCATGACCCTTGACGCTTATTGCGCCGCCAGGCATTTGTTGGTGAGTTTTTCAGGCCGGCCTTACGGCTTTGTAGACGAGGCTCTGGCCTCTATCGGTCGACAGCGGCGCATTGTGCTGACGGTCAACCAGTTTTTTACTGCGGGACAAGTCGTGGTCAGCACTGATTTGCTCACGGTTTTACCCCGCCACTTTGTGCCCACCACCGGCATGGGCGCTCAAATCGTCACGCGGGATTTGCCGCTGGATGTGCCGCCGGTGCATGTTGAGGCCGTCTGGCATCGACGCCACCAACATGACCGCGCCCACCAGTGGTTGCGGGGCCAGTTGTTGGAGGTTGCGCAAGAAGCTTTTGCCACCGAGGTGGCGGCATGAAAGTTCAACTGCTTTCGGACCTGCACCTGGAAACCAATCCTGGTTTTATGCCCACCCCCGCACCCGGTGCCGATGTGTTGGTGCTGGCGGGCGACATTGGTTCTTACCAAGCCGGATCGGCCTTGACTACAGCGGGCGATGGCGACTTTGGGCTGGCCCGTTTTTCGCCCCTTCACGGCTGGCCCACCCCAGTGTTGTTTGTGCCAGGCAACCACGAATACGATGGCCTAGACTTTGACGAGGCCCATGCCCGTTTGCAGCAAACTTGCCAGCGCTTGGGCATCACTTGGTTAGAGCGCGAGGTGCTTCAGTTGGGCGGTGTGCGTTTTATAGGCACCACCCTTTGGGCTGATTTTGACGCTTTGGGTCCGCTCGCAGGCAAGCCATTGCCAGATAAGCCGCCCGCACATTTCAGCCATCCCAACAGCCAATACACGCGCCAGCTCAAGGCGCGTGACAAAGCCTTCAGGGCGGCCAATTATTACCTGCGTAAAACCGCCACCACCCGGCACGGCGAGGCTTGGTTGGCCGAGTCGATGCGCGAACAGTCTTTGCAATGCCAGTCTTGGCTGCAAAACGCTTTGGAAACACCTTTTGTTGGAACCACTGTAGTGGTGACCCACTTTGCGCCCAGCTTGCACAGCGCCGACCCGCGCTATGGCTTGACCCCCGGCACCGCCGGTTTTTGCAACGCGCTGGATGCTCTTTTGCCCCGTGCGCAATGGTGGTTGCATGGGCATTTACATTGCCCCGCCAAGTACACGCAGCACGGCTGCCGTGTGGTGGCCAACCCGCTGGGTTATAAGCACAAGGGTGAGCAGCAATTGTTCAACCCTCAATGTCTGCTCAACATCTAAACTTAATTCGGCCCTCCACAGCTTCAAGGTGTTCTCATCAATTTATGACTTGCGTCAAGGTCTGCATTGACAGACTCGCTAGATTCAAAGCTTGTTGATCACGATCCGGAGAAGCTTTATGAAAATTCTGTTGGCTGTAGACGGCAGCGCCTACACAAAAAAAATGTTGGCCTATTTGGCCACACACAATGAGTTGTTCAGCACCAACAACCAATACACCTTGCTCACTGTTCAGTCGCAGATACCGCCCCGCGCCCGTGCAGCGGTGGGCAAAGAGGTGTTGGCCGACTTCCACCGTCAGGAGTCCGAGAAGATCCTCGCGCCCGTCTCCACTTTTTTGCTGCGACACGGCATCGATGCCAACAGCATTGCCAAAGTGGGGCATGCAGGCGCGCTCATTTCCAAAACTGCCGACAGTGGCAAGTTTGATTTGGTAGTGATGGGTTCACATGGCCACGGCACTCTGGGCAACTTGGTCATGGGTTCGGTGGCCACCCAAGTGCTGGCGCACTGCAAAGTGCCCGTGTTGCTGGTGCGCTGAAGTGCAGAAGTGCTGACGGGGTGGGCGCTGAAGCGATGGGCTGAAATGCTGCTCAGCGTGCGCTCAACCCTTCAAAGCAGGTGCTCATGACCAAGTCCAAGATTTGCTCTTCGGTGTGTTGTTCGCCCATTTTCAAGAATTCCAGCACCGGGTCGCAGGCCCGTGCAAACAGGGTGTAGAGCACGGCAATGGCCGGTAAAGCCGGGTTGATCTTGCCATCGGCTTGCGCCATTTCAATCCAGCCACCCAAAGCATCACTGACTTCCATCAAGCCGTCCATATAGTCTTTGCTGGCCATCAGTGTGGCGCGCAAACTGGAGTTTTGGCTTGGCAAGGACGGCATTAGGCCTTGCAACTTGAGCGTCATGGTCCAGCGCGTGGCCGCCTTGATTTTGTCTATGGGGGCCTGGCTGGCGGGCACGGACTGAATGAACTCCTGGGCTTTGCGCATGGCGGTCACCATGGCAGCACAGGCCAGTTCTTCTTTGCTGGTGAAGTGTTTGTACAAACTGGCCTTGGCAATGCCCACTTCTGCGGCGACTTCGTCCACCGTCATCGCGTCAAAACCTTTTTCGGCCAGCAAGCGGTTTACAGACTGGATGATGGCGGTCTCTCGGGCCGCCAACATTTGGATCTTGAAAGACTTTTTAGGGGGTTTCTGGATAACGGTGTTCATTTTTGAAATTCTAGCCTTGTTGATCAAAAAATGACTCAGTAGTCACCCTCAATCCTGATGAATTCAGTTGGCGAGAAGTATCTGCAAAA
>Ga0315909_10009608_pt1 | contig 10434 bp, 13 predicted proteins | sample LakEriMetagenome_11_FD_203527 | JGI IMG/M metagenome (GOLD analysis project Ga0315909, IMG submission 203527) | Freshwater fungal communities from buoy surface, Lake Erie, Ohio, United States - Buoy 2 MA125 | ecosystem: Environmental > Aquatic > Freshwater > Lake | place: USA: Lake Erie, Ohio...
GACCCGCGTGAGTGCATGACGGAGCGTCGTTGATGAACCCAATCCAGATGAAAAATCGCTGAGCAAGTCTGACCCCATTCTGACTGCTAAAAAAGTGCTTCAGGGAAATATGTGCAGTATCATGTCGCAGGAAGAGCATAACGCAGTACCTCGGCCGGGAAGGGCTCGATTTTTCCTGTGTCGTGTCGATTTACTGAACATTCCATCGGATTCGAACGAGAATGACCCATGGCTGAAGCCAAAGACCCCAAGTCAGCCGAAGGCGCGCCGGAAGCGCCGCCGCTTGAACCCATTGTCAAAAAGAAGAAGATCGAAGGCGATCATGCCGGCGCGCATGGTGGCGCCTGGAAGATCGCGCTGGCCGACATGATGACGGCGATGATGGCATTCTTCCTGCTGATGTGGTTGCTTAGCGCCACCACCGATGATCAGCGCAAGAGCATTGCGGAATATTTCAAGCCTACATCGCACAGCAACGTTCAGATGAGTACCCTGGCCGGGCCCGGCGGTATCGGCGGAGGCAATTCGCTGATGGATCCGGATGGCATGCCCAACACGAGCAAACGCACCAGCTTCATGGAACGCGAGACGCCGCAATCCGAGGGCGGACAATCAAAGGACAGCGGGACGTCCAAAGACGAACTCAACAACAAGAATGCAAGCGACCTGTCCGAAGAAGAACGACAAAAAATCGCTGCTGAAGCCGACAAGAAGAATTTTGACAAGCTTGAGCAAGCCGTGCGGGAAAAGATTCAGCAAAATCCACAGCTCGACAAGATCAAGGATCAGGTCCAGTTCATTCGCGAGAAAGAAGGCTTGCGTATCGAGGTGATCGACAAAGCTGACTTTTCGATGTTCGCCCTTGGCACCTCGCGTATGCAGGGCCGCGCTGAAACATTGATACAGGAAGTCGCGAAGTCCCTGATCGGCATGCCCAACAAAGTCGCCGTGCGTGGCCACACCGACAGCCTGGCCTATGACGATGGCGTACGCAGTAACTGGTCGCTCTCGGGCCAGCGCGCAGAGAGCACGCGTCGCATCATGGCCAATGCAGGCTTGCCGTCGTCTCAGTTTGCAAAAATTGAGGGGGTCGCGGACTCTGCGCCCTACATCCCTGAAAACCCGGCCGATCCACGCAACCGTCGTATCAGCATCACCGTCCTGTATCAGGACACGACGACGCCACCCAAAACCAACGCTGAGTAAATGAGTCTGCCTATGCAAAACCTGGTGAAACAATACGCCCGGCTGATTGCGATGGGATGGGGCCTGACGCTCGGCATGGCCAGTGCGCAAAATTCGCCGACGCCCGGAGCAACGGCGACCCCGGCCGCACGACCTGCCCCCGGTAATGCGGCAACGACGGCGCAAACCAAGCCGGCAGCGCCAGCAGCGCAGCCGGCAGCCACAACCCCTAAAGCACCCGACGCGGCAAAATCCCCGACACCGGCAAACAAAGCAGCAGATACAAAACCCGCCACCACCGCGGCGGCGCCCGCTGCCCAAGCGCCCGCAGCGGACGCAGAGCCGGACAAGACGGGCGAAGAAGCGCCGGCAGGATCACCCGCAAAAAAATCTGCCGCTGCGCCACCGCCTTGCGTCGTGGCGGATTTCCGGGCTATCGGTATCGACACTCAGGATGCGGAAAAACGCCGCGCCAAGGCCCTGACCTGGATCAGTCGGCGCGGCAAGCAGTGCACTCCCCAGCAATTGCTGGTCATGCGTAACAATCGCGCCCAATGGCTGGGAACGGCAGATTCCGCCGCGGCAGCGGCTGCGATTGATTCTTTGCTTGAGGGTTTTGCTGCGAGCAACCCGGACATCGCGCTGCTACTGTACGGCACGCCACCGCCGCCGCCGCCACCGCCGGATCCCAAGGCGAAAAAACCACCGGAAAAATAATCAGGCCAACGCAGGCATGGGGAAACCGATGCTGTCAGACGGGTGCTGACGCTGGCGCTTGTGAAGGCACTCGCATTGGCGTGCGTGCGGATGCCGTGGTAACGATGGGCTGCGATCAGCCGAAGTGCACTCCGACTCCCCTACCAAGGGCGTGGCTCGAGACGTTCCTAGCTGTCGCGACCCATCATCAGGAAGGAAGGAATCACCGCTTTGATGCGGCCTCCGGGCTTGATTCGCGCGCTGTCATTGGCAGCGGATCGCACCGAGGGATTTTCGCTGGAATTTCGGACCGCACGAAAACGATCCAGAATAGAACCGCTGACCTTGTGGGTGAGGGAAGTCTGCCGGGTATTGAGCTTGAGGTCAGCCTCGATTTCACCTAGCTGCTCGATGGAGCGGCCGAACTCGATAAAGTTTTCGCGGATCTCCTTGTTCGTCGTCATGACAAAAAATTCGGTACCGAAAAATTCGTTGGCACTGGTGCTGTACATGACGGGTGGCGAAAGGAAGAAACCGGCGTTGAATGATTTGGAGAAGATGCTCTCGTAGGTCTGCAGGTTATCGACCCGGCTCGGCACGATCACCAGTTTGGGTGGATTGCGCAGGCGAGAATTGAAAACGAAGGAAAAACGGTTGACGAATTCGAGCGTGCTATCCAGCTCGACCCGCGACAGGGAGCTCGGTACCAGCACTAAATCAAACTCAAACAGAAAATCGGGCGGCAACACGTCGGTCCAGGTCAGATCGGTAATGACGACTTCCATGGTGTCGACGCATTTGCGCAGAGCTTCCTTGGCTTTTAATAGCGCAATACCCGAGCCTTTTGCATTGGGTAAATCTACCGTCATGCAATCGATGCCAATCGGATAAGCCTTTCTGACCCATTTTCCGGCGGTTGCCTGATGATCAAAATCGATTAATGCGGTTTTTTTGCCAGAAATATAAGAAAAATACGCGGCAAGGTTTGCCGATACGGTACTTTTGCCCACCCCACCTTTTTGACTGGTAATAAGGATCTTGAGTGCAGTGCTCATGGTATTCCTTTGATTCGGCCGCAAGCCGTTGATTTTTTTAATAAATTATAATTTAACGTTGCTTGAGGGGAAGTTTTGCCATATTATCACTTCGGAGTATAGATCAGCTTTTTCCGCAAAGACAAGATTATTTTGCAAGAGAGGTAACTTAGTATGGGAAAGTCATCTACAAAACCGACCATGATGCGATTCGAGCCGAAATCCGGCTGGTCTGACGCGGGCGGTCAGGTTATATCGATCAACGATCACCTTAAGTCAGAAGATAAACCAGAAGATAAACTTAAAATCAGCGCGGAGCCATTATCCGCAGAGGCGCTGGTTAATCTGGGTGAGTCGATGCAGGATGTCTTCGATAGCTTGAAAATCAGTGACCCGCGTCTTCAGGCCTGGACCCAGGTGCATGCGGCGATCCGCCTGATTGGTGGCAAGATTCAGGAGCAGAAAACCCTGCGGGCCCGCATCGAAGCGCTGGATTCGGAAATCGAGGGCGTGCGCAGCCTCGCCTCGGAGCTGGTATCGAATGCCTACCGCGGTGAACAGGAAGTGCACGAGACGTCCAAGCTGCGCATGCAGATTGCCGAGTCGCTGCACGACAAACTCGTCTCCACACTCAAAGGCTGATCGACGTTCATGCAATCCAAACCCCGCATTTCTGCGCTGTTACTGCTGCTGAACTGGGGGCTGTTTTTAGCCGTATTCGCGTGGATCAGTCAATCGCAGGGTAACGTGCTCTGGTGGCTGGGACTGAACTGGTCAGGTTGGCTCGGTGATCTGAGCAGTGTCGCGCAGTTGGGTACCCTACCCGGCGGCAGTGTGTGGATCATTTGGTTGATAGTCAGCGTCTCGCTGACGGCGGTTCATCTACTCACCAAACCACCGGTGGAACAACCCAAAGCCCCTGAGCCCATCGCGAGAAAACATTTGATCCCCAACGGCGACATGATGGAATCGCGTCCTGAGCTGAAAGAAAAAATCCTGCGGCTGCATGAGTCGCTCGACAAGATCTAAATACTATCCCGCACCAGGCAGTCACATCGATTTTTCTCACCGTACAAAGTCCCAAGGCGCACAACCTGTAGCGGCCGCTTATTGCTGCAGCATCTGCACACGCCGGCCATTGAGTGGCTGCACCGGACGCGCATTCATTTTGTAGAGCTTTTTGAATGCCGCCAGCTGTGCGTAAGAAATCTCTATGGGCGTACGCATTACCTGCCATTTCACGTCCTCAGTACACGGGGGCGTCGTCAAGGATCCCATGTAAGCGAAATAAGTGGGATCAGACGGCAGTAATTGCGCGGGATTGAATTCCTTGAGCTCGAACGTGAGACCTGCTTTTTTCGGCATGTTGTCCAACACGGGCTTAAGTGCTGCATTCTCCTTGCCCAACTTGACCATGACGGCGACGACAGCCAGCTTGGAGTCACCCGCGCGATGAACAAAATGCACCACCATATGCTGCGCCATGCTGTCGATTTTTTCTTCGCTGGGCGTATGAAAATGAAATTGCACCAGCTTGTATTCGAGGCCATCGAAACGTGCGGAACCAGAACTGGGCAGATTGACCTGGATGGTGTGCCCGTTATTAAGCACCTCGGCAGGACCCGGCAGATACGTGAAGATGATGGGCTTTAGCCCACCCTTTTCGACGTCACGGGTTTCGATATTGATGGGCGACTGACGCTTGCCGATACCGCAGGCCTTGAAGCCCGGATCAATGCCGGCCCAATGGGCCGACCCGGCCTCGCCCTCATATTCCCAATGGGGCGCGGGACCAGCTGCCAGGGCAGAGGCAGCAAAGAGTCCCGAAACGAACAGACTGACGAACTTGTGTTTCATGTGCATCCTCTTGCAATCGAGTGAGGAAATTCACCCGGGCGGTGATGGAATTTACCGTTTCATTCTAATCGGCAAGATTACTCGGAACTTGAGCCGGCGCCGGCGACCCAGCCCGCCTGCAGCCAGTGTGCATAATCCGGCCGGAAGGGCCAGGCCATCAGCTGGCTGGCGGTACCCGCCGGGAACACGCCGGAGGTCACATGATCCATCCACTCGCCCCGCCCACCGAGCTGGGCAACCAGACGGTTTTGCATGGCGACATCACGCAGACCATCAATCAGCAAGCCCTGCGCATCTGTCGTCGCGTGATACAGCGATACCGGTTGCGCCGGAGCCAGTGTGGCATCGACCGGGCCGGAATACAGATCATGAATGCTTCCCCAGTCGCGGCCTGCGAGCCGGGCAGCGATCTGGCTGAGTTCTGATTCTGCCACCGCCATGTCACGCACACGGTAAAGATGCTGACCGAGCACGTTATCGAAAAAAATCGTTGCTTCGGGAGATTCCAGGAGCAAGCGATCCAGTGATGTCAGGGCATCCTGTTGAGAAAACCGCAGTGACGTGCCACTCGCGCGCAAAGCGCGCCCGTGATTCAGTCGAAACAGCCAGGACGCATGCGGATCAATGTCAATCAGATCGACACGCCGAAAACGCTGCAACCAGGCCGATGACATCATCCAGCCTGCGCTACCGCCGATCAATAGCAAATGCGACGAGGCGGGACGAGTGCTGGCCAACCAGTCAGCGATCAGCGCCGAAGTTGCCTGCCATCGTCGCCGTAACCAGAATGCACGCAAATGCCAGCGCAATCCGCCCGTGTTGTCACGATCGACAGACAAGATCGAGAATTTCACGGATAGGCGTGTCCGGCGGCACGGGATCCCACTCGGGCAGCGAACCCATCTTGCTGATCTGCTTGCCACCAAGCATGGCGTCCGTGAAATGCGACAGGTGGACGGCTCTTGCCCGCTTCGCCTTGCACTGCAGTTGCAGCAGCGAGCGCGTGGACCGGAAAATATGTCCATTCGGATGCATTTCCGGATTACGGTAATTCATCATGCTCCAGACTTCACGCTGCTCACCTTTGACGTCGATGGTGCTGCGGTCAATATAAAATTCACCCCGGTCAAAACGGCCCACGCTGGTCCAACCGGCGTGCGCACCACCAGAAATCGCCAGCAGCGTGAACCAGCAAAGCGCACGTAGATGGATTGTGACCACAGACGTGAATTGGGCTGCCTTCATTTCGGCGCCAACCCGGTTGCAGCACCCAGAGCGGCGCCCGTCGCCACGCTGCCGGCAATTTCACCGGCAGTCTCGCCCTGACCGCCACAATGGGTGGTCATGTTCGACGCATCAATGCGATCTGCCGCATCCAGTCCCGCATTGGTGGCGAGCACAGGCAACAGTAGCCCGCCACTCAGAACCAGCAGCACGGGTGTTGCCACCATGGTGACGTTTTTGACATCGCGATGGACGGTGCTGGCAGCGATGCTGCTCTGACAGTCCTTGCTGCGATAGTGGGGATTGTTGGGATCAAGACGCAAAGCGGCCAGCTCGGACTGGCTGGCGCAGCCACCCAGGCAGGCTACGATCGCAAGCAACGCCACTTTGGAGAAAAACTGAGGATTCATGGGAGACTCATCGGGGACACGCCCGTGCCTTGATGCCTGTGATCGACGAATCTAGCAATTTCCCGAAAAATTGTAAATAAGAAACTTTAGAGCCTGCCCACCAAGACACGCGCCGTGGTCGCGCGGCAGCACGGACCAACCCACAGGTCGGCATCACCAGAAAATCAACCAGAGCGCAGCGCCGATCGCCACCCACTTGGCGATGTAGTACAGTGTTCGGGAGCTGGCCTTGAGCTTTTTACCCAGCACACGAATCTGGTAAGCCATGCCGAAAAACCGGTTCAGCCAGCCAACCGATTCCCCCTCCACGTTCTGGGAGGACGCCGTGGCCATTACATACTTTGCAAACAGCCGATTGAACCAGCGCGCGGGTGCGGTCCACAGCGGACGCTCGATATCGCAAAAGAGCACGACGCGCTGGTGGTCGGTGGTGTTGGCGGCATGGTGAATGAAGGTCTCGTCAAACATGACTGCCTCGCCATCGCGCCAGTGATACGACTGACCATCGACGTCGATATAGCAGCCCGGGTCATTGGGCGTGACCAGCCCGAGGTGATAACGCAGTGAGCCGGCGTAGGGATCACGATGCCGCACCAGCGTCGCGCCGGGAGGCAGCGAGGCAAACATCGCCGCTTTGACACTGGGGATTTTCCTGAGCAGGGCCAAGGTCTTGGGGCAGCTCTGCATGGCCGAGGGCAGCTCGCTGCCGTACCAGCTGAGATAAAAACGCTTCCAGCCGGTGCGAAAGAAAGAATTGAAACCAATATCGTTGTAGCCCGAGGCGGCACGTATCTGACCGCCATCGGCCAGCGCCATCGCCTCATCACGGATGATGTGCCAATTGGCCTGCAAGGGTGCCAGCTCGGGAAACTCGCTGGGGTCAATGTAAGCGGTGCGCCGCGTCCGCGAAAACAGGTACATCACCGCATTGACGGGCGCCAGCAGCACCGTGAAGTCGGTCAGCGCCCGGACCAATCCAAAACGGACAGTGCCACGGAAATGCACGTACAGCGCCGAAGCGATGAATATCGCCAGTACCCAGTGCCTTGTTTCGATCATCCCTGCGTTCATCACAACCTCTCAGCGCCCGAAGCCGTGATTTTAAACAATGCGGCACTCCCACGGGGAAATCCCTGCCGGCGCTGTCCCCGGCCAGTGCCATGCGGGCTCACCGACCCGAGCAAGCAACGCGAGCCGCCATTGCTGACCCAGCCCCCTGCCCTTCGCGTAAAATTTCTTAGACGAAACTGAATTGACGCCCACCATGGCTCCAAGCGCCTCGGATATCAGCCTTCTGCTGATTGCCGCTTACTTTGTTTTTCTTCTGGCCAGCCTGCTGCGTCGGGGTAAGGTGATATCCGGACCGTGGCTGTTTTTATTACGCAGCTTCTTTCCGAACTGGCGCTTTTATCATGGACTGGGGTTACAGCCCCGCCTGTTTGTCCGCATCATGGACGACACAGGTCAATGGCAGCCGTGGCACATGTTCATGCCGCGGGCAGCCTTTCATCTGGGCGACCTGTTTCATAACCCGCAGAACAATCTGATGCTCGCCCATCAAAATCTGGTGGATCATCTCAGCGCTGATATACAAACCCTGCCAGATGAGGGCGATGTGCGCGAACTGGTGACCTATCAACTGGTCGAGCGGCTGGTGCGCTCCCTGCTGCAGCCCGATGCGCTGCGGTTTCAGTTTCAGCTGCGTCTTGTGCCACCGGGTGCCGAAGCCGATGAAAGCATGGCCGTGGTCACCTCGCCGGCGCAACTGGCATGAGCCTCAGCGGGTCAATCAGCTTGTACACCGCGGTACGCGCGCTGGAGTGTCTGTGCGCGATCAGTTTGCTCATACAGACGCTGGAATTTCTACGGCTGCGCACCGCAACCAGTGATGCGGGTGTCTGGTCATGGCAAGTGCAACGAGCCGATGTCGCCCACGCACCGGCCTGGCTGCGCAAGGTATTCGATGGGCTTTATCGTGATCGGATACATCATCTGCATTTGCTGCTGCGCGCCGGTGCTGCCGCCAGCCTGTTTGCAGGCAGCAGCCCATTCAGTGCCATGCTGCTGTTAGCGAGTACGGTATTGATACTGATACGCTGGCGCGGTGCGTTCAACGGCGGCAGTGATTTCATGACGATTGTGGCGCTGACGGGTCTGGTCATTGCCAATATGGCTGCCGTGTTCGTAGACCCAGTGCTCGCATGGAAAGCGGGCCTCTGGTACATCGCCATTCATGCGATGAGTTCCTATTTCATTTCGGGTGCAATTAAATTATTTTCGCGGGCATGGCGCGATGGCAGCGCGCTGAATTTTTTTCTGGATGGTGGTTTGTACGGGCCGCTACCTGAGCAGAGTGTGTTTCGCAAGCCCGTGGTCGCCGCAGCGTGTGCGTGGGCGTTCATACTTTGGGAGTGCTGCTTTCCGTTCGCCTTGGCCGGACCGGCATGGGCGATGATCGGGTGCGGTATCGCCGCCGTGTTTCACTTTCTGGTCTTCCGGTTTTTCGGACTGAATCGCTTTTTCTGGGCGTGGATTGTCAATTTTCCAGCGATTGTGTACTGCGCTGCTCAATGGTGATTTTTGCGTATCAAAGGGATACCCAGCATCAGCAACGCGATCCGGCGACCCGCTCTGAGCAGGGGATACACAAACCTGGCCCGACCACGCGAAGAAAATAGCCAGACATTACAGCGATTGAACCAACCCAAAGGGGTGCAGCAGACTGCCAGTAGGTGCAGTGCATCAGCCCCTGTGTGAATGACATCCCCCATCACGACCAACATGCCCTGATCCAGATCGTAGCCTTGTTGCTGATAATGCGCGATGCGAGCATCGGTATCACGCGCGTTCAGCAATTCGACCGGCCCTGTTTGCTCTCTGAGCCGCAGCAGACGCACATAAGCACTGCAAAATGGACAAGCACCGTCATGAATGATGAGGATCATCAGGTATCAAGCGCTTGCGGTGAGGCCTCCTCGAGCCCCTTCTCCACGGGGCCGTCATCCTTGCCGGGAATCTGCGGCCCGCTGAGCAGATCGCGGATTTGCTGCTCTACCGTGTGCAGCATGGCATCGATCAAGGCCGCATTGCTGACTTTGCCATTGAGCTTGAGAACGCCATCAGCAAAGTCATAGGAGGCGCGCACACCGTTGGGTATTTCTTGCGCAAAACCCAGTGCGATCAGTGTTTTCTTCTGAAGTTGCTTGATGTCTTTCCCCGCCAGCGACAGCTCGCCCTGCGAACGCAGTACAGGTATCAGCGAGAACGCCTCACCCGGTGTCTTCGCCAAGGTCACCGACCATTTTCCCTCCAGATCGCCGCCATCAACGGCGCCCTTTACGCGGCCGATACCGAGCGAGAATCCCTCGAACACCAAGGTGCGCAAATTCTCCTGGAGCTTGTCGCGCTCCTGTTGGGTAAGTTTCTTGAAATTACAGCTCGTCTGAGCGAGTTTGAACAAATAATCAGCACTCTCGCCATGCAGACCATGGATGCCGAAATCGAACACCAAATTCTTGAACTGCTTGCCACCTGCCGCAAGTGACTTTATTTCGGGCGCGATGTCGATGTCCATACGCCCCGCTTTTTCCAACACCTGAGTTACGAGACGCATGCCGTTGGCAGTGACATCAGGCGTACCGAATTTGTCGATCATGAATGTCGCCTTGCCCAACCCTCTACTCATGCTCGCGAGGTCGACCGCCAAACGCAGATCGTCGATCGCCACAGGTGAACCGTTACCCTGTGTGCTGATTTTTCCGGTGTGCCAATCGAGCTTCAAGGTATCTTTTCCGACGCTGATAGAGCCAACAGAAGGCGACACCTTCACCCGGGTACCGTTGTTCGACCAGTGGATTTCTGGCAGCCGCATATCTGACTGTACATCACCGTTCAGCCCGACTTTACCTCGACCCTCCAGCTTTGCTTGCCCGCCAAATAATTTTTCAAAAGTCTCCCGCTCTTTCCCTAATGGCTCAACCGACCACTCGATAGTCATTAACGCCAACGGAAAAACAGTGTGCTTGAGA
>Ga0315909_10009609_pt1 | contig 10434 bp, 16 predicted proteins | sample LakEriMetagenome_11_FD_203527 | JGI IMG/M metagenome (GOLD analysis project Ga0315909, IMG submission 203527) | Freshwater fungal communities from buoy surface, Lake Erie, Ohio, United States - Buoy 2 MA125 | ecosystem: Environmental > Aquatic > Freshwater > Lake | place: USA: Lake Erie, Ohio...
TGGTCATTGTGCGCTTTACTAAGGAATCCAAAGATACCCATTGAAGTTATAAGCATTAGCACCATCACTGCTATGATCATATAATACTTCATAAAACGTGGAGCACGTTCCCAATTGGCTTTGAGCCAACTTGCACATACTAGTTTACCAACTTCTAACGCCGACCCCATTATAATAATAGGAATGGCGGCGGCAGAAAATATTGCGGTAAGACCTACTACTGAGTAATAGATCGCTACCGCGGATATTGTTAAACCAGTTAAAAGTAGTAACCAGGCTAGTATCATTAATTGCCTATTATTCTGCGTCGCCAGATGAGTCAGCTGTAATCAACTCAGTGCCGTCAATTAAGTTAACGCCAACAGTTCCCAATGTCTGAGACGCTGTTGCACCAGTGTGAGTAACAGTGATAGGCAGTTGGCTGTCTATTCCAGCTGTACCGTTATAAACACGAGCATTAGCTGTTGTTTCTAAACGAATCGCTTTAGCAATTTCGTTTTTAATATATAACGCTTTAGTTGTAATGCTTCCGCCTGCAATGTCTGTGCCAGTTGAAGGAATGAAATCATCTCTTTCAAATCTAACAGTAAACGCTAATGTAGTTGCTTGCGAATTGCCGTTAGTTTCGTCTGAGTCAACTTCGATGTCCATAATTTGGCAATCTGCTAGACCTGTTAGTGCGTTAACAATGTTGCGGAAACGCATATTTCCACGAGCACGGTTTTGTCCGTATGCTAGTGTAGTTGGCAATGTAGCAAAACTATCTGAACTGTTTGGTGTAACGCCACCACGGTCGTTTTCTGCACCGCCAGTTGTTGGGTAGTAAGTAGTACTGGTCATAGTAATAACGGCCCTGTACATACCTGGTGCTAATTGGTTAATATTTTGTTGAAATCCTGATGGCATTTTGATGCTCCTTTATATCTAATATTTATCGTTGTTTTACTTGAAAACTATCAAAGCTAGAAAGGCCGCTTGTACAAAAAAGCCAAATCCAATAGTAACAATGTTAAGTAAATCTTTTTGTATTGTTGCTTTGATAAACAAAAGGAACAAACCTAACCAACTGAAAAGCACCATATCAACAGGTGGCATCTTTTCAGTTAATCCCGTAAGAACAGCTATCATAGTAGGAATGGTTGCCATGTGTAGCAATAGTACGGCAATCCACCCTGCTGTTTCTGCTGAAATATGAGGTGCATGTTCTTTTACATTTTTAACCCACAGATCAGCATTAAACAAATCTTGTGTGAATTTTTTAACAACTTCTATGTTCATAATTTTCCTCATTTATAAAAAATATGTCTACCAATTTTTGCTATAGGCTTTTTACCCCACTTTGGATTAATATAATCCCCGTGGAAATAAAGAGCATCTTTGATTGAAGGCAATCTAAATCCCTCCAACAATACTTTTTTGGCTACTTCCATACTTTCCGTATATACAGGACCATTCATTGGTTTCTTTAAACTTGCACTATCGCAATACCAACTGAATTGGCAAAGAACACGTTCGTATATAACGTTTTTCTGGTACACAACCTGGCAAATGTCAGAGGGAAATTGTCCACTTTCTGCACGGTTGATTGTAACTTGTGCCACTGCTACTTTACCTTCAAAAGGTTCGTAACCGGCTTCATGATATATGTTACGAGCTAAACAGTCTAGTTGCTTCTGTCTTAATTGTGCTGTAACCGGGCTCGCTTGTTCACGAGCTGTTTTAAGGGTTTCCAGTTTGTAATTAACTGCTTTATACCCTGCAAATGTTACCACTAGCATAGCTAGGGCAAATACTACAAATTTTATGATGCGTATCATTTAGTTTCTCCTTTACGCTGGAACAGGCATCGCTAGTGCCGTTAATAAACAGTTTTGGCCGTTGGCATCTCCTTGGTTAAATGGTACCTTTTTTCGAGGTACAATATATAGTTATGCCTATAAGATGATGATAAAAACATAAGTTTTAAGTTATCTACGCATTTTACTAATATCTACCGCTTGTTCATTGCTAAAAACAGGCACAGCATTGCTTTTATGCATGGTAGCGATGCCTTTTACCATAGTTCCTGTATAAACTTTTGGGGCGGCCACGGTACATGGACCACCTGTAAATGGCAAACTCGGATGCTTAACATCAGTTCCGTACCTACTATAAGGCTTATTATCTGGTTTCCAAACATCAGCAGTCAAGGCACGTTTACGTTTCTTTTCCTCTGCTTCGATTCCCCATTTCTTTTGGAGATCTTTCCAGCTTTCTTCTTGCTCACGTGCTTTTCTTGCATGTTCTGCTGAAGCGAATTTCTTTTTGCCTTTCTTTTTGCCGGTGGTACTAAGCCACGGACCTTCTAAATGCATACTCAATTTTTTCTCCAAAAGTAATAACTATTTCAATAGTATACTATAATACTGTACTAGTGTCAAGTTTTTTTGGTTTATATACGAAATGATTCGCCACACCCACAGCGATCACGTTCATTAGGATTAACGAAATCGAATCCTTCATTAAGTCCGTTGCGGACCCAATCTACAGTTAGCCCGTTTAGATAGGCCAAACTTTTTGCGTCAACTAATACTACGAAATCTGGATGCCCAAAATTAGTAACACCCACTTCTGCTGTGTATTCGTCTACATATTCTATTGTGTAAGCTAATCCGCTACATCCGGTAGTCCGTACACCCAAACGAATACCTACGCCTTTGCCTCGGCGTTCTAAATTTTGCTTAACTTTCTTAGCTGCTGTGTCTGTTACGGTAATCATTTACAGCCGCCTTGATAGCATCTTCTGCTAGAATTGAACAATGTATTTTAACTGGTGGTAGAGCTAGTTCTGTGGCGATTTGGGAATTTTTGATTGTTCCTGCCTCGTCAAGGGTTTTGCCTTTGAGCCATTCTGTGACGAGGCTCGAGCTCGCAATAGCCGATCCGCAGCCATACGTTTTAAATTTTGCATCTGTAATAATACCTGTATCATCGTCCACCTTTATCTGTAATTTCATAACATCACCACACGCAGGTGCGCCAACCATACCTGTGCCAACTGTTGGGTCGTTTTTTTCAAAAGATCCTACGTTGCGTGGATTTTCGTAGTGATCGATAACTTTGTCTGAATATGCCATACTATATTTATTTAAAAAATCCGGCTAATTTTAATTCTGTGTGCCAATATTTGCTCATTGGAGTGTTAGCAAATTCGTCAAAACAAGGTGTACCTAATGTATAATGTATTAGTTTAGTATTAGGGTTCTCACCGTATTCGTCTGCTAGCCAATTCCATTCAATAGGTAGTTCTCCTATATCGGAATCATCTAACCACGTAAATCTATGCAACTGAGATCCTGATGCTGTTTGTACAAATGCAGGAGTTAACGTTTTATTCTTTGGATGAGCACAGTTCCACAAGACAACGCTGGACCAATTCTTTCTTGGATAGTCTTCATTTTTTGCACCCAAATACTTAGTAGACATTTTAGTTTTATAATTATGTTTAACTACCTGTACAGCATACTTAGAATCAAATAATTTATATAAATTTGTAATATCTTCTTGTAATACCATGTCTCCATCTATAAAAATGGCACAACCTTGATAGTTCATCAAATGAGGTACTAGGAATCGTGTGTAGACAAACTGGTTACTACCGTCAGTGTGTGTTTCAGTGTACTCTTTTAACAAGTTTAGCGATAATGGATTAATACTAACCGGAACAGTTGCATTGCGAATAATACTATTAGTACATACGTGATATGCTATAGTTTCCTTGGTATCGTATCCTACAAATATGTTAATCATGATATCGCTAGAACTGTCAACGTGTCCGATTTATAAGACTGCCCAATTACGGCAAGTATACATGACCTAACTATATCTTCCTCGTTAGTTGGATCTTTAATCCAAATTTTTACAGCTGCTTCATTTATATCGTTGGTTGTAAATTGTGCCAATTCTTCTATATAGTTGTTTATGTAAATTTTAAATGATGGGTCAATTAATCGCTTTTTAACAATTACTTGCCATTGAGGTATGTTATCTCTAACTGCCTGGCGATCTAAATTAATGTGGGGAATCATTGAACAATGATCCATTACTAGATTAAAATGTAAGTCAGGACATTTATCAAAATCTGATCTAGTCATTTTTTTCATTTGGTTCATGAATTCAAATTGTACGCCACTGGTATTATAATACAAACAATTGATGTCATTTAATTTATGAAACAAGTTAATAATATAATTTCGTGTTGAACCAGGATGCATTACATTTTTTTGAATTCGAGGATTATAGTGAATACAGACTGGGTACTTAAATCCAGTATTGTAGTAACTTCTAGATAGCCAACACATCTTTGGAAACAACTTTATAGATACGTCAGAGCGTTCATCGGCAGCTTGAAGATATAATTTCTCGTTAAAATATCGATTGAACTGTTGCTTAACTTCTCCAACTCCTTCAAATAACAGATTTTCGTGTTTACTGATACTACCAATGTAAATATCTTCAGATGGCCGTTTATACTTAAAAAATAAATCTAATCGTTCATATTGGGGTTGAATAGGTAGTGGGTGTAATTCATACGCACTAGTCGGTTTTATAGAATATGGCCAGCTCATGGTGTAGTGACTGCAATTTTGTGAACAACTGTTAATAAATCTGATTTGTACGATTTACCAATGATTGATAAAATTATACTTTTGCAGACAACATCGTTCCATTCAGGATCCCATTCATTTAAATTTTCGCTTATTGTTATTTCAATAGCATGTTCGTCATTGACTGTAGTCCATGGTTCCATGTGCGTAATAGTTTTATTGCTATAAATTTTAAAATTTGGATTTGATAATCGTCTATAGATAAATTCTGTCCATTTTTCTACATTCGAGTTAACAGACCACGGATCAAGATTAATATGCGGAATAATTGAACAATGATCTGCTACTAAATGTATGTACATAGTTTCCTTGCAACTTAATAGTTCCTCAGAACTAACAACTTGTAATTCTTTCATAAAATCAAACTTAACTCCACCTGTGTTAAAATAAAAACAATCAACAGTAGGTAAGTCGTGAAACAATTTTATAAGATGATTTCTAATTCCGCCAGGATGTATAACATTTTGTTGTATCCTTGGATTATAGTGTACACAAATAGGTTGAGCCAATCCGTTTTTAAAAAACGAATCAGCTAACCAACATATTTTAGGAAGTATTCTTCTGGATCTTTCGTGTATGTCGATAACTCGAAAATATTCTTCAAAGTTAATTAAGAATGGTATTATCTCATACAATAACGAACTAGAGGGTTTTAATAAAAGATGATCCTTACCAATCTCTCCGCGATACAAATTTTCTGACGAACGCTTGTAAGTATAAAAAAAGTTTATATTTTTCTGTACACTATTAATTGGAATAGATTCCAGATTAAAGTGATTATCTTTCTTTAAGAGATATGGGTAAGTCTCGATCATTTATCATTTAGTTTCTTTACGAGCGTTCTTAACTGCTGTTACATCGTTGCGAACATCTTTGCAAAGTTTGGCCAGTTCTTGTAAGTGTTTGCGAACACGAGTGCCAGCGGCACCAACTTCTTTATCGTAAAACTTTTCGAAATCGCCTTCCATTGCTTCTACGATTGCTGTGAATTCTGGGTGTCTATTATTTGCCATTTTGATTCTCCTTTAATGGTGAGTGAGTTATTCACTCTACTACTAATTTAGCAGAACACAATAGCTATGTCAAAGGAATTGATTACGGACCAACATTTCCAGCTTCTACGTCCGGACTTGAGCTACTAATAGGTACGCCAGACGCCATCATTGCTCCGGCTACTGCTATTCGTACGTCTTCTACGTATACTGTTACATTGCTGGCTACTACCACATCTCCTAAAACCGAAACAGTTCCTTCTGTGGCGGCTACCCACGGTTGTTCCCCAATGAATACTGTTTGTTGTTTGGTTACTTTGAGTAAATCCAAACCAATATCTTTAAGAGTTCTTGCAACACCTGGCATAATTATTTTCCTGGTATCGGTATTCCCGCAACTGCCGTGGCACTAGATTTTACATCTTCTGGCCTAGGTGGAAGGATAACGTTTAACAATCTCTTTTTTATAATTTCAAAGTATTTTAAAACTGTTTTATATGTTTCAGTATTAGTTATTAATGCACCTATGGAACTAGCCCCAGATGACGCATAACGTGAAATTGCGTCTACTGCTTCTCCGGTGCTAGTAAATAATCGAGCACCTATTGTTTCGGTAGTTAACTGTTCGATAAGTGGAGGCAATTTTGGATCAACTCCTGATTGTTTTTTCATTGCTACTGAAAAATTGTTAGTTTTAATTTGATTAGCCGCAGACGCAGAAGTTATTATAGATTGTACGTTCTTTTTTACAGCCCAATGACTAACATCTGGAATGATGTTAATAACTGCTTCTGGCATTCCTTTTTGGTGGGCATCGATCTCTCTAATTGCTTTGTTTATTTCAACAAGGTTTGCATGTATCTTTATTAGTATTGCATTAATTAATACAGCCTGATTAGTAATTAGTAAAGCATGATCGCTTACGATAGTTGTTACTACAGGAACAAACGGAGGTACCGGCCCAGCTGGAAACGGTGTATTAGTTGTTCCCGGTTGTGGTGTTGCTATAGAAACGTATGTTCCGCCTAGTGTTGACATTGTTATTAAGGTTTTGGTATGCCGGCTACCGCAGTTGCAGTTGATACAACATCCGAAGCCGTTGGTGGAAAGATTGCAGTTGTTAATGTATTAATGGCGTCTTCAATATACGCCGATACTGTTTTATAAACTGCTGTATTTGTAATCATAGTTTGAATAGAGGCTGCTGATGATGTAATAAAGTTTGTAACTGCACCTTCGGCTACTGCAATAGCATTCATTTGCATAGAATCTTTAATAGTTGTTGTAATTTGGTCTACTATAGGAGGTTCTACTGGAACTGGTTGTCCTGTTGCTATAAGCGCATCTTTAGTTGCTTGGACTTGAAAATTATTAGTTTTAATTTGATTAGAAGCTGCTGCCGCTTGAATAACAGTTTGACTGGCTGTAGCTGTAGCAACACTAGAAACTGCAATTTGTAAATCTTTTAATGCTTTGGCGCTAACTCCAGTATTATTTTTTAACTCGCGTACTGCTTTGTTAACTTCCACCAATGCCGCTTGGATGGCTGTTAGTTGTTTAACAGTTGCCAAATTGGCAGTACCAATTGCCAAGGCAACCGGATCAAGATTAACTGTCGTTGTTCCTGGACCTGTCATTGTTATTACTGTTGACATACTTGTCTCCTAGTGTTCTAAATATTTATACCAGTTTTATGCCGGATGTAGCTTCTAAAAATTGTTTAGCAAAATCAGCATCTGTTGCTTCGGATACTGTTACTGTAGTCTTTAGCAATTTTACATCCTTGTCTGGATTTACTGTAAACAAGTATGGCATTAGTCCAGGACCTTTAGGACCCATACCAATTACTTGAATACGTGATAACTTATAATACGTATCTGTTTCTTCTACTAGTTTAGCAACAAGCTCTTCACCGCTTGTTAGTTTTAAAGTGATTACTTCACCTGCTGATACACCTTTGTCAATTAACATATTATCCTTTGAGTGTGTTAAAAAATTCTTCGTCTTTTCCAGCTAGGCCTTGATAGCCGCCTGGAAGGAGAACGCCGTCCTTAAAAATTTGTGGTACACTACGCAAGCCCTGCTCCATCAAAAACTCACGTGCATCCGGCTCATCTTCCATCTTAATAGTTTTAAATGGAATGCCTTTACTTTCTAACAATGCCTTTGCTCTATCACAAAATGGGCAGTTGTTCTTTGAATATATTGTAATCATTTATTGTCCTAAAATACTATTATAAACTTGGTAGCTCATCGTAGTCAATAGCATCTGACATTACACCAATAACATAGTTAGTCGATTCGCTTTCTTGTAGTGCTGTTTGTTTTTTACTGGTATCCACATGTTTGTTAAACCAAGGGATAGGTGTTGATTTTGGTGCTGGATTGTTATATTTGATTCCAATATCTTTCAATGCAGCAACTGCCGTGTAATCTACAAAGTCTTTAAGAATGTTTGCGTTAAGACCAATAACCGGACCTTTGATAAACAAGTAATCCGCCCATGCTTTTTCTTCACGTATAACATCCATATAGAGAGCATACACTTCTTGTTCACACTCTGTCTTTACTTCAGCAAACCTAGTGTCTTCTTTAACTACTTGATTGATCAAGTAAGCTGTCCAACCTTTGTGTAATAATTCGTCTTGTAGGATTAATTGAATGATGTTACCATTGCCCATAAAGATTTTGTTCTCGACCATTGCCAAACTAGTAGCAAAGCTAACCATGAAACGGAACGCTTCTAGTGCATAGCTGGCATGTAGTGCCATATAGATTGCTTTGATGTGTGTACGTTCATTAATCTTCTCACCCATTTGCTTACGGCAGTTAACCATATGCAAGTCTTCGTAATAGTTACCTACACTAGATGCCATGTCGATAATTTCTTTGGTATCGTGGATTGTATTGAATACATCCTTAGGCACGTTGTAAATGTTACGAATGATGTGACTATAACTCTTGCTATGAATGTTAGTTTCAAAGAACGTCCAGTTGTATACTAGTGCTTCTAACTCTGGCAATGATATAACAGGCATGAAGATTTGGCTAGGTCCACGACCTTGTAAACTATCTAATGCTGTTTGACGAAGCAAGTTGCTAGTAAAGATATGTTTAATAGCATCACTGGCATCTTTAAAGTCGTTGCTATCTTTAGTTAGACTAATTTCTTCTGGTTGCCAAAAGAAGCCTCGAGCAGTTGCTTCGAAGTCTGCAATCTTCTTGTACTTAACTTCTTCAAAGCGTTGGATAGTAACTGGACCAGCTGGATCCAAGAACATCTTACGATTAAGATAGTCTGTTTTTGTTTTTAAATTGTATTGAGCTTGGCTCATAGTTTGCATGCCTCACAGTCATCTTCTAATTCTTCTAAATGGAATCCGTTTACTTGAACTCCATTTATTTGTGTTTGTTCTGGTGTAGGTTCTTGAATAGCTTTGCTTCCTGCCTTATTAATCAAACTATAGTAGAATGTTTTTAATCCCCACATATGAGCTTGCATCAAGTTCTTAGCAATTAATGTCGTTGGAACTTTGCGATCTGCGAAGTGTGCTGGATTATAGAAAGTGTTAGTACTAATACTTTGATCCACATACGCCGCAAGCACGGCCGCTGTCTTTAAATAGCCGGCACAGTCTTTTTGTTCCCACATCATTTGATATTTGTTTTTAAGTTTATGATATTCTGGAACAACTTGTGTAAATGATCCTGCTTTACTTTCTTTTGTACTAATTAAACTCATTGGCATTTCAATGCCGTTAGTTGAATTAATAACAACACTAGAAGATTCTACAGGAGCAATTGCCATAAGTGTTGCATTGCGAACACCATACTGTTTCATGTTAACACGTAAGGTTTCCCAATCTAGTTCTGGGGTAAAGTCTGCTAGTTCATTAGCACCTTCAGCTCTTAGCTCCCACGGAAACATACCCTGGCCATATCGTGTGTGTGAGCTATGCTGACAAGCACCACGTTCTTTAGCCAACTCGACTGTTGCTTCCGTTAAGTAGAATGCCTGATGTTCCATCCACGCTTTAACATCTTGTAGTGCATCCTTTTCGCCGTAGCGTAGTCCACGCTTGGCGTGCCAGTAGGCTAGATTAGTAACACCAATACCCAGTGGCTGAATCTCGTCATTGCTTAGTTTACTTTGTATGCTTAGGAAATCTTGGTAATCAAGGATATTACACAGACTACGCTGAAGTATACGGCAAGCCCTACGCATATCTTCTGGATTCCTGAAAGCTCCCCAGTTAATACTACCCAACGTGCATAAAGCAATACGACCATCAGGATCATCGAGACGTTTAAAAGACTTAGTAGGTAATAGGATTTCACAGCAGAGATTACTTTGGTAAATTGTATGGTACTCTGGGTCAAACGGACCCTGGTTCATAACATTGTCAATGAACACTAGATAGATACGTCCTGTATCAGTACGCTCTTTCAGTATGCCCGACTTGAAGACTTCTTCAGCGGACATGGTCTTCTTACGAAGTCCTTTTTGTTTTTCATATTTTACATACAGTTCTTCAAAGCGTTGTGTATTTTGATAGAAGGCTTCGTATAAGTCTGGAACTTCATTAGGATCAAAGAAGGTTATGTCTTCTTTGTTTTTAAATCGTCTCCAGAAGAAAGCACTAAGCACAACCCCATAATCCATATGACGGACTCGGGTTTCTTCTGTTCCTTGATTGTTCTTAAGGACAATAAGGTCATCAAACTGATGATGCCAAATAGGATAAAAAACAGTAGCACTTGCATTACGAATACCTCCTTGACTGCAACTACGTAAA
>Ga0315909_10009611_pt1 | contig 10433 bp, 8 predicted proteins | sample LakEriMetagenome_11_FD_203527 | JGI IMG/M metagenome (GOLD analysis project Ga0315909, IMG submission 203527) | Freshwater fungal communities from buoy surface, Lake Erie, Ohio, United States - Buoy 2 MA125 | ecosystem: Environmental > Aquatic > Freshwater > Lake | place: USA: Lake Erie, Ohio...
CAGGCACCGAGTACACACGACCACTGCCTTTTTGGGCTGTGCCAAAGGCCAGTAGCGTATCAACGGTACGGCATTCGTAGGTGCCATACAAACCATCACCGGCCTTGAATGCAAAGCTGCTGGCGTCGTGACCATGACCTTGTCGCGCACGCACCCAACCCTTTTGCGACACCACCACGGTGACGGGCTCGTCCACAACCTTCACCTCAGCCACGGCCTTCTTTTCTTCTTGAATGAGCGTGCGACGCGGATCTGCAAAAGCTTTGGCATCTTGCTCAATCTCTTTCACCATCAAGCGCTTAAGCGCTGATGGATTAGCTAAAATTTCTTCAAGCTGAGTTTGCTCGGACCGCAACTCTTTTAACTCTTGTTCAATCTTGATGCCTTCCAAACGGGCCAATTGCCGCAGGCGGATGTCAAGAATGTCTTCAGCTTGTCGTTCGCTTAGCCTGAAGCGGGCGATCAAAGCCTGTTTAGGCTCATCGCTTTGACGAATGATGGCAATCACCTCGTCAATGTTGAGCAACACCAACTGACGACCTTCCAAAATATGGATGCGGTCCATCACCTTGCCTAGGCGATGCTCAGAGCGGCGAACAATGGTTCGCTGGCGGAAGCTGATCCACTCAAGCATCATTTGGCGCAATGACTTTTGCACCGGCTTGCCATCAATGCCCACGGAGGTCATGTTGATAGGGGACGATGTTTCTAAGCTGGTGTGTGCCAACAAAGCCGTGATCAATTCTTGTTGTTCAATACGACTGGTTTTAGGCTCGAACACCAAACGCACTGCAGCGTCTTTGCTGGACTCGTCGCGCACCACATCGAGCAAAGACAAGATGCTGCCCTTGAGTTGCATTTGGTCTGCACTCAAGGCTTTTTTGCCAGCTTTGACTTTGGGGTTGGTCAGCTCTTCAATTTCTTCCAGCACTTTTTGCGAGCTTACGCCAATGGGCAATTCAATGACGACCAATTGCCATTGGCCGCGGGCCAATTCTTCAATTTTCCAACGCGCACGAACTTTCAATGAACCACGGCCCGTTCGGTAGGCATCTGCAATGTCAGAGGCTGGGCTGATGATTTGGCCACCACCTGGATAGTCGGGGCCAGGCACCAAAGTCAACAATTCTTCGTCGGTGAGTTTGGGTGACTTAATGAGTGCCACGCAAGCATCGGCCACTTCGCGCAAATTGTGACTTGGAATTTCAGTGGCCAAACCCACTGCAATGCCACTGGCACCATTCATCAAGACAAACGGCAACCGCGCTGGCAACTGACGAGGCTCTTCGGTAGAGCCATCGTAGTTGGGAATGAAATCGACGGTACCTTGGTCAATCTCTTCCAACAGCAAAGTGGTAATTTTGGAAAGACGTGCTTCGGTGTAACGCATGGCTGCAGCGCCATCGCCATCGCGACTGCCAAAGTTGCCCTGACCATCAATGAGGGGGTAACGCTGGCTAAAGTCTTGCGCCATGCGCACCAATGCATCGTAGGCAGCTTGGTCGCCATGGGGGTGGAAGCGGCCCAACACATCGCCCACCACGCGCGCACTTTTCACAGGCTTGGCACCTGTGGCACCTGAGAAGCCTAAACCCATTCGAGACATGGAATACAAAATGCGTCGCTGCACTGGTTTTTGGCCATCGCACACATCGGGCAAAGCACGGCCCTTGACCACACTCAAGGCATACTCAAGGTAGGCACGCTGCGCATACGTAGCCAAATTCAGAGAGTCATCAGACTCGCTATTTTGAAGGTCTAAGGTGGGTTGATCGTTCATGGTCTGTTCAATTTAAATTTGCACATCAGATGTCAACTTCAATGTCATCGCCGTGCAATTCCATCAGTTCGCGGCGCGCAGCTGCCTCGCCCTTGCCCATCAATTGGGTGATCAAACTTTCGGTTTGCGCAAAGTCAAGAGTACCTAGTTGCACAGGCAACAAACGACGTGTGTCTGGATTCAGGGTGGTTTCCCATAACTGCTCAGCATTCATCTCGCCTAAGCCTTTGAATCGGCTGATGCTCCATGCACCTTCACGCACGCCGTCTTTGCGCAACTTGTCTAAGATACTCTGCAATTCACCATCGTCTAGCGCATACATTTTGGCGGCTGGTTTTTTGCCGCGTGCAGGTGCATCGACACGGAACAAGGGTGGGCGTGCCACAAACACATTGCCCGTTTCAATGAGCTTTGGAAAGTGACGAAAAAACAGCGTTAAGAGGAGGACTTGAATGTGCGAGCCATCAACGTCGGCATCGCTCAAAATACAAATCTTGCCGTATCGCAAACCTGATAGATCGGGAGAGTCGTTGGGGCCATGCGGATCGACGCCAATGGCCACCGAGATGTCGTGAATTTCATTGTTGGCAAACAAACGATCGCGATCAACTTCCCAAGTGTTAAGAACCTTGCCGCGCAAAGGCAAAATGGCTTGGCACTCTTTGTCGCGACCCATCTTGGCGCTGCCGCCGGCCGAATCGCCCTCGACCAAAAACACTTCGTTGTGCGCTATGTCTTTACTCTCGCAATCCGTGAGCTTGCCGGGAAGCACCGCCACACCAGAGCTCTTGCGCTTTTCTACTTTTTGGCCTGCTTTTTGGCGATGTTGTGCCGCCTTGATGGCCAACTCCGCTAATTTCTTGCCGTATTCAACATGCTCGTTCAACCACAACTCAAGGCAAGGACGCACAAAGCTCGACACCAAACGAACAGCATCGCGCGAATTCAAACGCTCTTTGATTTGACCTTGGAATTGAGGGTCAAGCACCTTGGCGGACAACACAAAACTGGCTCGTGCAAACACATCTTCTGGCATGAGCTTCACACCTTTGGGCAACAAGCTGTGCAGCTCTATGAAACTCTTAACGGCTGTAAACAAACCATCTCGCAATCCGCTGTCATGGGTGCCGCCAGCGGTCGTGGGAATCAGGTTGACATAGCTTTCGCGAACAGGTTGGCCATCTTCTGTAAACGCAACCGCCCAACTGGCGCCTTCACCTTCCGCAAAACTGTCGTGGTTGTTGTCTGCAAAGCCTTCACCTTCGAACAATGGGATGACAGGATCGCCATGCAGGGTTTGCATCAGGTAATCGCGCAGACCTGCCTTGTATTGCCAAGTTTGAGTCTCTTTGGATTTTTCGTTGACGAGCGTCACGGTGACCCCCGGCATGAGCACAGCTTTGCTTCGCAGCAAATGCGTGAGCTCAGTCATGGGCAGAACACTCGATTCAAAATACTTGGCATCAGGCCACACCCGCACAGTGGTGCCTTGCTTGCGATCACCCTCGCCAGCTTTGCGCGTTACAAGTTGTTCAATGACATCACCCGCAGAAAACGCCAATGCAGCCACATGCCCTTCACGATAGCTGATGGCTTCCAAACGCTTGGCCAAGGCGTTGGTCACACTTACCCCCACCCCATGCAAGCCGCCCGAGAAACTGTAGGCGCCTCCGCTGCCTTTGTCGAACTTACCGCCCGCATGAAGTCGCGTGAACACCAATTCAATGACTGGCGCTTTTTCTTCGGGATGCAAACCAAATGGAATGCCGCGACCGTCGTCCTCAATGCTGACCGACCCATCGGTATGCAGGGTGACTTTGATTTTTTTACCGTGCCCTGCTAGCGCCTCGTCGGCCGCATTGTCTAGCACCTCTTGAATGACGTGCAAGGGGTTGTCGGTTCGGGTGTACATGCCCGGACGTTGCTTGACGGGCTCTAAGCCTTTCAGGACCCGAATCGAGCCTTCACCGTATTCAGGTGATGATTTTGCAGTGGTTGTTGTAGCCATGGGCGCAGATTGTAGTGTGAATTCAAGCAAAGTACTGGATAAATTTACAGCTACCTCAGTCAGAAGACTTCACAATCGTGCATCATGCGTGGCACACGGCTTTTCGGCGAATGAATTTCATCAGGAGTATTGAGACGATGCACGGCATAGAAGCCCCTTCCCTTTGGGTTGAGCGATGGTCGCATTTGGCCAAACCCCAAAGTCAGGTTTTGGATCTGGCTTGTGGCGCAGGCAGGCACATGAAGTTTTTTCATGGTCTGGGGCACCATTGCACAGGCGTCGACCGCTCGAGCGAGGCCTTGGCGCAAGCTTGCGCCTATGGTCAGGTGATCGAGTCCGACATAGAAGGTGGCCCCTGGCCATTAAGCGGACTGACCTTTGATGTGGTGGTGGTCACCAATTACTTGTGGCGCCCCTTGATGCCGCGCATTTTGGAATGCCTGGCACCCGAAGGTCTTCTCATTTACGAGACCTTTGCGCTAGGACACGAAAAAATTGGAAAACCTTCAAGGCCCGACTTTTTGCTCCAACCTGGCGAACTGCTCCAGACCTGCGCTTCTCTTCGCGTCATTGCATACCAAGATGGATTTTGGGATTCACCCGCCAAATTTGTTCAGAGAATTGTGGCCGTTCACCAAGTCAATGACTTGGCACGTCCGTTTTGGCTTAGCAGTCGTTAGAATGGTCATTTGTCGAACATTTCATTCGCTATGACGAAATCTTTTCAACCCATTACTGGCAGCATTCCCGCCTTGGTCACTCCCATGTTGGAGGACGGTTCTGTCGATTACGCCGGCTTGCGAAAACTGATCGATTGGCACATCGCAGAAGGCACCGATTGCATTGGCGTGGTGGGCACCACAGGTGAGTCGCCCACAGTCAATGTCGAAGAACATCGCGAAATCATTCGCGTATCCGTAGAACAAGCCAAAGGCCGAGTGCCTATCATGGCCGGTTGTGGCGCTAACTCTACCGCGGAGGCCATCGAATTGGCCAAGTTTGCCAAAAGTGTTGGGGCTGATTGCCAGTTGCAAGTTGTGCCTTACTACAACAAGCCAACGCAAGAAGGCTTGTACCAGCACTTCAAGGCCATTGCAGAATCGGTCCCCGATTTACCCGTCATTTTGTACAACGTACCTGGCCGATCTGTGGCCGATATGCTGCACGATACTGTTTTGCGTTTGGCACAAGTGCCCGGCATTGTAGGCATCAAAGAAGCCACCGGTAACATTGAACGCGCACAGTGGCTCATTCGCGATCTGCCCCAAAAGTTTGCAGTCTATTCTGGTGATGATCCAAGCGCCGTAGCTCTGATGCTCTGCGGCGGTAAAGGCAACATCAGTGTGACAGCCAACGTGGCACCTCGTTTGATGCATGAGTTATGCGTCGCCGCCATGGCAGGCAATGTTCAAAAAGCTATGGAAATTCAATTCAAATTGATGCCTGTTCACAAAAATTTATTTGTTGAAGCCAACCCTATTCCCGTGAAATGGGCCATGGCCAGAATGGGTTTGTGCGGCGGGACATTGCGCCTGCCAATGACCGAGCTCTCAAAATCTCAGCAACCTGTGGTTGAAGCCGCGTTGCGTGCCAGCGAACTTATTTAAGGACAACCTCGTGAATCGATTTGCCCCATCTGCTCACCATTTAAGTGCAATGGCTTGTGTCTCAGCCCTCACATGCTTTTTATCTGGTTGCTCAACTTTAGAAGAAAGCAAAATTAATTACAAAAGTGCCAGTCAAGCGCCGACGCTTGAAGTTCCGCCAGATCTCACACAGCTAAAGCGTGACTCCAGATACCAGGTGGCTGGCTCAAACAGCGCATTGTTCAGTGCCGCTTCGGCGGCTGGTCCCACTCGCACCGCTCCTGATGCTGGCACTGCAGCCAACCAAGCGGGTGAAGCCCGCATTGTTCGCAGCGGCACCCAGCGTTTTTTGGTTATCAACAGAAGTGCAGATTCGGTGTGGGAGCCATTGCGTGAATTCTGGAAAGACAATGGTTTTGTGCTAAGTCTTGATCAACCAGAGCTGGGCATCATGGAAACTGACTGGGCCGAAAATCGCGCCAAATTGCCACAAGACTTTTTGCGAAAAACTATTGGCAGAGTATTTGACTCTTTTTACTCAACCGGAGAGCGTGATCGCTTCCGCACCCGAATTGAGAGAACTCCCAATGGCTTAGAAATCACTGTCACTCATCGTGGCTTGACTGAAATTTACACCAGCTCTATGAAAGATGCCACAATTTGGTCCCCCCGAACATCAGATCCTGAATTGGAAATTGAATTTTTGCATCGCCTCATGATGAGATTGGGCGGCCAAGGCCTCTCGATCAATGCTGCATCTACCTCAGCCGCCAGTCCATTTAAAGCAGCGTCTTCTGTTGCAGTCATGCCTGCCGACGTGAAGGTGATTAAGCAAAACAATTTACCTGCGATCGAAATCACCGACAGCTTTGAACGCGCATGGCGCCGGGTCGGTGTGGCCATTGATCGCACTGGCTTCACGGTTGAAGATCGTGATCGTGCTCAAGGTGTATTCTTTGTGCGCTACGCACCACCTGGCGCTACAGGCAAAGAACCAGGCTTCTTTGCCAAGCTTTTCACAAGTGACAAAGTCATTCCCACACTGACCAAATACCGCATTGCTGTGACCAGCAAGGGGGATGTTTCAACGGTGATGGTTCAGGGCGCTGATGGCATTCCTGAAACTTCCGCCAATGCAGACAAAATCATCAAGCTTTTGGCTGATGAAATCAAATAGCTCCCAACGCCCTCCCAGGCCCACAAAGTCAGGGCGAAAAAAAACCCCGCATTGCGGGGTTTTTCTTTGACTGCCAAGAATTACTTCTTAGGAGCTTCTGCGGGCGCAGCAGCAGGTGCTGCGGCTGGTGCAGCTGCAGGCGCAGCAGCATCAGCTGGCTTAGCATCAGCAGCAGGCGCTGCAGGAGCGGCTGGTGCAGCAGCAGGCGCTGGTGCGGGTGCAGGTGCAGGAGCTTCTTTTTTACCGCAGGCAGCCAAAGCAGCAGCAGCGATGATGGCAGCCAAAACGAGGGACTTATTCATGATTATTTTCCTTAAAGTTAGTGAAAAAACAATTTCCGGGAAATTGTCATAAGGGCTAGATACCCCTGTTGACAGAACAGCAAGCACTCGAGCTCTTACTGTCCAGCCTCAAATTATAGCTTTAATCATATCAACCCCTTTCCTAAAGAGGCCGAGGATTGCCACCACCCTTCTTCCCACCAAGCCTGCATCAATTGCGCAGCGTCCTTGCTCAGGCCCTTAGACTCATTCGCACTTAAGAACTTTTCATTGGCCAACTTTTGGAGCAATTTGGCGTCTCTGCCTGCTGCACGAAAACTCTCGCCATTGATGAATATATGCTTGGCATCAAACAACATTTTGGTTCTTCGGTCTAAAGAGACATCGCATGGCCAAGAAAAAGTATGCAAGATATCCTGATCTGGAGAATCGAACCACACATTGGGTTTGGGCTCTGTCAATGCTTCTCCCAGCAAGCAATTCAACATGTGAGGGTCTTTGAGCGCTTTGGCAACTGATTGAGTTGCAAAATTTTGCAGAGCAGCAGGAATACTAGCGTCCTTGATAGCGGCTGCTTGACAGGGGTCTTGGTAAATCACATCGAAATTTGAGCCTGCATTTTCAGCCATCTCCTCGGACAAGCCCATCAATAACTCACTGGCCAACTCGGCACTGCGTGGCACCTTAAAGCCGATTGAATAAGTCATGCACTCACCCACCGCAATACCATCATGGGCGTAGCCTGGGGGCAAATAAAGCATGTCACCAGGATTCAACACAAACTCAGCTTCAGGCTTGAACGATTTCAAAATTTTAAGTGGCACGCCTTCTTGCAACTCAAACTTTTTCTGCCGCCCAATTCGCCACTTTCTTTGGCCATGAGCTTGCAAAAGGAACACGTCATAGCTGTCGAAATGTGGGCCAACACCGCCCCCCTCGGTGGCATAACTGATCATCAAGTCGTCCAGTCGCGCATCCGGCACAAATCGAAATTGCTGCAAAAGGGCATGAACCGCATCGTTGTGAAGGTCTACCCCTTGAATCAGCACCGTCCAATCGGGCGTCTTCAGAGAAGGCAGACTTTTTCGGCTTATAGGGCCCTTTTTCAAGGTCCATTTCTCACCTTTTCGAACAATGTGGCGTGACTCAACCTCCTCACTTTCAACCATGTCCAGCAAGGCTGTTCGGTCGATCAAGGGCTTCATGCCCGGAATGGCTTGCCGAACGAGCAAGGGCTTCTTCTGCCAATGGCGTTTCATGAATTGGGCAGGGGTCAATCCCGCCAACAAGATCAAGGGTGTATTTTTTTGCATCACATTCAATTCAAAAACGATTTCAAAACTGCGACAATTCTCAGATGGATATTACTTCTCAATGTGTGGTCGAACTGACCTGGACGCTTAAAGATACTTTGGGCGAAGTTTTAGACGAGCTCGATGAGCCAGTTGCCTTCTACTTGGGTGGGCATGATTTGCTACCTAAGATCGAGGAAGCGCTTCAGGGCCATGCAGTGGGTGCCAAAGTCGATTTGCACCTTGAACCGGAAGATGCATTTGGAGATTTTGACGAAAACTTGCTCTTCTTAGAACCCCTGGCCCTCTTTCCCAAAGACATCGAGGAAGGCCTCACCATAGAGGGCAACGCATTGCCAGCAGGCTGCAACCCCGATGCACCGCGCAATGTGCTTTACACCATCACCGAAATTTACCCCGATCACTTGGTGCTAGACGGCAACCATCCTTTGTCAGGCATTGCTTTGCGCATTAGCCTCAAGGTGAATCACGTGCGCTTGGCCACAGACCAAGAGCAAGAAGCAGGTACCTGCGGTACTGGTTTTTTCAAAATTGAAATTGGCGACACGCCGGGATCGGCTGGCGGTTTGCTTCAGTGAGCTTCTATGAATACACTGTGGCTTATGTCTAATCGCCAGATTGGACAGATCGGTTTTTTATCACCGCTTGCCCGTTGAACCGTATCCACCTTCACCGCGCTCACTGGGTGCATCAAACTCTTTGACCACATTGAATGTGGCCTGCACCACTGGCACGATGACCATTTGCGCAATTCGTTCCATGGGTTGGATGGTGAAGGCCTCTTGACTTCGATTCCAACAACTGACCATGAGCGGACCCTGATAATCGCTGTCAATCAAGCCCACCAAATTACCCAAAACAATACCATGTTTGTGACCTAGGCCTGAGCGCGGCAAAAGCATGGCGGCATAAGCTGGGTCTTTGATGTAGACAGACAGTCCGGTGGAAATCAGTTGCCATGCATTAGGTTGCAGGGTGATAGGGGCGTCTAAACAGGCCCGCAAATCAAGGCCGGCACTGCCTGGCGTAGCGTATGCAGGCAATTGATCAGCCATGCGGACATCTAAAATTTTCAAATCAACATTCATCGTCGAGAGATCCAAATTGAGGCGGCATTGAGTGCCTAGAGCCGCTTAAGTGCGGGAATGATATTGGCGAATTCGAACCGAAATTTCTTTCACCAAATCTTGCGCCAAATGGGTCTTGGAGTTGCGCGGCAACTCTTTGGCACCCTTTGCATCCACCAACAGCAACGCGTTGTCATCTTGACCAAAGGTGGATGGGCCAATGTTGCCAACCAACAAGGGCACATCTTTGCGCACCCTTTTGGCTGTGGCTTGGGCCAACAAATCGTGACTTTCTGCTGCAAAGCCAACACAAAATAAATCGCCACTTTGCGCGCGAGTCGATTTGGCCACAGCAGCCAAAATGTCGGGGTTTTCAATGAAATTTAATTCAGGGGTTTCGCCTGAGCCATCTTTTTTAATTTTGTGGTCAGCTGCATGGTCGGGTCGCCAGTCGGCCACGGCGGCGGCAGAAATGAATACCGTGGCAGATGATACGGTGCTCTGCACGGCGTCGCGCATTTGCATGGCGGACAAAACATCAACCCGGTGAATCCCCCGCGGCGTAGGCAAACTCACAGGTCCGGCAATGAGCGAGACTTTTGCGCCCGCCTGGTAGGCGGCCTTGGCGATGGCAAAGCCCATTTTCCCGCTCGACAAATTGGTGATTCCTCGAACAGGGTCAATGGCCTCGTAAGTGGGCCCCGCAGTGATGAGCACATGCTGGCCTTGTAGCACCTTGGAAGTCCAAAAGGAGAGCAACTCATCCACAATTTCTTCGGCTTCAAGCATGCGGCCATCACCGGTTTCGCCGCAAGCCTGATCGCCTTGGCCCACGTTCAACACATGCGCGCCATCGGCCTTGAGTTGAGTCACATTTCGCTGGGTTGCAGGATGGGCCCACATTTCTCGGTTCATGGCTGGCGCCACAATTAGGGGCACAGTTTGAAGGGGCCGGGCCAAGCACATGAGGCTCAGCAGTTCGTCGGCCTTGCCGTGAATGAGTTTGGCCATGAAATCGGCACTGGCAGGCGCAATCAAAATGGCATCGGACTCGCGGCTTAAATTGATATGGGCCATGTTGTTGCCCTCGCGCGCATCCCATTGCGAGGTAAAAACAGGCTGCCCAGACAAAGCTTGCATGGTGACGGGGGTGATGAACTGGGCCGCAGCCTCGGTCATGACCACTTGCACCTTGGCCCCCGCCTTGACCAAGGAACGACA
>Ga0315909_10009613_pt1 | contig 10432 bp, 8 predicted proteins | sample LakEriMetagenome_11_FD_203527 | JGI IMG/M metagenome (GOLD analysis project Ga0315909, IMG submission 203527) | Freshwater fungal communities from buoy surface, Lake Erie, Ohio, United States - Buoy 2 MA125 | ecosystem: Environmental > Aquatic > Freshwater > Lake | place: USA: Lake Erie, Ohio...
CCACCATCTTGAGGTACATCAAATACTTTACCGATTTTATCTTGTGATATAGCCCAGCTACTAGGGTCTCCCTTGTAGATATCTCTAGATATGTTTTTGTAGGTCTCATTAGCAAAATCTCTTCTTTGACCAAGTTTGCCTTGACCTAAATAATCAAGAAGTGCTGCAGCATCAGTCGGAAAGCCTGAACCTTCATACTGAATGTTTTGAATTAACTGGCCTAAAGCCATATTAAGTTTTTCTGCCGGAGTAAGGGACTTTCTAAACTCGCCAGTTGTAAGGTCTACTCCACCTCTGGTTCCAGGCTCATAACCAGCCTCTATAGCCTGACGTAATCTCTCTATGGTTTCTTGAGGGCTTAGCCATTTACCTGTGGCTGGGTCACGTACCCATTGGCCCATACCAGAGCCAACAATATCTGACAGTGTTTTTTCTTTTTCAGCCATTATTACCCCTGGAATCCGAAGTCACGAAGAACTTGAAGAGCAGAATTTGATACTTCTCTTTTTGCTTTATCAGTATATGCCCAATTTGGATCTTGTCTTAATGCTCTTCTAAAATCTGATAAATTCATATTTTTTGATAGGGCATCTTGAACATATTTATTAGTAACATCTATTGATGTATACGGAACTTCTAACTCATCTGAATATGTAGCAACATAAGGAGCTATAACATCTTGCAAATCTTGTCCTTGGTCTAGTAAAGATTTAACATATTCAGGCATAGCGGTCTTAGCATAGTTACGTATACGTTGGTCATATACAGCTAAAGACTCACCAAATTCTAACTGGTCAAGGATTTCATCTATACTTGTAAAGCCAAGTACTTTTGGTAACATCTCGATTGAGACACCGTTGCGACGAGCAGTAGCAAGTAATTTGTTATATCTTTCCCCAGCGGTACCACCTGGAGTCGTAATATCAGCAGGTCCACCAGTAAAGGAAGTACCCTTTATGAGTTCATCTATAATGACATTTTCGGACTTTCCAGTAAGATATAACTCTTTAAGTTTATCTTCTGTAAAAGGAATACCTCTTTGTCTTAACTGTTTAGAAATCTTTGATAGCCAATCTGCCTGAGTATTAAGAAAGGTTGGCTCATCTTGAAGTTTATTGATATAACGAATCTGTGCAGTAGAATTTAACTTGCCAAACTTTGTTTTGTAGTTAAGAATCTCACGTGCCTTAAGAGGATCTTTCTCAAAGAGAGAAAAGACCTCTGCCATAAACGGGTCAGCTTTTTCCCCATATAGCGGGTCATTTAGCAATGCAGCAGCAAGACCTAGTTTCTCGGCAATTTCTGCAATAGTCATTGGTGTAGTTAGTTTATCTGAAGAAGATTCAGGTCTTGGTCTAGCCATTAGAAGCGACCTCCTTTATTAGCCACGAACCAAATCTATTACGAAGTGCGCGGTCAGTATCTTCCTCAAGATTTTCTTGGATAGCCTTTTCTGCAACGCCTGCAATCTTTTCTTCAGAGTAATAAGGTTTAGATTCAACAACATTTTCAATCTTGCCAGTAATTGGGTTTCTGACTTTCTTTGTAGTTGTCAATGTTCCCTTATCAATCATTTCATCAAGAGCCATCTTTAGATTTTTGTACCAGTTCTGCTTCATATCATCACTGTTGAAATCACGATTGAGAAGTTTTTGTGCTGATTGGTTGAGGATATCTCTACGTTCTGCTTCAGTCTTTTGATATATCTGTCGTGTTGGTACAGCAGCAGCGCCTGCGCCAGTGGAAGTTCTGTACTGAGCTGCAAGTCGAAGGTAATCCTCTAGTGAAACTAACTTTGCTGTAGCATCATCTGACTGGTAGATATTCTCTGCTAGTCTTGCTACGTATGCTCCCACCAAATTTGGGTCATTGTACTTACGACCAGTTACAGTCTCTATTGACTTCTTAATAGAAGCATAAGCCTTGGGGTTCTTCTTTAGTAGACTGACAACATAAGGCTCTAGTTTCATCGGAACAAGACTTGCACCTGTCCCAAATCCTAGAAGAACACCAGATACATCTCCTTCTTCATCTCCTACATCAAAAGTAGGTTTGCCTGTATTTGTAGTTTTAGTCTTAGTCTTCTTGAATGTTGACTCAGGATCTGTCTCATAAGCTGACTGGGCAGCAGCAAGGACTTGTGCCTCTGAATAACTAGGGAACTTCTTTCGTACTTGTTGTTTATAGTACTCAAGATTCTTTACTGCCATTAGCCAATCACCTCATAGTTGTCATTTTCAAGATATCGTGAGTAGATATCCGCAAAACCACTTGAATACAATTTCATTTTCAAAACGTATTCATCCCATCTATTCTTAAGATCTGCATTGTACTCATTCTTAATACTGCGTGATCCGAAGATTTTTTCACGTTTGTCAAGTTGCTGTGCAAGCCATTGACGGTTAGCGATGTAGTCAGATATGGCATCCATAGTTGTGCTGTCGCCATATTTAGCCATCCATTTTTTATCTTGTACAATAGTGGTAAGGCCCTTAATATAACGTTTTGTCTTGTTAAAGTCTGTATCGCCAAATTCTTTTTCTTGACCCCAAGCTGGATAGTACTCTTTGAGGCCGTTAACATAGGCTTCCCACTTAGCAGTGTAGCCAAGTTGTTGCGCTCGCTTAGAATCTATGGAGTTAATTCCTTCTCTAGCAAGTGCTGCATCTCGTTTCTGTATTTCTTTGGTGTATGAAATCCAACCAAGACTGATTTCTCTATCCTTGAGAACCTCATTTGCTGCACGAGTTTCAGTAAACTTATATTCTCCCCCAGGACGTACATCCTTATTGCGGAAGTAGTTGGCTGCTGCATCGGAATACTTATCAGCAGTTACTCCAAAGTTTGCTAAGAAACCTATTAGACCTGGAGTATTGAGTTCATCCATCTTGCCCATTAGCCCTGAGAACTCTTTGGTGTTTCTTACAGCATTAGGGGTCTGTAGTACACCAGTAGCGTTCTTGGATGTAGGCGCTGTCATTAGATAGCCAATGTCGCCATACTTGCCTAAGATGTAGTCATCAACTCTTTCACGTCCTACGATTGGGTCAGTAAGTGCGCGACGGTAATCATCGACAATCATCTGCCATTCTGGGCGGAATGAGAATGTAAAAGGTAGAACAAGGTTAGTTGCAATGCGGATATCATAGATATCTTTGGCAAGTCGCATAGCATCTTTGAACGTTGGTTGCTTTCCTACTCGTCCATCTTGATCCCATTGGTAAACCAAAGTCTTATAGGCAGAAACAACTGCACGACCAAAGGCTTCGTTACCTAACTCTGCTTGGCTTGCAACAATCTTACGTGCTGCTGCTGGCAATAGTAAGTCCCAAGGCTTTTCTGCTGGACGGCCAAAAGGCAAAAGGCTGCTCATAATAGTATTAGCGCCTTCTTCACCTACTGCTCGCACTAACCACTTACGTGCATCTTCTACAACTTCAGGCCTACTGTTAGCAAACGATGATGTTGCGATTGTTACTGGAACACCAAATGCTGGTGCCAATGGATTCTCACCCTGCAAGAAGACGTTAAGACTGTTCTTTGGAATGGATACCTGATAACCCTTTGGAATACCAAACTTGCCCTGAAGATTCTCAGGGATAGTAAGCAAGATAAACTGAGGAGTTGACGGAGGCGCTCCTGGTGGAACTTGTTTTCCTTCATCGTCTACAACTGTAGCTACACGATTTGGTAGATTCCAGATTTGTGAGGCACGTGCGATACGGGAAGGATCTTGGAATAACAACTTTCCATAAACCTTGACTGCGTTGTATTGTGCGTTAAAGAATGGAATCAAGAAACGCAAAGTATTGGACATACCAGTGTTATTTGTTACGCGATACAAAGTCTGGTTTGTTGTCTTCAAAGCCTGAGCGTGGGCGCTACGTTGCATCTGGATAATCAAGTCTGGATCTTGGATATTCTTGCCTAAATCTTCAGCAAGATTAACCTCGCGTTGCAATGCACGCATATACAACTTGTTATAGAATGGCCACGCAACTAGATTATCTTCAGGCGTTGTTCCGATGATTTCAAATAATTTATTAGTGAACTTATCAAAACCTCTACGGATTGCACCTGAACCATACAAGAATCCATCTTCCATAATCTGGCGACCTGCGATAGTAGGCAGATTTGGCATACCACGCATCAGAACATCGAACTGTTCTGGCGATAGTTCTTCTCTTGCAATAAGAGAACGCATCTGCTGGTCTGGGAAGATTCGATATACACGAGCGCGAGCCTGTGCAATATGATCCATAATCTCATCTGGCTTGATATCAGCGTCAATCTCGCGCAGGTAGAACTTACCCTTGGTACGCAACCATCCTGCAATCTCGCTATCGCCCTGTCCCTCTAGAATACGCATAGCTAGTTGGTCTTTGCGTAGGCGATTATTGGCAAAGTTTGCTAGTTCATTAAAATACTGCGGGTCTGTTGGCTTTACAAAATCACGGTTCTCGCTAAGTTTACCTTTGAATAGCGGTGAACGAGCGCCTTTTTCAGCATCAAAAGCAAGATAAGACTGTTGCTCTGTAAGCCAGTTCAAAGACCTTGCGCTAGATGAATCTTGGCGAGTGAGGAATCCATTAGGTCCAGCAAATGCACCCTCGGCATTGACTAGTTTTCCTCGTGGTGAGATTAACTCTACATCGGTTTCGCCGGCACGCTTGATTTTCAACTCAGAACGAATGAGTGCTAGTTCTTGTGACTCTACAATCTTTGCATCAATCTCGTCATTAAGTTTATTGATTTTTTCAGTGTACGTACGAACACGACGCATCTGGTCTTCGCCGATAATCTCAGCAATATCTTCAAAGTTTTGCTTACGAGAGATATCATAAGAGGTAATAACGCGGATATCTGGACGAGCAGATGGTTCTTTGGCGCGTAACTTTGGTGTCTTGCCTGCTTGGATTTCCATTTCAAGCATAGATGCTGGAATACCCTTGCGTGGCTGCATCTCTGGGTATGCGCCTTTAGGTATACGACCCTTTGTTCCAGGAATCTTGTAGAAGATTTTACCGCTAGGATAATCTGCATAGACAAGAGTTACATCTTTAGGCAATCCTGGTACTACTTCTTCACGAATGTACTTACCAAAAGCCTCTTGTTCTAACTTTTGATAACGTTCTTTTTCCTGACCAAAGAGTAAGCCACCCTGCTTCTTCTTTTTATCAAGAAGTTCAAAGTATGCTTCGCGCTTTGGACCCTTTAGAAGTGGTTTTGTCTTAGACGATACTGCAAGTTCAACCATTGCTGGGTCTACTTGCTTTCCGAATACCCCAGAAGCTCCAGCATAGTAAGCCTGTGGTGTTAATTCATCAAGGATAGAGTTACGTACATCAACAAAATTGTTGCGAGTTGCAATCAACTTACCAGTCTGTTGACGCAGTTGATATGGATTCTTGAGTTGAACCGTCTCTTGAGTGAAGTTTTTAGCAAGAATGGCACGAGTCTTAGTATTGCTTACAAAGTTCTTAAAGTAATCATCAGTCTTAGCCATACCCTTAAGTGTTAGGAAAGCACGAAGTTGGCCATCAATAGTATTACGGATAGGGTATCCAAGACGGGTAAGAACTGAAACCTTGAATAACTGGTTAAGAAAATCTGCTGCCGAGATTACTTCCTGCCCAGCACGTCGAGTCATCAAACCTGTCTCGCCAAATGCTCGATAAAAGTCCAATGCTTTCTCAAAATCCTTGAAGTTCATCATAGGAATGATGTTAGGCATCTCAGTTTTCCAGAAAGCAGATGTAATAAGATCGCCATTATTATCAACATCGAAAGCATTTTTCTCGATGTTATTCATAATTCCCTTGCGAACTTGAACAAAGTTACGGTATACGTCACGTGCTTCTTCAAGGTTCATACCCTTTTCCAAAGCAATAATGTCTGCAATTTCAGATTCGATATTCTCTACAGCAATGCCACGTTCTTTTGCGTTGCGAGCGTTGAGGTACGAACGAGCAAGGTCGTTTTTAACTGCAGCATACTCAATACTACGCAAAGGCTTAACAGAATTAAGAGCATACTTGATTTCACTGAAAGAGTCTGCTACTGGACCACCATCAACCCTGACAATGCCTCGTGGAAGTTTGTTAAACGGTAAACTTATTACTGTTACAGCGCGACTAAACGGTGTCTTACGGAATGTTTCAGTGTAGAAAGAGACATTGTGATAAGCCTCTGATGCTTTTGCTCTGGCTTTTTCAACAGCAACACCGATATTTTTGTTGAATAACTGCACATCTGCTGCAGAAGAGTACTCTGTGATGACACGGAAATCGCCTATGCCTTCGCTAATAGCTCTATCAAGATTTGCGTCACGTTTACGTAGGTCTTCTAGCACCTTTGATAAACGGTCATACTCTTCAACTGTAGGCTGTAACTGTTCGATATTAGTAGCCTGACCCCAAGGAATCTCGTTATATTTCTTTTCGATTGGGTCTAAAAGTTCTTGATTACGGCGGATATCGTCTGCAATAGAGGCACGTGTTTTTTCTAGCTTTAATAAAGAAGCCTTATCCCCAGCCGCTGCAGCAAGGAAATCTGCCATATCATCATAGTTATCAATGTCTCCACCGATACCTGCTACAAGAGTAGGGTTGGTTGTCCTGCGAACAAAGACATCATCAAAAATCTCTTCAGCATTTTTACCAGCTAAGCGTTGTGCAACGACACCCATTGGAGTCTCGCGTCCAATAGTGCCACCAGACTTGAGCCATACACCGTGTGTATCCAATTCAGAACGCAGTCTGACTACATCTTTTGCAGATTCAATAGGGCGATCTAGAGTAGCAATCTTGCCAAAGGCAATGCTCTTACCAATAATAACACCTGGGTCTGCATACCAATTAAGGAGTGCATCTAAACCACCAGTAAATACTTTACCAAAAATATCTTTTTCAAAAGCTGCCTTGCGCTCATCTGGGTCAGCAATGTTAAAGTTAGGATCTAAGAATGGTGGAAGCGGCACTCCTTGTTCTTCCAAGAATGGTGTTGTGCCAGTTCTTTCAAGAAATGCTTGTCCATATCCAGCAAATGCTTGTGCTGGACTGACCTCACGGGCTAGTTTCCAATTCTCAACTAAGTTAAGACCATCGCCTGCAACACTGTCTGCACTTGCAAGAAATGCTGTGCTAATAGGTTGAGCAACTTTAGGATAAGCCCACTGGTAGAATTTATCTACCTGTTCAACTCCAAGGTTAAAAAATACATCTGCACGCACAGCTTCGGAAGGTTTAGCAGCAATATCTACTGCTTTCTTTCCTGCAGCCTTTGCCATCTTTTCTGCTTCGGCTTGTTTGCCGCGAACAACAGTTCCAAGTCCAGCAGCTACTGGTTCAGGTGCGCCAGCCTGTGCGACTCTGGCTTGTGTCATACCACCACCAAGGCCTGTTGCAGCCTTAAAAGGCGCAGACAAACCTTTGCCGATTGCTGTTGCTACCGCATCTTTAAGACTATCCCAATAGTTAGGCATTAGACCTCCCTAGTAAGATTCTTAATAAAGTCATCTCTGTCGTCGTCGCTTTCCCAAGGAATCTGAGCCAACGATAAAATGATTGCTGGTTCATCATCACCTAGCGCATCAACGAAAGCAGTGACATCTTTGACAAATTGATTCACAGGTTTCCTTGCAAGTTACGTACAAAAATACGGAATGATTGTGGAGAATCTGGAGCTGATGCCATTGCATCGAGCGCTGGCATATACTTTGCAATAATGTCTGCATCAGCTTGGCGAGCATTACTAAACCCAAGAGCCTCTGGCCCAGGTCCTTCTCCCATAGGGATACCCGATGTAATTGGTTCATTTGGGCGCTCTGATGGAGCGTACAGCGATGTTACGGGTGTTTGGCTTGGAGCCATACCCATCTCACTGCGTGATGTCGGGCGTACATTAGGTGTTGATGCAAGTGGAGCGCCTGCTTTGATAGCGGCTTGCTCTACACCTGCGCCATATTCTGGCGATTGAAATGAAAGTCCATCGGTTCTTGTGGAGAATTTACCTGGACCTGCTGGGCCTGCTAACGGACCTCTAGCCATTTGGATCCTCCATCTTCTCTAAATCTTGTGTGAATTGTTCCCAAGCCTTATTAACTTGAGTCTTTCTAATTGCGTTATATGTTGCCAAATCTAAAAGTTCTTCTGCGAATACGTGAATTGCGCTCATTAAATTATGAAACAGTCCTGCGAATACAACTAAAGTATCAGCGAGACGGACAGAGCGTGGAACATAATCTGGTTCTTCTTTCACGCTCTATCCTCTCGTATTAAATACACTAAGCCTTCTTGCCTTTACGAGCCTTAGCAGCATAGCCGAAATCGACTTTACCGCCTTTTGGCTTCTTCATATCTTTCTTGCCTTCTGTTGGCTTTGCCATAGAAGCCTTTGCACGACCACCTTTTTTCATATCACACCTCCCTTACCCTGCAATAGATGCGAGTAACGACGCTATATCTGGACGAGCGCCAGCAGCAGGGGCCGCACCAGTCATCATTTCTGGAGTTGGCTGCGAGGCAGGGGCTGGGGCCATACCTGCTGCTGGAACTTCTGCGCCCATCGGAACTTCTGGTTGTGGTTCTGGGGCGAATACTTCTTCTACAATCGTCTCAAGTTGTTTACCTTTTTGACGACCCTTGATAACCTCTGCGATTCGAGAAACAATCTGAGAAGGATCTTGGCCTTGTGCTGCAAGCGCTGGAATAGTCTGGGCATACTGAGCAACAGCAACACGCAAAGAATCGCGCATCTCTTCAATATCCACACGCTGTTCTTCTTGAGTGACATTTAGCTCCATCGGAATCTCACGACGTACATAGTCGCGGCTTACAAGTTTGTCGCTACGCATCTGTAGCAAAGCAATAATTGCGTTGTTTGGATTGAGGCCGGACATAATTCCGTAGCGAACATCTACTCCATACTCGCCCTTGATGTCACGGCTTGGCACATACTTCATATTGAATGGAGTGCCGTCATCTACTCCCTTGATTTCCTTGGTCATTGAACCAAAGATTTTCTCATCAATCTCGAAGCAGAGTGATACAAGTTCTGTAAATAGGCGTGCAAACTGTGCTTGTGCTGCACGAACCTGAGTATCAAAGCCAGCTTGGAGTGCTTGAACTCCACGACCTGTGATGACAGAGGCATCGATATTACCGCTGCGAACCTCTGGGTAACGTGAACCTAAACGTAGTTCGCGCTCCAGTACGCCAGATTCTGTAAAGACTCCGTTTGGAAGTTCTAGCGGCACACGGCGGATTGCCTGTGGATTAGCAGAACGCATAATCGCATCAGGGCCAAGTGCAAGTTCTTGGACATCCTGCGGGATAGCAATCGGTGCTTGGATGGATTTCTCTGCTGCCTGAATCTGCAAGACAGCGAAACGCGCACGTGCTAGTTGTACCGCTAGAACATCATCGAATTGACCGCGTGCTTCGCCATCGATAGATGAACGTACTGCTACACGCGCTAAGCATTTGCCGACTGGATTGGCAAGATTAGAGAGAACCAAGTTATTACGATCGGGTAGATAGATTAAGTCTTGGTCTTTGTCGTGATAGCGAACCATCGTGATGTATGGCGAGCCAGAAGCATACTGAGTCTTAGTGACAATCTGGTTGTAGAACTCTGGGTATTGCATCGCCAGAGATTCTGCATCGGTATTGACTACCTGAGTGATTGAGATACAACGACCGAAGCGGTCGAGTTCAGGATAGACACCGAATGGATTGAGCAAGCGGATACGTGGATTGTTTGTCTCGTAATCCATCTCAACGATGGATGGCAACATACCGTAGGTGTTGAACCAGTCAGCACCTTGGTACATCTGAATCTGTAGTTCTGATGATGAGACGTAATAGTTTGCAATGCGTGTTCTAGTATCTGCAGCCTTGCGTGCAGAGTCAGAGACCATATTGGTAGCAGCGCAGTTGAACGATGGCAGTGGTGCCATCACTTCTGCTAGGTCACGAGCTGCGACATCAACGAAGTTGGCAACCAAAGGCTTTGGATATTCTTCGGAGAACATCGCAGGATATACCTTGCTGATGTCACCTTGACGCACTGATAGCACGTCGCGCATACGCTGATCGCGGGCTGCGTACTTCGACTGAAGTCGCGATACCTTAGCGATTACCTCTTTGGTTGTTAGCACTTAGTTGCTCCTAAATAAACTGGCGTTCTTGTTCTGCCAGTAGATTGTCAATGTTTACTACGATTCTCTTGCCGCGTTCGTAACGAGACAAAAATGGATTTTTCAAATGGTGCGTCTGGTGTATTCCTTGATTGAGCATCTCACGCGCTCTAATCTCACAGAACCAGAGAGCCATCACCATATCGGTCTTACCCTTGGTCGTCGGAGACCAGGTAATAAGTTGTTCTATTAAGCTCTTGATATTTTCTGTTTGATCTGAAGGAAGATGGATAA
>Ga0315909_10009615_pt1 | contig 10430 bp, 19 predicted proteins | sample LakEriMetagenome_11_FD_203527 | JGI IMG/M metagenome (GOLD analysis project Ga0315909, IMG submission 203527) | Freshwater fungal communities from buoy surface, Lake Erie, Ohio, United States - Buoy 2 MA125 | ecosystem: Environmental > Aquatic > Freshwater > Lake | place: USA: Lake Erie, Ohio...
ATGAACAAATTAAACAACCTAATCGAAAAGGCTTTAGACAAAGCTAAACAAGACCTCAACAATGAGAAAGTAGAGGTAAACTACACACCTGAGTTTTTAATTGAGTTACTAACTGAATTAAAAGAAACCTTAACACCTAAACCAAATGTTGATGTGTACGAAATTCGTAGAGAGTATTCAAACAATATCGGAGAATGGGGTTACTACATTTACAAAAATAGCAACTATGTAGCAATGGCATTTAGTATTGAGTTAGCTCAGCACAAACTTGAGGAGATTAAGAAAAACACTAAGGTAGAAGTATTACACAGAGAGGAGGTAATCAGTGAGTAACATATTAAATAAATTAGCAAAAGCAATTAATCAGATTAAGCCTATTGTAAAAGATAGTGTTAACCCTCATTTTAAAAACAAATACTTTGATATTAACTCACTATTGTATGATGTTAAACCAATCCTATCAGAGAATGGATTGATGCTCTTACAACCAATAAAAGACGGCAAAGTAATAAGCGAAATAATAGACATTGAAACAGGCAAAGTAATTGCACAAAGTGAATTGGAGTTGACTGCAAATTTAAACGCTCAACAAAAAGGTAGTGAAATAACATATTTTAGACGCTATACTTTGCAATCATTGTTAGGATTAGAGGCAGAAGATGACGATGCAAATACGGCATCAAGTACACCTACAAATGTAAGCGAACCAACGGAATGGTTAAACCTATTTGACAAACAAGGTAAAAAAACATCTAAATGTTTAGAGATTGAAAAAGCTATTGCCGATGGAAGTAAGTTTACACTTAAGAATATCAGAGCAAAGTACAAAGTTAGTAAGGAAGTAGAGGCACAATTAAAATCAAATTTTAACATCATTTAATATGGAAACGGCAGTATCATTTTTAAAACAAATAGCAAACGATAAAGCTACTATTGATAGCTTTACTAATCAATTAACCTTAGAAGTTAAAGAGGGTTCAATAGAGCCTCAATGGTTGCATGGTGTATTAACTAAATTGATTAAGAATTTAAGCGATTTAAAAGACTTAAATGCTCAGAACTTAGATGCTGACAACATTTATAAGGAGGCATTTGGTTTTACATACATGAAAAAGGAGGCAGGGGCTAAGTATGACTTTAGTAATTGCAACCACCCTAAATGGAATGAATTGAATTTATATCAAAGTCAAATTAAAGACGATATGAAGTCAATAGAAACTACATTGAAAACTATTAAAGAACCTATTACAATAGTTGATGAGTCAACAGGAAGTGTAGTGCAAGTTAATCCACCAATCAAATCAAGTAAAACAATAATAGAAGTAAGATGATATTATTAAGTGGAATTTTAGAAAACATTAAAACCCGAAAGGATAGGACAATAGTCTTATCATTCGGGACTAATGAGGAAACACCCGATAAGATGGGACAATTATTCTCAATAGCAAATAATCATTGTTACTTAGCAATTAAGAACGAACCTTTTGTATCTAATGAATTGGATATGATTAAGGATATAAAGACAGACTTTGAAAATATAAAATCTAAGTCCCAAAGATTGAGAGCCGTTTTATTTGTAGCATGGAAAACTAAAGATGAGGGATTTGCAGACTTTGAAAATTATTATGCAAGTAAACTTGAAATGTTTATTGACCATGTAAAATCTAAAATTTAATAATAGGAATTTAAAAAATAAATAATATATTTGCGACATGAAAGAACAATTACAATTATCTTTAAAAACACAATGGTTTAAATTAACCGACACCGATGGTAAAACTGAGGATTATAGAAATATTAACGAGTATTGGTTTAAAAGGCTTGTGTTTCAACACAAAATGGTTTTTAGATATACCTATGGATATGATATTGATTTGCTTGATAAGCAGACAATAGAGGTTGCAATAAACAGAATAGTAAAAGATAGTTTGAAAGCAAAAATGATTGGTTTTAAGCCATTCACTCACAACATCATGACATTAGGCTATCCTAAATCAACAGACATTTCAAGAATTAAAATCTTTGAACACGCAGGGATTGAAATAGGTTTTGGAAAAGAAGAATGGGGTGCAGAACCTAATAAACTTTACTTTATAATTAAACATGGCAAAAGAATACAATAACATGAAAAAAACAATTTATAGCACAGAACAATTTGTAGACTGCATTGAAATGGATTGCGAGATTTACTACACAAGGGGCAAAGATGACGATGGGCAACCAATGGCAGAGATAGTAAAAGTAGTTACTAATTTAGAAGTTTACAAGCAATCAAACAAAGTAACAAAGATAGAGATGCAAATACCTTTTTTAGCTGATAGTTTACTATTTAGTGAAGTGGCAGAATTAGCTAATGAGGATTTGATTAGTCAGTTACAAGATAGTTATACAGAATAAAAATAAAGAAAAACAATTAATAAAAACAACAAAATGAATACTCAGTATCAAGAATTTTTAAAAGAAAAACAAAAGACATTTATTGAAAGCGGATTTGATGTAAATGTAGAAACACTTAATCAAAACTTATTTGATTTTCAAAAGTATGCGGTTGCCTCAGCATTAAAAAAGGGCAGGTTTGCATTATTTTTTGATTGTGGATTAGGTAAGACTTTAATGCAATTAGCATGGAGTGAGGCGGTTTATAATCAGACTAATAAAAAGGTTTTAATATTAGCACCTTTGGCAGTTGTAGAACAAACAAAAGACGAGGCAATTAAGTTCAATATATCATTAGATTGCTTTGATATTACAAACTATGACCAATTAAAAAATATAGATTGTTCAATTTATGCAGGGGTTGTACTTGATGAAAGTTCAATATTAAAAGGTAGAGATGGCAAACTATCAGCATTGATAATTCAGTCATTTAAAAACACTCCTTATAAGTTAGCATGTACTGCAACCCCATCACCAAATGACCATATGGAGTTAGGTCAGCATAGTGAATTTTTAGGGGCAATGAGCTACTTAGAAATGTTAGCAATGTACTTTGTTCATGATGGTGGCGAAACATCAAAATGGAGATTAAGAAAACATGCAGCAGACCCGTTTTGGAAATATGTTTGTACATGGTCAATGGCGTGTGATACACCTTTAACATTAGGATTTGAACATTGCGGATATGATTTGCCTGAGATTGAATTTATTGAACATATTATAGATGTAGAGAATACAAGCGAAAATCTATTTGGAGATGTGGCAGTAAGTGCAACTGACTTACACAGGGATTTAAAAAGGTCAATAGATGCCCGAATAAATAAAGCGGTAGAATTAGTTAATAATTCAGACGAGCAATGGATATTGTGGACATTAGGCAATGAGGAGGCAAACCAATTAAACAAAGTAATTAAAAATAGCATAAATGTTCAGGGTTCAGATACACCCGAATACAAAGCAAAACACTTAAATGGATTTGCAAAAAATCAATTTCAAAATTTAATTACAAAAACCTCAATAGCTAGTTTTGGTATGAATTATCAAAATTGCCACAATATGATATTCACATCTTATGACTTTAAATTTGAGTCCTTTTATCAAGCGGTTAGAAGATGTTACAGGTTTGGGCAAAAAGAAAAAGTAAAAGTACATTTATTAATCCCTGAAAGCCAAAGAAACGTAAGAAAGACAATATTAGAAAAACAAGAACGCCACAATCAAATGATTAAAGAAATGGCGAAATACTCAAGCGATACAAATTATTCAATCAATAACAACAAAATAATGATAAACAACAAAGAAATAAAAACAGATAATTACCATTTAATTAATGGCGATTGCGTACAGGAAACTGCAAAGCTAAAAGACAATTCAGCAGATTTAGTAGTATTTAGCCCACCCTTTGCAGAGTTGTATGTTTACTCAGATAAAGAGGAGGACATGGGCAATGTATCAGATTATAACCAATTTGAAAAGCATTTTAAATTCTTAATCCCTGAGTTAAAAAGAGTTTTAAAAAGTGGCAGGATATGTGCTATTCATTGCATGGACTTACCAATTCAAAAAGGTAAAGAGGGTTATATTGGATTAAGGGATTTTAGCGGTATGATAATTAATTGGTTTCAAGAGTGTGGATTTATTTATCATTCAAGAACTACAATATGGAAAAACCCTGTAACAGAAATGCAAAGAACAAAGGCATTAGGATTGTTACATAAGACCATTAAAAAAGATAGTTCAATGACAAGAGTAGGTATTCCCGATTATATTTTATTTTTTAGAAATGAGGGAGATAATGAAACACCAATAACCCATCAAGATAAAGACCATTCTAAGTTAGATTATTTGCCCGTTGATTTATGGCAGAAATACGCTAGTCCTGTATGGTATGATATTGACTATTCAAGAACTTTGCAATATCGCTCAGGTCGTGATGGGAATGATGAGAAACATATTTGCCCGTTACAATTAGATACTATTGAAAGGATTATACATTTATACTCAAATGAGGGCGAAACTATATTCAGTCCATTTGGAGGCATTGGTTCAGAGGGTTGCTCAGCAATTAAGATGAATAGAAAATCAATCAGTATAGAGTTAAAAGAAAGTTACTTTAAATTGAATGCAGCAAACCATAAGGCATTTGATTTAGAGAAAAAATCTACACTTACTTTATTTTAATGAAACTAAAACAATGTAAGATATGTAAAGCGAAATACACACCTGTAAAACCATTGCAGGTTGTGTGTTCGCCACTTTGCTCAATAGAATACTCAAAGATACACCTACCCAAAGTAAAGATGACAGAGGCAAACAATAAGCGAAAAGAAAACAAAGCTAAATTAAAGGACTTAGAAAACCTATCTTATTGGAAAAAGATATTACAGGCTCAAGTAAACTTGATTGTTAGGTTAATAGATAAAGGTTGTAATTGCATAAGTAGTGGGCGACCTTATAAAGATACAGATGAATGCGGACATATGGCGAGCAGAGGAAGTAATCCTGCACTTCAATTCAATTTATTCAATATGTATTCTCAATCAGTCCACGACAATCAGCATCTAAGTGGGAACCTACTTGAATATCGTGATAATTTAGAAAAATTAGGATTGTATGACTTGTATCTTGAGCAAAAGCAAAAATATCCAACATTAAAGATTACAAAAGAGGAAATAAAAGAGGCAATTCAGAATGCAAAAAGTGTAATTTTAGAATTGAAAATGCTAAATCAAGAAGAATTGTTGCCTCGAACGACTGAAAAAAGGGTTGAATTGAGGCTAAAATATCAAAAAAGATTAAATATTTATAAGTGAAGATGCTTGTATTTATTAGGGCTGTAGACTATTTTAAAAATAATTTAAAAAATATCTTGTTTATTTGAATACTAACCCTATATTTGTATCAACAATTAAGAAAAAAATACATTATGAACTATTCAACTTACATCTTAACAACATTTGAAACTGAAATTGAAAAAGAATTTAGTAGCAAAAAAGATATGATGAATTATTTATCAAGTGAATTATTTGTAACTAAAGAAATGAATAGCATTTGTGTATTAACTTTCTCATTAGATAATGAGGGTTACAAAACAAGTGTTCAAACTAAATATACTTTCGATAACAGATTTTAAAAAACAACAATATGACAAAAGTAATAGAACTAAAAGACCTACATTGTGCATTAGGTCACATGACCTACAAGGTAACAGGATTTGTTTCCGCTTACAAAGAGAATGATGAAGTAAAAGTAGAGGCAGTTAGTCTTGATGTAGTAATACTTGACAATGTAGGAGAGCCAAACCAAATGTATAAACTTAACGATGTTCAGAAAGAACACTTTGAAAATAGATTATATAATTACCCACAATTTCATCAATATATAGAAAAACAATTATGACACAATTAGATAGACAAATAGAAATCAATCAGCAACGACTATTAAGGTTGTATGCTAAGAAACAAACTGAGGGAGAGTTCAAGACCTTAGTAGACTATGAAAAAATAATAAATATTATTAATAGTGTAGTAGGAGTTGACATCACTAAGAAAACAAGGTTTAAATGGTATGTTATAGGTAGAACATTTTTCTACAAGATAATGAGAGAAAAAACGGATAGAAGTTTAAAGAACATCTCAGCACTATTAATTAACCAAGACCACGCAACTTTAATCCATCATTTACAAGACTTTGAGAATAGGTATGCTTACGAAAAAGATTTTAGAAAGGCATACGATGAAGTTGAAAAAAGAATGCAATCAATTAATCAAGTAGCAACATTATGAACGACTCAACAATTTTCGGACAACTAATTAAACCTAAAGAAGTTGTTAAGATACATACTACAATACAAGGTAAAATACCAAAGGACTTTTTAAATTTTGTAAAATATCATCAATTTGTAAATGGTATTAAAATAGATATAGAAAAGAATGTTAATAAAATTTTATAAAATATAAATAAAATATATTAGATTTGTAACGTATTAGTCAGGTGGCGCAATGGTAGCGTGTTGGTGAGCCCATATTTAAGAGGCAAAAGACAAAGGTTGTTGGTTCAATTCCAACCCTGACTGCTAAGTTTTAACCATTGTTTTCTGTGGTAAAAAAGTCGGTTGTTTAATGGCTTAATAATTCCCACCTTTGATAAACTTGGTGACTAATAGGAAAGACTATTATATTATAATAAGAAAGATGAAAAAACCAAATAATAAAAAGAACTGCGGTCGTAAGCCTATGCAATGGATTGACAAAAAAGGTCAAATCTTAGTTACTATACCTAACTCAGTCATTAACGAATTAGCCCCTCAGGAAGTGCCACAAGATAAGAAGTATTTATTTGTGGGCAAACTATTGTCAGATAATATTCAAGCTATTAAAAGCCAATTAAAATAGTTGCTAACCGATGATAACATATTGACTATCTACAATTCGCCCGACCTGATAAAAGTATGCAAGAAGTTATATGGTCAAGATTGGGAGGAACTGAGGTCAATAGTTATCGAAAGAATAATCCACAAACCTGAGTTACAGAATACAAATATGATAGCTTACTCAATACAATGCGCTTATAATTCATTTAAGAACAACATTAAAAAGGATAGTTTAATGGTAAGTGGGTTGTCTTTAGTAGGTATTGAAAACCCAAAGAGTGAGATTGAATATAAAGAGTATTTTGAGTTTGCCTTAGATAAGTTGACCGAAAAAGTAAATCAAGATAAAAACGATTTTAAACGAATGTATTGGGCTAACATTTATGATATCTTAATTACCCACAAAGGAAACATTTTAAAGGCTCAGAAACAAATTAAACTACCTTATTTTGAAGTTAGAAAGGCGGTTAGAGAGTATGAGCAATATTTAAAAGATTATTTTAAAAACAAGATATGACACCAAAAGAAAAAGCATTTATATTAGTAAGCCAATTTCATAACGTGCAACCTTTAGAAGACGATTGCAATATTACAATGTATGAGGCTCAACAATGTGCGTTAATAACAGTTGATGAGATACTACTAGGATATATGGGAAATCCTAAAGTTAAATATTGGCAAGAAGTTAAACAAGAAATAGAAAAGCTATGACAGACTCTGTAATATTCGGACAATTAATAGAACCGAAAAAACCGATAAAGTTTAAAACTACTATTACTAAAGAATGCAAATCATTCGAAGTTTGGGTAAGGTTTCATCAAATGAAAAACAAAACAAAGATTAGATTGAGTAACGAATGTTAATAAAAATATTTTATAATTATAAATTATTTAGTAGTTTTGTAACGACTTGGTTGGCGTAAGTGGGAATGAATACCACCATTTGAGTAACGTGCTATTTTATAGTAGATAAAGGTGCAAGTCCTTTACCAAGTCCAAATAAAAGAATAATGAAAAAGAACAACAGAAAAAATTGTGGTCGCAAACCTATGAATTGGATAGATAAAAAGACTCAAATCCAATTAACCATTCCTAATGAGTTAGTATTTAAACTAACAGAACAACAAGGTGACAATGGTAAACGTGCAATGGCTAAGTTAATGCAAACTAATTTAACTAAGGTTATCGAGTCTATTGCTAACTAAAGAAAACATATTGACAATATATAACTCTCCCGACCTTATAAAAGTCTGTAAGAAATTATACGGACAAGATTGGGAGGAGTTGAGGTCAATAGTTATCGAAAGAATAATCCACAAAACTGAATTAGAGAATACAAACATGATTGCTTACTCTATTCAATGTGCTTATAATTCATTTAAGAACAACATTAAAAAGGACTCATTAATGGTAAGCGGTTTAAGTTTAGTGGGCATTGAAAATCCAAAGAGTGAGATTGAATACAAAGAGTATTTTGAATTTGCATTAGATAAGTTGACTGAGAAAGTTAATCAAGATAAAAACGATTTTAAGCGTATGTATTGGGCAAATATCTATGATATACTAATAACCCACAAAGGAAACATTTTAAAGGCTCAGCGTCAGATTAAACTACCTTACTTTGAAGTTAGAAAGGCGGTTAGAGAGTATGAACAATACCTTAAAGATTATTTTAAGAATAAGATATGACACCAAAAGAAAAAGCAGAACAATTAATGAAATATTTTGATTTCCCGAAATATGATAAAGAGAAAAATATAGTATTTACATTTAATCATTTTACCATTGAACAAAAAAAATATTGTATATTAAAACATATTGATGAAAAACTCAATGCAACTTTTGAAAATAGTAACGATTATTATTTTTATGTACAAGTTAGAAAAGAAATAGAAAATTATAATAATAATATGGAACAATTACAAATAATAAGAGATGTAAAAACAGAAATAAAATCTGAATTAAACAAAGAAAGTTTTATAGAAAATATAGGGAATGAATATTTTATAAAATGCAAAGACTTTAATGTTTATATTTCAAAAGATTTTTGGCGTGTTACTTTGTGCATTGGTGGAACTCCAATAAGTGAACTATACCCTAAATCAAAATTTGAAATATTTACAATATTAGCAACATTAAAAAAATATATTTAACTATGAAAACAATAGACTTCACACCAATAGAACTAGTAGATGTAGAAGTTACATCAATCGTATATGATAAAGGTCAGCACCACTATTTTAAAAAAGAGTATGACAATAGCCATATAAAGAGCGTAGAGCAACAATCTTACCTATTTGAGTATAACCCTATGATTGAACTATCAAAGTCTTTCTCAGACGATAAGTATTATGGAGTGTTTAGTTGGAAGTTTAACTACAAAACAGGACATACAAAGAACACATTGTATAATGCAATGGTAAAAAAACACTTTAAAAGATACGATATAATAAATATTTGTCAGCCATTGCCCGAACCTTATTTAGAATTTACAGAAAAGAACCATAAAGGTTTTATGAAGTTGTTTAAAGTTATTTGCAAGGAGTTAAACTTAGAAGTTAAAGAACCTAAACACACTATTTACTCTAACTTTTTTATTGCTAAGGGCAAAGTTTACAAAGAGTACATCGAAGTGTTAAAGACTGCAATTCAATTAATGGATAGTAAATATACAGAGTTAGCTTTTAAAGATGCTAACTATCAAAGTGGATTAACACCTGAACAACTTAAACAAAGAACAGGATTAGATTATTATACATTTCACACCTTTATTTTAGAAAGGTTATTGAGTGTTTACATTGACAATAAAAGAATAGCAACATTAGACTTATGATAACCATCTACACAATTACATACAATGAGGAGTTTATACTTCCTCACTTCATCAAGTGGTATCGTGATAGATTTCCCGATTGCAAAATAGTAGTGTATGACAATGAGTCAACCGATGGCACTAAGAACATTTGCCTATCAACTCCTAATCTTACTTACATACCATATCATACGGGCAACAAACTAAGTGATAGTACCTACTTAAAGATTAAGAACAACGCATGGAAACACGCTGAAACGGATTGGGTAGTAGTTTGTGATGCTGACGAATTTTTGGACATAACACCTGAGGACTTAAATACTAATCAAACACTATTCGAGAGTAAAGGTTATAATATGTGCAATGTGGATAATACAGACGATGTATGTAATATTAGACATGGAGTTGAGGCGGTGCAATATGATAAAATAGTTTGCTTTAATAAAAAGTACATCAAAGAAATAAACTATGGTGCAGGTTGTCATCATGCTGAACCGAAAGGAGATGTAATATTCTCAAGCAATAGACCTAAGTTACTTCACATGAAGTTTATCAATGTTGATTTATTAGTTAACAAGTATAAGACTTATGCAAATAGGCTAAGTGATGAGAATAAACAAATGAGATGGGGTTACCATTACGAACAAGAGGAATGGAGAATAAGAGAGGAATTTAAAAACACATTAAACTTAGCAAAATTAATATGAATACAAAAACAACGGCGGTAGAATTTCTATTTGATAAACTTTGGGAAATGCCAAAGGATAAATTAAATTGGAACGCTATATTTAAAGTAGCTAAACAAATGGAA
>Ga0315909_10009616_pt1 | contig 10429 bp, 17 predicted proteins | sample LakEriMetagenome_11_FD_203527 | JGI IMG/M metagenome (GOLD analysis project Ga0315909, IMG submission 203527) | Freshwater fungal communities from buoy surface, Lake Erie, Ohio, United States - Buoy 2 MA125 | ecosystem: Environmental > Aquatic > Freshwater > Lake | place: USA: Lake Erie, Ohio...
ACTCCTATCCTTTTAAGGTAGTCAGACACGGTTCTTCCCACAACAATCTGTTCTGGTGTGCTGTCTTCCTGAGTTCTGCTTACATTCCTTGTAATTTTCTGAGCAATCAAGCGAGGCTGGAGCTGTTCTGCATACGCAGCGCAAGCCAAAGCAGTTGCCATGACACGATCATCCTTATTTCTACCTGACGCAAGAATAGAACCACCGTCACGCACGATGGTTTTCATCTCATCTATCAGTTCTGTAGAAGTAATCGTCATCATGCCGCGCTCAAAGTAATCTTTCATGTAAGACAGCATTCGCTCTTTGCTGGCAGCGGTAGTCAACCATCCGATAGAGTTAGACAAGCCGCCCATCGTGTCGTTACGCCGCCAAATGTAATTGCTCATCGAACCCAATACGTCCATCAGTTGATGTCCGGTTTTGCCACCCAACGCTGCTGCTTGTCGCTTTAGGTTACGTAGCTCGTTAATGACTGCCTGACCGGGGCCATTTACTTCCAAGTTTAGTGTTGAGTTTTTGTATGCGCCAGCTAGGTGGGCAATCACCCACGCAAACTGGTAGGTATTCATCTCTGGTGTAGCAAACTCTGCAACTTGCTCCATGCCATCAGCATAGCAACGGAACACTTGTATGCAAAAGCGATCAGCCCAATCAGAACTGCCATAGGCAGGATCAGCACCAATGACATAAAAAGCTGTATCAATGGGTTCCTCCCATATATTTAGGGTTGCCATCCTGTCTGTAGATTTTAAAACTTCTGTATCTATAAAGTTTGCACCCATGCTGTAGCGGTAGTGGTCACACTTAATCTGCTTAGCCACCTTCATAGCGTCCGTACAACGGGCGTTAGAGAAGAAGCTTGTACCTGTCATGATGAAGGCATAGTCTTCCGTAGGCGGAAACTCTTGATACATCAGCGCATCATCTTTGATGCCTTCGTATAACTTCCAACGCCACCATGCCATTTGTCGGCTGTTAATCTCTACGTTGTAGAGTTTCTTAATATCTCGCGTCCATTCCTTTTCTTCTGACGTTAGCTTGCCATCCCAATACACTTTGTAGAGATTAGAGTCGCCGGGTACAGAGTAGAGTTGGTTACGCCACCAACCACAGAAGATAGCGTGTTGAGAACGCGCACGTTTGGCAGTGACGTACATATCGTGGAACATATTAAATCCACGCGCTGTGGACTCAAAGATATACAGACGCTTCTCGTTGGTTTCAGCAAGGGATGCCAGCAGTGAGGCTAAGCCTTCTTCATCACCCCACGACGAAGTTTCTGTTCCGTGAAGGAATGTAATACCCTTGCCACGACCAAGACTTCCTTTCGCTCTAAGCCCTGCGACTTGATAAAAGATTCGACTTCTGTTTTTGAGCGCAAGCGAGTTTCTATTGTGTGAGAGTATGGGTATCTTGTACTCTTTTGGTAAACCATCCATATAGGCCGTGAGTGTTCCTTTGAACATATCCCGGTTTTCTTCAGTATCAGTGACCAGTGTTCCATTAAGTCCATTGTTTATATAGTGCCAGTAGAGGTCGAGGGCTAGAGAAATAGTGGTAATGCCAAGCTGTCGGCCTTTCAAAATAACAAAGAAGTGAATGTTATCTTTTAAGCCTTGTGCTATTTCATCCATTACGTAAGTTTGCGTACCTAATAAATTATCTAGGTTACGTAAGCCTTGTTCTTTTGTTTCAATTTGCAACTTAGAACAAAACTTATAGAACTGGTTAAGATTGAAATTCATATCATTGAATTATTTTATAGTTATAGTGTTTTGAGAATAAGTCATACGCTGTGTTTTCAAAAAGCATAGCATTTGTCTGTTCTTTGCTTAAATGCCATAACATTGTCTTATCATCTATTAGTGTTCTAAATCTGCTGTGATGACCAAAAATCTTATCTACGTTATCTAAGTCATGTATCTTGTCGTACAAATGTTCAAACGAAAACAACTTAGCTTCATCATCTGGCGCAAACTTAATACCTACTGATTCCAGCGCAGGTCGCATAAACGCTGTTAGCTGTATGTCTTCATTGTTAAGTTTGTAATCGTCATATCTGGATGGCATGATTCCATTCTTAACCAACGCAGACATAAACTTTTTACTGCGAAGACTAAACCCACCGTTTTGTACAACAGTGACGTTTGGTGTTCCTACCCACTGGTAGTTAGTAATAAACGTATTGTTGACAAGTCCAGCGTGTGTCAGTCCACCTATATAGTCATACTCTAGCCATTTATCTTTCCAGTTGTCAGCATTTAACGCCCAACCATCATGCTGAACAATTAAGGCATAGTCTGTGTCTATATAGTTCCATAAGCTAAACATACAAAAATTACTGTACCCAAAATAATCTATAGGCGCAGTGATCTTCTGCGGAACGTCACAGCTAATATGCCTGTTAGTAATTAACAGTTGTTTTGATCCCGGCAAGCAAGCAGCCGTTTTACGTAAGGCAGGTAACGCCTTCATTCCTTCATTGTTGCCGTAGATAGCAACAACAGTAATGTTGTCGTAGTGTTTAATATTTTTATAATTCATTTAATCCCCCAAAAATACAGATCATGCGCTTGGTTATCTACGCTGAACGCATACTCTTTAAACGCGCTCAGATCGCAAGCAGAGCGAACATCGTCTTCAGTTAGGTTCTTGTAGTATTCGCCGCAGTAGGGCGCGTCATACGGGCTTGTACGGGGTGTTCCATGTTCTGCCCTTCCGGTTGTAGCGCAGGAGAAGAAAACCAGCCCTGAGGACATTCTGACCATGTTGGCAAACGTGGCTACCCATTCAGGGTTGTGTTCAAAACACTCGCAGCTTGCAACCACATCAAAGCTACCATCTTCGCAAACAAGGTTCTCGCCTCTGGCTACTAAGTCCACATCTTTCCCCGGCCCAATATCCACACCGACATACACGCACTGCTGGAAAAACTCTCGTATAGAGCCGTTAATGTTTAGGCTGCCAATCTCCAGCACATTCTTGCGTATAAAGTAATCAGGAAACTTTTCCCTCAAGCTTGCAACAAACTCCATCTGAGCAGGATGACTCATTTCTTTATTCTTTCCCCGTCAAAGTTATCAAGATTCCAGTTGGCAATACGAAGCCTTGCTTCCTTGTCTTTCGCTACACGCAGAAGCTCGTCCACTATCTCTGGCCTGTACACTTCTTTCCACACCCGCACTAACTCTATCTTCTCAGCAGGTTTTATAGCCTTTATTGCTCTGTTCATCTCGTTTTTCAAGATGCGCCTAGATAGCAATAACTCCTCCTTATACTTATCCCGCGTAGAGTTCTGCTCCGTACAGTTCTCCATTTAACACCTTCTTCATTCTCGATAACTCAGACAAACACTCAGCTAACAATCCCGCAGAACGGGCTTGCTGCCGCCGCAACTCCATCACCAGCTCAGCATGGTTCATACGGTGAACCTGCTCCCAATAGTCTTGGGCCTCCATATCCACATAGTCTTCATGCAACGCTATTACCTGACTCATTCCGACCTCCATACTCGTATGCCATCACCCTCACGGCGAGCAATAAACTTCCTACCTAACTTCTTACCCGCCCTCCAATTACCATTCAGTACCACTTGCATCTGCACACCTTCTACATAAAAGCTCTGCCCTACACCCATATCCGCATACGGATACCGCCTAACCACCCTAGCACCCGGCATAGGTACAGCATCATCAATAATAACTCCCATATCCTCACCTCTATCCATATCAATACCTCCTAACCATAATCATATATTACTTACAGACGAAAAAAAACCCCGGCGATTAACCGGGGCAAAACAACTGCGCCAAGCGAGAGATAGACGCAGTCAACACAGAAGGAGAATCAAGAAAGATTCAACCACAGATTACCAGATCATCAGAAAAACAGTAAATTTCTTTGGGGGGAGAACGGGATAGGGCACGCAACAATCAAGATCAAAACCCATCGACATAGCCAGAAAGACAACTGCAACAATGACAATGGAAAAGCACAACCCTTTTCCCTTTTGGCTAGCAATAACGTAGTGTTTAAGCCAGTAGCCAATGACTAGCTAGTAGGATGACGTCAATCCCTATACCCTTGTTGTATATTTGCTATGGGCGATGAGAGAGCGCCTCACTCGCTCTGTCCCCAATTACAGTATAGACAACTGCTATATATTTATATTAAACAACTTATATAACAATTATATAAACCCATTATATATATATATACATATATATGCATAGGCTATGCATTGTTATCACATTAACATTGTTACAGTGTGACAAGTGTAACAGTTACAAGTGTAACTTTTGATACAGTTGTTCTACGCAAATTATTGCTTTACGTTATGGCATAATATATGCATAATCCTATATAGCAGTAACTTAATAATCAAATAGGGGATTAAAATGAATGCTTACACTGTAGAACTAACAATCGATGAAATAACAGAATTGCACGTCACATTAGTTTTGCGTAGAGAGCAATTGATTCAAGAGCAATCAAGCAACAACAAAACAATTCAGGCTATAGCAACAAGGCAATTAGAAAGAATATCGCCAATGCTTGAATACTTTAATTCAATAGTAATTGAACACTATCAAACAGTAACAGAATCGAAGTAAGCAATTATCAATAGTCAATTAAATAGGGGATTAGACAATGACTATCTATCAGGAAATTACCGATTCAATCATTCAGGAACTAGAGAAGGGTGCTACACCTTGGGTTAAACCTTGGAATGCACCTGCCAGTGCGGATAAGAACATAGTCAGTGGAAAGCCTTACAGAGGTATCAATCGGTTCATTACAGCAATGGTATCCGGTATCAAAGGATACGATTGTCCAGCATGGGCTAGTCTAAAGCAGTGGAATGAACTAGGTGCAAGAGTTCGTAAGGATGAAAAAGCAACAAAGATTGTCTATTGGTCACAAGCAAAGGATAAGAAAGCAGAAGCTTCAGGCGAGGATAAATTCTACCAATTCGCAAAAGTATCCTACATTTACAATGTCGCACAAGTAACTGGCATTGACATTATCGCAAGTGAAGATACGCCGGTATCTGACAACCAAAAGATTGAAGCTTGCGAGAATCGTATCATTGCTACACAAGCAAAATACACAATCGGCGGCGATACAGCTTGCTACATACCTTCAATTGATTCTATTCGTATGCCAGCACTAAATACATTCCAAAGTGCTGAACACTATTACGCTACTTTCTTTCATGAATTAACGCACTGGACTAGCGAGAAAACTCGCTGTGACCGTGATTTAAGCAAGGGTAGATTCGGTAACAGTGACTATGCTTTTGAAGAACTAGTAGCAGAATTAGGGGCAGCATTTCTTTGCCAGCAACATGGTATCAAAGGCGATTTACGTCACGCTGGCTATATCGAATCATGGTTGAAATGCTTAAAAGCAGACAGCAGAGCGATATTCAAAGCAAGCGCATTAGCACAGCAAGCAAGTGATTTTTTACTGGCTTGTGGCACTGATAAGCAGGTATTAATCGAGGATGAATTACTAGCAGCATAAACAAAGGCAAGGGATTTTCCCTTGCTTTCCTACACTTTAGGGGATTAGACAATGTCAACACTTTCAATGTCAAAAGCAGATCAAGCAATTTGTGATGAATTTAATTTATACGAATATGGCATTTCTCATTTAGTAACTATGCCAAATAATTATAAATTTATTATTGGTGATTTAAGTTATGAGGAATTTGAAAAGCTTGAAAACAGCGGAGCGAAAATAGAATTACTTACTGAATTAGGCGGCTAACCATGCAAACCATATTTGAAATAGTTGCAGGTTTTATATGCTTTCTAGTTATGTACGCTTATTTTGTACTGTTACTTTCTTTATAACATAGGGGATTTATCATGAGTTTATTAAAAGAAATTGAGAAGCATGGTCTAGCAGACTGTGAATTTAATAGAAATTTAATAAGTAAATTTGTTATTGAAAATACATTCGATAATGAGCTTTTATGGTCTAACGATTTCGGATGGGTTAGCCAAGATGGTAATTCTTTTGACATTTTCAGCTTTCAGGAAATGCAAAACTTAAATTTACCTATTGAGGGCTCATGGGTTGAGTTTATTGACTTTTCAAATACAACGATTTAAGACGTTTTTCTCATTCAGGCTAGTCAGGTATAGGCTAGCCTTTTTTATCGCCTTGTAAGGCGTTTAAATCAATTCTAGGGGATATATATTATGGGCAAACTTAAAGAAAGCATCATAGTTGCAGCAGAACATAACAATAATGACAATCTTGTTATTGATACGACTATTGATTTGCAACAAATTATAGATTCTCTGATGCATGGGGCAGTGGCTTTCACTATGCTTTCAAACCATTGTCCAGCAGATGAGAAGCATTACTTTTTAGACAAGCGCGATCAATTGACTAATTCTGCTGCCGTTTTAACATCACTGCTTTAAAGCCGTTTTAAGCCATTTTCAGGATGGGATGGTATCTTTCCCTTCCCATGCCTGATTTATCAGTCCTACGCGCCCGTATGCGCGTTTAAACCCTACTCTGGAGGAACTATGTCCACTCCTAAGAAACTATACGCTGTCACTCCGCTGGCACATCCGGCCAAGCAGCCGAGTGCAAGACCCAAAAGGCTTGGCAAGGCCGAGACTCCCAAGCCCGTATCAATCCTAGATCAGAACTTCGCTTACACATCATCAGCAAGCACAGACCTGAGAGCCAAGTTCAAAGCATTGGGATTCAAAACCCCGAAGGTAAAAAAAGTTAAGTAAATGTTACTGCTTAATTTTTAAGCACCTATTATAAGTTTTATATAGAGATAAATAGATAGTCGATAGTTCTTTGTATAAAGAACTATTCATTGTATTTATATATATCAAGAACCATGCCAGATCAAAGTTATCCACAGGTTATCCACAGATAGATGGTTCCTATTGCTATCTGCAAACCCATAATTATTATTCATAGACAATAATCTGATAATCAATTACATTGCGTTTGCATCATCTTTTTTAATTACAACTTAGGAGGAAACATGAAGTATCTATTCGCTTTGTGGTTAGCTGTTACTGCCCCACTTGTGTACGCATCTTGCACGTACAACACCTATTGCGATCAAGGACGTTGCGTCACTTGTACAACTTGCTGTTACGGTAATAGCTGCAATACAAACTGCTACTAACTAGACAACCCTAAAGGGAGATTAGGAATGACATATTTAAAAGACATCAAGCTGTGCGTAGATTGTTCTTTCTACGGTACACCACACAATCAGCGTGACCGCTGCATAAACCCCAAGCTAACCAGTATTGACCTAGTGACAGGCAAGGAAGAATACCCCTATTGCTATTCAGAAAGACGCACACAATTGCCTAACCATTGTGGCGAGAAAGCAATCTTCTTTCATGCTGACGTTGATGCCGAACGTACCCGCATGGAGCGTTTAAACGAGCTTGAGGAGGCCATGCGTGAAGCCCCTACCCTTTAGCCAAGATGACGTTAATCGTGCCATAGACAGGCTGACAGCGGTTCTGGAAGATGAATTCGCTAATGACTTCTCTGCATGGGGATCAGCAACTCTGATACTGCTTTGCTCAATCATAGATATGACAGGGGCAGACAGGCAGGAGATTGCTGAACTTATCTCAAAACAACCAAACTACGGGGATTTGCAATGACTGAAAAAGACATTGTGCGATTAGCAGAAGAAGCAGAGTTATGGCTGCATACCGATAGAAAGTATGAAGCCGTAGAGAAGTTTGCAAAGCTAGTTGCAGCAGAAGAACGTGAAGCTTGTGCTGTTATTGCGTTCAATGCCAAAACATACATAGAAGCAGCCGAGGCTATTCGCGCAAGGGGGCAGGATGACTGACAAACAATGGGCAACGGGAAAAGGTGAAGCAGGTAGAGACACTCACGTTTGGCCTTTGAATGATCTCCGTAAACACGATCTTACTAAAGATTGCTGGTGCGACCCTCGAAAAGACTACGAGGAATTTGACCTGTATATACACCGCTCAATGGATAAACGAGAGTTATATGAGCAAGGAAGGAAGATGTCATGACTGACAGAGAGCTATTACAAAAAGCGCTTGATGCTATTCACCTATGGCATTGGACAAGTGAAACACATTTACTTATGCCAGCTCACGACGCTCTAAGAGACAGATTAGCGCAGCCTGAACCGGAGCCAGTAGCGTGGGGTGTAGACGAAGGCGAAGGTAGGTGCATTAGCTTGCACGATTTGTACTTTGTGAAAGAAGACGCAGATCATATGGCAGAGTTAAAAGGCACACACGCAAAAGTAGTCGCGCTCTACACAGCACCGCCAAAGAAAGAATGGGTAGGGCTGACGGATAAAGAGATTGAAGACTGCTTAGAAATGAGTATTCAAGGAACGTGCCGCGCCATCGAAGCCAAACTAAAGGACAACAATTATGACAATGATTGAGAAGGCATTGGCAGTCATTGGGGTGATTATATGTATTAGCGGAGTACAAATGGCTGCGGTTAATCACGAATGTCAAACCAAAGGCGAATTTAAAACACCGTGGTGGTCGGGCAGTGAAAAAAACTATTCTTGCAAGGAGATTAACAATGGTTAGTTTAAAAGAAGATTTAGATAATTTGTTTAATGCCGTACTAGCTGACACTGAAGCACTAGAGGACGCAAAAATGACGTTAGAAGTCATTAAGAAAACACAGCCAGATGTGTACGATGAAATCATTGATTCGTCCATTGCTTTGATTGATAAAGCATTGAGCAATTCTATTATGAGTACCATCGCAAACATTCTTGATGATGAAAATTGGTTCATAACTAAGGATAAAAATTATGACTAGCACAAACACAGATGATTTTGCACCAGAGATACGTAATGCAGCATGGTGGTCAGGGGATTCCAGACTAGCTGCTAACGGTAGGGCAGCAGATGCCATTCTTGTTAAGCAGGGAAAGAAGGAGCCGCCTGATCTATCTGAAGTGGAAGAAGTCCAGATGGGTAAAGTGATGGAGCCAACCATTGCTAGACTATTCCAAGACAAGCATAGGATTGAACTGAAGGATGCTGACTATGTTCTATCGCATAAGACTGAGCCGTGGCTTAAAAGTCATTTTGACTACATCTCAGCAGATGGACGAATACTCGTTGAATGTAAAAACTACAACGCTGGCGTTCTGTCTAAGTTCGACGAAGAAACAAACATGGTTCCTGCTGCGGATATGGCGCAACTCGTTCACGAAGCGGCCTGTCATAACGTGGATGAGATTTATCTTGCGGTCTTGTTTGGTGGACAAAAGTTCAGAACATTCCACTTCACTATCACGCAGGAGATGAAGGATGAGCTTGTCAAAGAGATGGCAAAGTTTTGGGGAATTGTCGTATCTAATGCCGAGCCGCAAGCTAGTGATGTTGAGTCCACCAAACTTATCTGGCCTATTTCGAGTGAGGAAACGGCAACTGCAACTGGTGCGGTGGAACAGGCTTGTATTGTTCTTCAAGAGTACAAGGCACGCATCAAACAGCTTGAGACAGAAGCGGAGAAGGTTGAGGTTGCGATTAGGGAATATATGGGTGCGAAAGGTTCGCTCGTTAGCGTGGCTGGAGAGACGCTTGTAACGTGGCGCAACAGTAAGCCAAGCATGAAGTTTTCAAGCGAGTTGTTTAAACAAGCTATGCCAGACGTTTATCAAAAGTTTGTAGTTGAAGTAAATGGTTCACGTAGGTTCTTACTTAAATAATAGGGGATGAGATGAGTAACTTAGTTCCGTACCAAGATATAGAAAAGATGGCAGTAGCAGTTGCCAAGTCTGGACTATTCAACGTCAAGACAGCAGAGGAAGCTATGGCTTTGATGCTAGTAGCACAGGCAGAAGGTTCTCACCCTGCTATAGCTGCGCGTGACTATCACGTTATCCAAGGGCGACCAGCCTTGAAAGCAGACGCAATGATGGCTAGGTTCCAGCAAGCGGGTGGGAAAGTGGAATGGAAGGAGTACACAGATGAGCGAGTTACTGGTGTTTTTAGTCATCCCGCTGGTGGGTCTTTGTCTGTCACTTGGACTATCGAGATGGGCAAGAATATCGGCTTGGTTAAACCGGGTTCTGGATGGCACAAATATCCTAGAGCTATGCTCAGAGCGCGTTGCATCTCAGAAGGTATCCGATCCGTATATCCCGGCTGTGTCGCAGGTGTTTACACGCCAGAGGAAGTACAGGACATGGAGCCGCCAAAGCAAACTCAGGAAGTCAATATGGGCAAAGCGGAAGTCGTTGTTGAGGAAATAAATAAAGCGAAAGAGAGAAAAGAAGGTGAGACTTTTTTGCCTCTCTACGTGCCGGGGATGGACGAGCCGTTCAGCGAATCCACGGATTTAGCAGAATGGGAGATTTCCTTTCACGACATGGTTCACAAAATAAAGGCAAGCCAAAAGCTTA
>Ga0315909_10009618_pt1 | contig 10429 bp, 7 predicted proteins | sample LakEriMetagenome_11_FD_203527 | JGI IMG/M metagenome (GOLD analysis project Ga0315909, IMG submission 203527) | Freshwater fungal communities from buoy surface, Lake Erie, Ohio, United States - Buoy 2 MA125 | ecosystem: Environmental > Aquatic > Freshwater > Lake | place: USA: Lake Erie, Ohio...
GCCGAACGACGCCGGCTGGCCGGACTCTGCCTCCACCGTGGTGCGCCAGCCGAGCGCCTTCAGCGCGTTGCACATCTCGTTGCCGTAGCGCGCGGCGGTGCCGGCGAGGATGGAGTCGCCGATGACGATGACACGGTTGCCGGTCGCCTTGGCGCCGATCAGCGGACCCTGGACCCCGGGAACGGAGAGGTCGGCGCCGTCGAGCGAGAGGCTCCCGGCGGGACCGGATGCACCCGGGATGCGGCCGATACCCGCGAGCACGGTGTCCCCCGACGCGGAGGAGCCCCCGCACGAGGCGAGGACGAGCAGTGCCGCGGCGAGCACGGCGGGGCGGGGGCGGACCGTGGGCATGAGCCCCACACGCTATTGGCAGGGTGCGCGGACTCCCCGCCACCCCGCTGGATGGTTACTGCTGTCCGCCCCGCTGGGCCCGCAGCTCGTCACGGATCTCGATGAGCAGGTCGTTCGTGGAGACCGCCTCCTGTGCCGCGGAGTCCTCGTCCTTGTCGCGGAACCGGTTGTACAGCTTCACCACCACGAAGAGCGCCAGCGACACGAGGATGAAGTTGATGGCGGACGTGGCGAAGGCACCGAGCTCGATGTGGCTGCCGTTGATGGACACGTACTTCTTGGAGAAGTCAGGCTGCTTGCCGCCGAAGATCGCGCCGATGAGGCCGCCGAGGATGCCGGGCTGGGTCGCGCTGCCGGCGAACGAGTCGACCACGGTCTTGAACGCGGCACCCATCACGAAGGCGACCGACAGGTCCACCACGTTGCCGCGGTTGATGAACTCGCGGAACTCCTGCACGATCCCGCGCCTGGCGATCTTCTCCTTCGCCAGTTTCTCGACCTTCTCGATGATCTCGGGCATGGGCCGAGACTATTCGGTGACGAGGTCGTCGAAACGGTCAACGCGCCGGAGTGAGGGGAACATCCGCCAGAAGAGCGCGACGATCCCGAGCGTGGCGATGCCGCCGCCGACCACCGTGGCGGGCACGCCGACCGCCGCGGACACCGCGCCGGACTCGAACGCCCCGAGTTCGTTCGACGCACCCACGAAGACGCTCTCCACCGCCGAGACCCTGCCGCGCTTCTCGTCCGGCGTCACGAGCGGCACGATGGAGCTGCGGATGAACACGCTCACCATGTCGGCTGCCGAGCCGATGAGGACCGCGACGAAGGCAACCACGTAACTGTGGGTGAGGCCGAGCACGATCGAGTGCACGCCGAACACGGCGACCACGATGAAGAGGGTCCGGCCGACATGCCTGGTGACGGGACGCGAGGCGAGGAAGATCGCCATGAGTGCCGCCCCGATCCCCGCCGCGGCCCGCAGCCACCCGTAGGCGACGTCGCCCACGCCCAGGCGTTCCTCCGCGATGACCGGCAGCAGCGCGATCGCGCCGCCGAACAGCACGGCGAAGAGGTCGAGCGAGATGGCCGCCAGGAGGATGGGAGTGCGACGGATGAAGTGCAGCCCCTCCATCGCCATCCTCATCGTGGGGCGCTCCTTCTTCTGGAAGTCCGCCCCCGTGCGCGGCACCTTGATGGTGAGGAACGCGGCCATGCCGACCGACATGAGCCCGGCCGACGTGGCGTAGGCGACCCACGGCTCGATCGCGTACAGGAAGCCGCTCACGGCCGGGCCGACTATCGCCGCGCTCGTCCATGTCGCCGACGAGAGGGCGATCACGCGCGGCAGCCCGCCTGCCGGGGCGATGAGCGGGGGGATCGTGCGGATGGCGGGGGACGCGAACGCTCTCGCGACACCGAAGAAGAACGCCACCACGAACATGAACATCGTGCCGGTCGGGTCGGTGCGGGCGTAGAACATGAACGCGAGGGCGGACAGCACCTCGCCGAACTGGGCGACGAACACGACCTTCTTGCGGTCGAAGTGGTCGGCCACCGTCCCCGTCACGAGGACGAGCAGGATTGCCGGGAGGAACTCGGCGAGCCCCAGCCACCCGATGTCAAGCTCGTTGCCGGTGATGTCGTAGATGTGCTTGCCGAGCGCAGCGGCCTGCAGCATCACGCCGACCGTCATCGTGAACTGCGCGACCAGGAAGGCAGTCACCCCCGGCGACCGCAGGACCTCGCGTCCCGTGGGTGCCTGCACGGGTGCCGAGTCGCTCACCGTGCGGTCCAGCCGCCGTCCACCACGACGGACTGGCCGGTCATGAACGAGGATGCATCACTCGCCATGAAGAGGAGCGCGCCGTCCAGCTCGTGCTCGGCACCCATGCGGGGGATGGGCGAGTTCTGCTGCACGTACTTCTGCGAGCTCTCGTCGGTGTCCATGCCGGCTGTCATCTCACTCACGAACCAGCCGGGGCACAGGGAGTTCACGCGCACGCCCTTGCGCGCCCACTGGGCCGCGAGCTCGCGCGACAGCGCGATGACGGCACCCTTGCTGGCGGCGTAGTTGGCCTGCTTGACGGGGGTGCCCGCGACCATCCCCAGGATCGACGCCACGTTCACGATCGCGCCGGACCGCTGCGCGACCATGTGCTCGCCGACGAGCTTGCACAGGTGCCACACGGCGGTGGTGTTCACCTCGACCGTCTCGCGGAACTGACCGAGCGTCTCGGACTCGACCGGGATCTTGTGCGTGATGCCCGCGTTGTTCACGAGGATGTGCACCGTCCCGAACCGGGCGACGACCGCGCGCACCATCTCCTCGCGCTGCGCCTCGTCGGCCACGTCGCACTGCACCGGGAACGAGCCCGGCAGCTCCGCGGCGAGCGCCTCCAGCCGGTCGATCCGGCGGGCGGTGAGCGCCACCTGCGCACCTGCCGCGTGGAGGACCCTCGCGAAACGCGCACCGAGGCCGGACGACGCACCGGTCACGATCGCAACCCTGCCGTCGAGCCTGAACTGGGCGAACGGGTCGAGTGCGCTGCTTCCGGCCATGCGCCGAGGCTATTCCCCGCGGGTTGCTGTGCCAGCATGGGACCGTGAAGGTGCGCGTCGGATACGGCCTGGGCGTGCGCACCAGGCTGAACGACACCGGGTTCCTCGACGTGGTCGACGCCCTCGAGCGCCTGCGGTTCGACAGCCTGTGGCTGAGCGAGCGCATCGGCGGAGAGGCTCCCGACCCGCTCGTGGCGATGTCGTTCGCGGCGGCACGCACGACGCGCCTCAAGTTCGGGATGAGCGTGATGGTCCTGCCAGGGCGCAACCCCGTCGTGCTCGCGAAGGAGCTCGCGACCCTCGACCGCATGTCGGACGGACGTCTCCTCCCCGCGTTCGGCCTGGGCGCCGCCGACCCACAGGAGCAGCAGGCCTTCGGCGTGGAGCGTGGCAAGAGGGCCAGGATGTTCAACGAGGCACTCGCCGTGGTGCGCAGCTGCTGGACGGACGAGACCGTCTCGTTCCACGGCGAGCACTACGACTACGACGGCATCCGCGTGGAGCCGAAGCCGAAGCAGTCGCCACCCGACGTGTGGCTGGGAGGGATCGCGGAGAGTGAACTGAAGCGGGTCGGCAGGCTGGCGGACGGATGGCTGCCGAGTTTCGTGACCCCCGCCGATGCAGAAGCCGGGTGGCGCACGATCAACGCGGTCGCCGCGGAGCACGACCGCGAGATCGAGGACGAGCACTTCGGCGTGCTCATCCCGTACTCCATCGGGCCGGCACCCGAACCGGTGCTCGCCGGGCTCCGCGCCAGGCGGCCCGACCTGGACGACATCTCGGTGATCGTGCCCCAGGGCTGGGACGAGCTCACCCGCACCATCAACAGGTTCATCGACGTGGGTGCGTCGAAGTTCGTGGTCATCCCGCTGGCAGAGCCGGCGAGCCCGCAGGCCTGGGTGTCACACCTCGAGGAGGCCGCAGCCGTGCTGAAGCCTCTCGAGAACTGATCTGTTACTTCTTCGCGGCCGGCTTCCTGCGTGCTGACGTCTTCCGTGCCGGCTTGCTCACCGACTTTTTCGCAGCTGACTTTTTCGCGGCCGGCTTGCGGGCCGCGGGCTTCCTGCCGGCGGACTTCTTCCCGGTGACGGGCTGGAAGTTCGCCACGAAGTCGATCAGGAGGCGCGTGCCGAAGGCGGTGGCACCGCGGTTGAGCCAGCCGTTGTCGCCGTCCGACTCCATGGGACCGGCGATGTCGAGGTGGGCCCACGGCACACCGCCGGTGAACTCGTTGAGGAACAGTGCCGCAGTGATCGCGCCGCCGAACGGACCGCCCACGTTCTTCATGTCGGCCACGTTGGAGTCGAGCAGGCCGCGGTAGTCGCCGAACAGCGGGAGCTGCCAGAGGAGCTCGTCGGTGCGGCGGCTGGAGGCGAGGAGCTGGTCCACCACGCCCTGCTCGTTGCCGAGCACGCCGGCCATCTTCTTGCCGAGTGCCCCGATGCACGCACCCGTGAGCGTGGCGATGTCGACCATCGCATCAGGCTTCGTCTCGGCCCCGAGGGACAGGCCGTCGGCCAGGATGAGGCGGCCCTCGGCGTCAGTGTTGTGGATCTCGGCGGTCTTGCCGTTGCGGAACGTGAGGACGTCGCCCAGCTTCATGGCCGACCCGCTCGGCAGGTTGTCCGTGCACATCAGGTACGCGGTGACGTGCGTCTTCACCTTCAGCGCGCGCAGGGCGCTCATGGCACCGAGCACCGCTGCGGCGCCGCTCATGTCCATCTTCATGCTCGCGTGGCTCGCGTCGCTCGGCTTGAGCGAGATGCCGCCGGAGTCGTACATCACGCCCTTGCCCACCAGCACGACCTTCTTGGTGGCGCCCGCGGGCGCCCACACCAGCTTCACCACGCGCGGCGGCTCCACGCTGCCGGCGTTCACTCCCACGATGCCGCCGCACCCCATGGCCTGCAGCTGCTTCTTGTCGTACACGGTGGCGCGCAACCCCGACTTGCGGGCGATGGCCACGGCCTCCCGGGCGAACCGCGTGGCGGTCAGGTGGGACGGCGGGGTGTTGGCGTGGTCGCGCGCGGTGCAGACGGCGGTGGCCACCGCGGTGCCCTCCGCGATGCCGGCACGCACCTGCGCGTCGGCGGACACCAGCACGATCTTCCGCAGCGACGGCACGGACGACTTGTCGCGCTTCAGTTCCGCCCAGCGGTGCAGCGCGAGGGCAGCGCCCTCCACGAACGCCTTGGCCGCGCCGCGGCGGTCCAGCCTCCCGGCGCCGGCGATCGTGGTGGCCATCGACGCGTGGCGCGAGCACGCCCGCGCGGCGGCGGCGCCGATGTTGCGCATCGTGTTCTCGTCCAGGTCCTTGACCGCGCCGATGCCCACGAGCACCCTCGCCGTCCTCGACCGCGGTGCGGGGGGCAGGACGAGAGTGGAGCAGCAGCGGCCCTCGAAGCCCATGGCCGAGAGCTGCGCGCGGGAGAGACCGACCTCTGCGGGGACGGGTCCCTCGCTGGCAACGGGAATGGCGATGACCGCCGTGCCCGCGGGGACGGATGCCGATGACGTGAACGATGTGCGCATGCCCCCACTTTATGTGGGACGGCGCGGCGGGGGCAGTGCCGCTACAGACTGCTGACCGGCCGGGAGTTGCCCTCCTGCCAGCGCGCCATCGTCCACAGGAGGTCGGAGAGGCGGTTCAGGTACGGCACCACGTAGCTGGGCGGCGGGGCGGCACCGAAGGCCTGCCTTTCCGCGCGGCGCACCGTGGTGCGCGCGAAGTCGAGCCAGGCGGCGACGGGGTGCTCGCCGGGCACGACGAACTCGGTGGGTGGCTCGAACTTCGTGTCGAGGTCGTCGATGATGGTCTCCAGCCGGTCGACCATCTCGCTCGTCACGCAGCTGCGGCCGGGCTCCAGCTTGTGGCGGTTGGCGGGCAGGGTGGCCAGCTCGGCCATGAGCACCCACAGGTCGCGCATGATCGGCACCACGATCGTGTCGACCTCGCTGCCGTGGCCGGCGGCCACGCGCACGAGTCCGATGACCGCCTGCGCCTCGTCCACGGCTCCGTACGCACGGGGCAGCTCGGAGTCCTTCGGGACGCGTCCGCCGTAGAAGAGGCCGGTGGTGCCGTCGTCACCTTCCCGGGTGTAGATCTTCTCTCGTGCCATGCATGTCACAGGCTATTGGCACCCGGTCCGGATAACTGGAACGCCCGGGGGAACATCCAGCCAAGTAGCGTTTGACGGGTCATGGCACGCCAGCCCTACACAGAAGCAATCCGCGAACGGGTCATCGTGTTCGACGGGGCCTTCGGGACCTTCGTCCAGGGACTCGACCTCGGCCCCGACGACTTCGGCGGGCCGTCGCTCGAGGGCTGCAACGAGATGCTCGCCCTCACCCGGCCCGACGTGATCGAGCAGATGCACCGGGCGTTCCTTGAGGCAGGCGTCGACGCGGTCGAGACCGCCAGTTTCGGCAGCTTCTCCACCGTCCTCGCCGAGTACGACATCCCCGAGAAGGCGCACGAGCTCAACGTGGCCGCGGCGTCCATCGCCCGCCGCGTGGCGGACGAGTTCGAGCAGCGCGACGGCAGGCCGCGCTACGTCGCCGGCTCCATCGGGCCGGGCACGAAGCTCCCCTCGCTCGGCCACATCTCCTTCGCCGACCTCCGCGATGCCTACGTCGACCAGGCACGCGGCCTCATCGAGGGCGGCTGCGACCTCTTCCTCATCGAGACCTGCATGGACCTCCTGCAGATCAAGGCCGCGATGCAGGCGTGCCGCCGGGCGATGGCAGAGACCGGGCGCACGCTGCCGATCCAGGTGCAGGTGACGATGGAGACCACCGGTCGCATGCTCGTGGGCACCGAGATCGGCGCGGCGTACTCGGCGCTCGTCGCCATGAAGCCCGACGCCATCGGCATCAACTGCGCGACCGGGCCGGCGGAGATGCAGGAGCACCTCCGCTACCTCGCGGAGCACTCGGAGATCCCCGTCAGCGTCCTGCCGAACGCGGGCCTGCCGAGCGTCGTCGACGGCCGCACCCACTACGACCTCACGCCGGCGCAGCTGGCCGAGTTCCACCGCCACCACGTGGCCGACCTCGGCATCGGCATCGTCGGCGGCTGCTGCGGCACCACGCCCGAGCATCTCCGCGCGGTGGTGGAGGCGGTGCGCGGCGTCACCCTGAAGCCCCGGCGTCCCGAGCACGAGCCGAGCGTGACGTCGCTCTACTCCCCCGTGCCGATCGAGCAGGACAACTCGTTCCTCATCATCGGCGAGCGCACCAACGCGAACGGCTCCAAGGCGTTCCGCGAGGCGATGCTGCGCGGCGACTGGGACACCTGCCTGAAGATGGCCACGGAGCAGATCCGCGAGGGCTCCCACGTGCTCGACGTCTGCGTGGACTACGTCGGCCGCGACGGCACCGTGGACATGCACGAGATCGCCTCACGGTTCGCCACCCAGGCGAGCGTGCCGCTCGTGCTCGACTCCACGGAGCCCCAAGTCATGGAGGCCGGCCTGCAGTTCGCCGGCGGCCGCTGCATCCTGAACTCGGCGAACCTGGAGGACGGCGAGGAACCCGGCAGCCGCCTCGACCGCGTGTTCACGCTGGCCCGCGACTACGGCGCCGCCGTCATCTGCCTGCTCATCGACGAGCGCGGCCAGGCCCGCGACGTGGAGTGGAAGATGGAGGTCGCCCACAGGCTCTCGGAGATCGCACGGGAGCGCTACGGCCTCTCCAACAGCGACCTCATCTTCGACCCGCTCACCTTCCCGCTCGGCACGGGCGACGAGGACCTGCGCAAGGACGCGATGCACACCCTGGAGGCGATCCGCCGCATCAAGGCGGAGATCCCCGGTGCGTACACCACGCTCGGGCTCTCGAACGTGTCGTTCGGCCTCAACCCGGCGACCCGCCAGGTGCTGAACAGCGTGATGCTGCAGGAGGCCCGCAACCACGGGCTCGACTCCGCGATCGTGCACTTCTCGAAGATCCTCCCGATGTCGCGCATCCCCGAGGAACAGAAGAACGCCGCGCTCGACCTCATCTACGACCGCCGCAGCGAGGGCTACGACCCGCTGCACGCGCTGATGGCCATGTTCGAGGGTGTCTCCTCCGTCGCGGCCGTCAAGGAGGACCGAAGCGACTGGACCATCGAGCAGATCCTCCGCAGGCGCATCATCGACGGCGAGCGCGAGGGCCTCACCGATGACCTGGACCGGGCAATGGCGGGCGGCATCGCCCCGCTCGACATCATCAACGAGATCCTCCTCGACGGCATGCGCGAGGTGGGCGAGCTGTTCGGCAGCGGCCAGATGCAGCTGCCGTTCGTGCTCCAGAGCGCCGAGACCATGAAGATGGCGGTGTCCCACCTGGAGCCGCACATGGACAAGGCCGGTGCCGCGACCTCAAAGGGCAAGCTCGTGCTCGCCACGGTGAAGGGCGACGTCCACGACATCGGCAAGAACCTGGTCGACATCATCTGCACGAACAACGGCTACGAGGTGCACAACATCGGCATCAAGATCGGCATCCAGGAGATGCTCGACAAGGTGCGCGAGGTCGGTGCCGACGCGCTCGGCATGAGCGGCCTTCTCGTGAAGAGCACCATCATCATGCGCGAGAACCTGGAGGAGATGAACACATCGGGGATGAGCGACGTGCCCGTGCTCCTCGGCGGCGCCGCCCTCACCCGCAGCTACGTGGAGCAGGACCTCCGCAAGGTGTACGACGGGCGCGTGTTCTACGGCCGCGACGCGTTCGAGGGCCTCAGCACGCTCGACAAGCTGATGGAGATCAAGCGCACGGGGGTGGACGACCCCGACTTCGGGCGCAAGCCCGGCGAGCGGCTGGTGCCGCGGCGCGAGAAGGAGGACGTCGACCCCGCCGACCTCCCGCGGCGGTCCCCGGAGGCAGAGGCCGACAACACGGTCTTCGTGCCGCCGTTCCTCGGGTCGAAGGTCGTCAAGGGAATCGGCATCGACGAGATCGCCGCGTACGTGAACGAGACGGCGCTCTTCCGCAACCAGTGGCAGTACCGGCCCGAGAAGGGCGAGAGCGACGAGGAATTCAAGGACCGCATCAGGCCGATCCTGCGCGAGCAGCTCGCCGCGGCCAAGGCCGCCGGCTACCTGGTGCCGCAGGTCGTCTACGGCTACTTCCCCGTGAACGGCGACGGCAACGACCTCATCGTGTGGACGGACGACACCCGCACCGTGGAGCGCACGAGGTTCAGCTACCCGCGCCAGACAGAGGCGCCGCACCTGTGCATCGCCGACTTCTTCCGCCCGGTGGAGTCGGGCGAGGCCGACTACGCCGCGTTCCACATCGTGACCATGGGCGCCCCCGTCAGCGAGAGGGCCGCCGAGCTGTTCGCCGAGAACCGCTACAACGACTACATGATCCTCCACGGCATAGGCGTGGAGATGGCCGAGGCGCTCGCCGAGTACTGGCACCACCGCATCCGCACCGAGTGGGGCTTCGTCGACGAGGACGGTCCCTCCGTCGCCGGCCTGTTCCGCCAGCAGTACCGCGGCGGCCGCTACTCGTGGGGCTACCCCGCCTGCCCCGACCTGGAGGACAACGCGCGCGTCGCCGACCTCCTCGAGGCCGGCCGCATCGGCATCGAGGTCAACGAGGACACCGGGTGGCAGTACCAGCCGGAGCAGACCACGTCCGCGATCATCTGCCACCACCCGAAGGCGAAGTACTTCGTAGCCCGCTGAGCGCCCATGGCGCTCCCGCGATGTAGCCCGCTGAGCGCCCATGGCGCCGTGGCTCCTAGTGTCGGCTGCATGAAAGCAGCCGTGTACGACACCACCGGCGGACCGGAGGTCTTCCGGTACGCAGACATCGACGAGCCCCAGCTCCGCAAGGGGGGCGTGCTCATCGACGTGCGCTTCGTGGGCATCCAGGGCGGCGACCTGCTGCACCGTGCGCGCGGCGTCCTCGCGACGAACCCGCACGTGGTCGGGTACCAGGCCTCCGGCATCGTGCGCGCCGTCGGTGACGGCGTCACTGCGTTCGTCCCCGGCCAGCCCGTGGTCGCCACGATGGCCCACGGCTCCCACGCGGAGGTCGTGAGCGTGCCGGCAGGTTCCGTGTGGGCCGTGCCGGACGGCGTGTCGCTGGAGCAGGCTGCCGGCGTGCCGATCGAGTTCGGCACCGCGCACGACTGTCTGTTCGAGTTCGGCGGGCTCGCCGCCGGTGAGACCGTGCTCGTGCAGGCCGGTGCCGGCGGGGTCGGCCTGGCGGCGATCCAGCTCGCGAAGGCAGCGGGGGCCACCGTGCTCGCCACGGCATCCAGCGACGACAAGCTGGAGCGGCTGGCCGCGTTCGGGTGCGACCACGGCATCAACTACGTGCGCGACGACCTGGCGAAGAGGACGATGGAGATCACAGGCGGAAAGGGCGCCGACCTGGTGGTGGATTCCGTCGGCGGGGAGACCCTGGTGCGCAGCGTGGCCGCACTCGCCTACCGCGGGCGCATCTCGTGGGTCGGCGACGCGGGCCGCGACCCGAACCCGCCGGACGTCGGGATTATAAAGGGGAAGAACGCCCG
>Ga0315909_10009619_pt1 | contig 10426 bp, 5 predicted proteins | sample LakEriMetagenome_11_FD_203527 | JGI IMG/M metagenome (GOLD analysis project Ga0315909, IMG submission 203527) | Freshwater fungal communities from buoy surface, Lake Erie, Ohio, United States - Buoy 2 MA125 | ecosystem: Environmental > Aquatic > Freshwater > Lake | place: USA: Lake Erie, Ohio...
ATGCCTACAAAAAAACAGATGTAACGTGGTATCAACTATCAAGTTATTTTGATTTTCTATTGTGGAAAGTTAAAAGGTTATTTGATTGATTTTTAAACAATATAATGCATGACTCAATTAAATTATCCTATAAATAGTTCGGCTCCCAGATTAAAGACAATATATATTGTTTTATCTCTGCTTGTACTTTTTGCATTTGGCAACACCTTGCAAAATGAATACAATATGGATGATGACCTAGTTACGCAAAATCACAAATATACATCCAAAGGATTTGCGGGAATTAAAGACATCATAACTAATAGTTACTATAGTAATAACAGTGATATTATTTTTGGCTACCGGCCAATCACACACATCACCTTTGCCATAGAACATCAATTATTTGGGGAGCGCCCATTTATTAGTCACTTCATTAATTTAATACTCTATTTAATTAGTGTCTGTTTATTTTTTCACCTATTGCTAAGCTGGTTTGGATCAGACCATTATTGGATACCTATCATTGCAGCTTCTATCTTTGCTGTACATCCAATTCACACAGAAGTTGTTGCTAGCATAAAAAATAGAGATGAAATATTGGCTTTTCTATTTGCTATGATTAGCGGTATTGGATTATATTCCTTTAGTAAGCATACAAGCTGGAAACAGCTTGCATTATTTCTTGTTTTTTTTCCAATAGCACTCCTTGCAAAAAAGTCTGTTTACCCACTTGTTATTGTATTCCCACTGGTTACATACCTTGTAAATCCTTCGCGTGTTAAAAATACTATAATTGCATGTATTGGTTTAACTATACCCGCTTCTTTTATTGTTGCTGATTTTATCTTATCCCAGTGGATCATTATTTTTAGCCTAACAAATATCACTTTCTTTGGCATCTATGTTATTTTGTATTTATTTAAACACCCCGAACACCTAAATCGCTTGTTGATAATTTTAAAATCAAGAACAACGCTTCATATATCAGCTATACTTCTTTTTCTTTGTGGAATCTATTTAAATGAAGTTGTATTACTTTATATTTCACTTTTATGTATAATCTTATTTAGCATCCAACAGAAATGTAGTGTTTCTTATTTATTACTGTTATTCAATGCGATATTATCTTGTTATTTTTTAGATGATGAAGCTTCATCAGTAACACTCATTTATGCAGGATACCTTGGATTTCAGCTTTACACAGCGAAAACTAAAGATTGGAAAATCATAATTTCAATAACAATTGCACTACTATCATTCTTCCTACTGAGTGAAAAACTTGTTGAAATACTAATTTTATTTCAAATCTTAATTTTTTATATCGTTACACATAAAAAACCAATATTTGGATTACTAATTGCTATCCTGTCAATTAGTGTAAGTTTCTTCTTTTTTAGCATACCCATTTACCAAGTAATTCTGCTCCTAATTTCCATTTTATACTTAGCACAATCTTATCTAAATAAGCTAAGACCTCATTTTTTCAACCATATTACAGTGGTGCTTTTTGCACTTTCACCCTTGCTAATTAGCAGCTTTAACCAAAAAACTAACTCATCAATAATACATAGCACAATTTCCGCCTTTGAACCTACAGAAATTAATTCAGCAAAGACCACAATAACTGAAAATAACAAACCTACAAAAATTAAAGAAGGTAGAGCACTAAACTATATAGAAAATACTTTAGTTGCTGAGCATACAACCATAGAAAAAATTGCTACTGGGCTCGTTACTTTAGGTGAATATCTTAAGCTTATGATTTTCCCCTATGAGCTTTCCTTTTATTATGGATATGCGAAGATACAAACCGCACATATAAATGATCTATCGGTCTGGATAGCCGTTCTGCTCCATATTCTTCTATTGGTTTTATTAGTAAAATTTGGACATAAACAGAAGGCAATATATATTGGTTTATTATGGTACTTAACGTGTATTTTCTTGTTTAGTAATTATATTGAATTAGTTGCTGGTATGGTTGGTGAGCGATTAGCATTTACTGCATCTGCGGGTTTCTGCGTTTTTTTTGCAGCATTATTTATTTCTATTAAACCCCAATTAAACTTTAAAAAGCCAACTTTTATAGAATACATTGTAATTGTAATCGTATTTGTTTTTGGATCAAAAAGTATAGCAAGAAATTTTGAATGGAAAGATCCTATAACGCTTATGCAGAGCGATAGTAAACACTTAGAAAATTCGGCTCAAGCAAATCATTTACTTGCATTAAATCTGTTGTACACCGCAGGAAAAAGTAACAGCCCGCAGACATCATTAGCGTATACAGAAAAAGCAAAGTTGCATTTAGAAAAATCTATTGCCATTTATCCCTATTTTTTTAATACACACTACGAACTAGCCAAGGTATATATTAATGAATCTAATTGGGTGAAAGCAAAACAAAAACTAACAGATGCACTCGCCTTAGATACAGCTAATTTATTTGTACTTGAATCACTCAGCAAAGTTTGTTTTGAACTAAACCAAGTACAAGAAACAGAGAAATATGCCAATCAATTTATTTCGTATGTGCCCCAAAATGAAAATATTCATGAGATTTTAGCCTACATCCTTTTTACCGACAAACAATACGAAAAAGCCGAAAAATATGCCAAAAGAGGATTAATATACTTCCCATCTGGTGCTAATTTATTGCCCCTTTTAAAAGATATAGAACAGAAATTATCGGATCAAAGGGAGTTAAAAAGCGAATAACCTATACGTAAATAAAAAATCCCAACTTGCTTTACAACAAGTTGGGATTCCTAAAGAATAATTGCACTGATTACTGACAACCAAACAATAGTTTGGTTTTCTTGTCGGTTTGATCAGCAACAGATGAATAGTTTTTCTTTCTAACAGTGATCTCTATATCAAATAAAGTATAGCCTGCAGGCACAGACAAAAACTGATTTGGAATCATCGTGATTTTAAAACGACCATCAGACAAGCGTTTCATTTTAAGTTTAGTATTATCCGTTACTTTAAAAAACTTATTAGGTTCAAGTGCTATGGTTGTGCCCAAGCTATCCTTTGCTGTGGCTACAATATGCATATACACATCTCCATCATTCAAACTTTTCATAGTAGCTTTTGGCTCATTTGGATTATCGTAAATAAGTGTAGTAATCTGATCGCCAAACATGGTTTTGGGTATAGAATACAATATGCCTCTTTCAACTGAAGGTGGATCAATGGTTAAATTTAAGTCTTCCGTTTTTACATCTGGATCGCCATAACCACCGCCATCTTTAGGCTTCACTAAAAAGCTAATTCCCTGAGCATAAACAACCGCAGGGTCTACTCCATAAAATTCTGTAGGAACCATTTCGTAGTACCAAACATTAGCCCCTTTCGACTCATCTTTGGTCATTTTTAAGCGTTCATTACTGCTTTTCCATGGCTTATCACCCGTTCCATTCACCAACGAATCAACCCTAGCTTCTACCGGTTTCCATGTCCAAATATAATATGGCCCATCTGGGTTAGATTTCATCGCATCAGCTGTAGCGGCAGTAGCCTTGCTAATATCACAATAAATGCGAACTGGTTTAGTAACATCTGGCTTCTTAGGTTCAACCCAGGCAACCTGAGCAAATCCTGTATAAGAAGCAAATAAAATAAATAGTGTTGCTAATATACTTTTCATAATTAGTTATTTTTAAGGAATGATATACTATACGACATCGCTTTTTCAGCACCACAGCTCACAGCGTTCACAAAATTTAGCTGGGGGGCCGGAGAAAGAAGGTTTTTGCCAATTGATACTTCACTTGCCACATTTCCATTTAAGTCTTTTAAAATGATTTTAGAAGGATATCTATTGTCATCAAAACTCCATTTTCCATTACTTAATACAAACAGATTAAGCACCAAACTTGCAGTATCAACTGTAAATGTGCTATCTACAGTATTAAAACTAATATTTGGCACCTGACCTGATTCTGAGGTAAGGAAATCGGCAATATTCATGGATTCTTTTACCAATGATTTTTCATCAACTTGAATAGCCGTGTTCATTGTCCAACTGCCACTCAATGCCGCCGCAATCTTCTCAGGCGAAGAAATAGGTGTAGCAACTTCTTTACTGTCGTCGTAAGGCTTTTTACAGCCAATGCTGATAATTCCAATAACTAGGATTATTAATCCAAATAAATTTATTTTTTTCATATTCAGTTATTTTAGTTACATCCTCCCTCAGGATTAAATATAAAGCCTTGAACCGTTCCGGCTGATGATGGAAATTGAAGTACCATTCCCGGACATTTCCATGGCGCATTTCTAATGGTTGATGATGGTGCATGAAAAGCACCAATTCTTTTCAATTGAATTGTACGATCACCTTCGAGGTGCATCTCTAGTCTTCTTTGTAACCTTACTTCATCAATCAAAGCTTGTCCGCTTAAACCAGAAAGCGATATATACCGCGTGCTAGCAACACCATATGCTCTTTTAACGATAAGTCCAAGATCAAGAATAGCTGAAGCCGCATTAGACTGCAAAGCATATATCTCTGCACGCATTAACAACATATCTGTTAATGTTAAATAAGGTGTTGCAAAATTATTGTGATTAAACTTAGTAGAGGCCTTTATCTCATTGGCTTGACCAGGATTAATTAACGTAGTAAACTTTCTTCTTCTATCACTCGTATCGGCCGACAATAAGTTGTATAACTCGTTTGATAAAGCGATGGTTGGCAGATTAAGGTCGTTTCTATAGCTTCCTTTAAAACCTGCACCTCTTGCATTAATATCATAGGCAGAACTAGTTGTAACAAAACCAAAGATAATCTCACTTTCTACTTCTGATCTTAAAAATCTATTTAAACTATCACTCAAACTGTAGCCTGAACCAATTACCTCATTTAATAAAGGTAATGCAGCTTCATAATTACCCATAGTAAAATAAACTTTTGCAAGCAAGGCTTTTGCCGCATTTTTATTGGCATAAACCCCATTGCTTACCGGTAAAAGGGATATGGCTTTTTGCAGGTCTGATATAATTAATGCATAGTTGCTGGCTACACTTGTTCTCAAAACTACTTCATTTTTTGCTCTGGTTCGCTCAATAATGCCTAGATGACTATTGTCGGCGGTAAAACCGGCAGGTTGCGCCCATAGTTTTACTGTTTCAAAATGACATAAAGCCCTCAAAAAGGCAGCCTCCCCTTGCAAACGCTCTTTTTCACCTGGCAAAAAGTTTACCTGATCGTAATATAAATCCATCACATTTACCCTGTAAATTGTAAAGTATGGCTGAGAATAAGCAGAATTTGATGTGCCATTGAATTGTGCAACACTCCTATTAAAAATAGCTGTGGTATTTCCATCATTATTAAGTGGTCTGGCAACATCATCTCCCAATAAATCTGATATAACTTGAAATTGACCTCCCATCATATTGGCACAGGCATCATAACAAGAGTTTAATAGCTTTTGCATATCTTCTGAAGACTTAATAGCTTCAGCTGGATCCAGACCAAAAGATGGATCTGGTTCTACATCAAGGCTTTTTTCACAAGCCGAAAATGAGGCAACGATCATTAAACCAATCGTACCTATTAAAATTTTATGGATTAATTTTTTCATTTTAATTCGATTAGAAAGTAGCCGTTAATTGAAAATTATAAGTGCGTTCTTGCGGTGCATTGAGGTAATAGGTTCCTTGAGATTGCATATTTCTCGAGGTATTGATATTCCCTTCACCATCTCTAGCAATTTCTGGATCTAAACCTGGATAGTTTGTAAATACAAATAGGTTCGTGCAAATAATGGCAATTCTTGTACTCGACATCTTTGCTTTTTTCGCCCATTTTTCTGGTAAATTATATCCTACGGTTACATTCCTTAATCGTAAGAAGCTCGCATCATACAACCACATTGGTGTATTATATTGCCAATAATCTGGTAAACCATATGTTGAAGCATCTAAAGTAAGACGCGGAAATGCGGCAACATCGCCGGGCTCTCTCCATCTATCTCCAATCTCAGGACGAGAGTTCCAGAAACTCATAACGCCTAACTGACGCTTAGCTGAGGCATCATAAATATTACCTCCAATTTGATACACAAATAATAAGCTTAAATCCCAATTTTTATACTTAAAATTATTGGTAAAACCACCCACTGCTTTTGGAAGAATACTACCTACAGGCACCCTGTTGTTCGCACTCCAAGTAAGGGTTTGATTGCCGTCTTTATCGAGGTATACCGGACGTCCAGTGGCTGGGTCTACATGAGAAAACCTCACCAAATAATAGGTTCCAACAGGCATGCCCAATACAACCCTTGTATCATTTGTTCCACCACTTACTGCTTCCTCAGTATAAGCACCTGTACTAGTTATTTCATTGAAGTTTCTAGCTATATTAGCCATTACACTCCAAGTAAACTTCGAGTTTCTAACTAAATTTGCCCTCAAACTAAATTCAGCTCCGTAGTTTCTAATAGCACCCACATTATCGTAATAATTGCCAAATCCTACAGATGGATCAAGGTTTAGATTCATGATCACATCTGTTGTACGTTTATCATAAAAATCCAATGTTCCTGAGATTTTGTTATTGAAAAAAGCAAAGTCCAATCCCGTATTGAAGGTCCATGAGGTCTCCCATCTTAAATTTGGATTTTCCAATTGGGTTGGGTACAAGGTTGGATTGCCATTGTAAGAGATGGCAGAATTTGCCTGAAAAAATCCATATCGCGCATTCGGATCAAAATCTGAATTACCAGACCTACCATATGACGCACGCAATTTGAGTAAAGATAGTTTTTTAAAATCCTCTAAAAATCTTTCTTCATTTAACAACCAACCTCCAGATACTGAAGGGAAAAAACCATATCTTTGGTTATCTCCAAATCTCGAAGAACCATCGTAACTAAATGCAAAATTTAAAAAGTATTTGTATTTGCTATTGAAATTAATTCTACCGAAGAATCGCTCAAATTTCCACTCGCTTGGCACAATATAGTTCTTTAAATTATTATCTGTTTTTCTGCCATCAGCTACAAATCCGGTAGCATTGCGCTCCACAATGTTAAATCCTTGTGTAATTGATTGCTGACGCTCAAAACCGCCAACAATATCTAATTTATTTAATTTGTTAATTTCATATTTGTAAGATAGTTGTGCTAAATAATTGAAATTATTGGTATAGCGGAAATTCTTAGTACCAATTGAAGTGGTATCTGAACCAGTTGCCCGAGTTAGTTCTTGAGGAGCAAACTGATCATCTGAAATATGCTGATAGTCGTAATTTGCCTGAACTCTTGCTTTTAAATTATTTGTAATATCATAATCAAATGCGATGTTTCCAATCGTTCTTTGTTCATTGGTTACCCATTTAAATTGCTCCATCATCATGATTGGATTGGTTCTAAAACCTGCATCAGAGTTATTAAACAAAAAATAACTGCCATCCGGGTTACGTACCGGATAGAATGGCAAAGCAGAAGACATCAACAAACCGTATCCACCACTCCATCCGCTGTATACGCGATTGTTATCAGCGTTAGTGAAGGATGTTCCTACCTGCATTTTCAATTTTTTCGAAATTTGGTAGTCTAAATTTATTCTACCTGAAACTTTATCGTACGAATTACCTCTAATAAAAGTTTCATTTTTATTGTATGATAAACTAGAATATAATGATACTTTATCCCAACCTTTTGAAAGAGTTAAATCGTGTTGATTTTTTACACCAACTTGGGTTAACTCATTATACCAGTCTGTATTGTGATTTCTGGCTTCATCCCAAGTCATATTATTGATACCAAATTTACTAAAATCTGGCTTGCCTGTATTCCCATCATTAATCCATGCCTCCTCCATTAAATTAAGCAATTCATCGCGGCCAACTAATCTTGGTTTTGCTGAAGGCGTTGAAAAACCCATTTGTGCCGTGTATGTTACACGGGTCTTCCCTTTACCGGCTCTTTTTGTTGTTATTAATATTACGCCATTGGCACCCCTTGAACCATATATTGATGTTGCAGCTGCATCTTTTAATACTTCTATACTCTCAATATCATTCGGATTAATCGTTGCTAAAGGATTAAAGTTTGCCCCTCCTGCATTACCAAAAGTACTGTAATCTTGGGTCATTGGTATACCATCAACCACATAAAGTGGATCACCACCAGCAGAGATAGAAGATATACCCCTAATACGAATAATACTCGGAGATCCTGCTAAACCACTACCCTGTGTAACGGCAACACCAGCCAATTTACCTTGCAAGGCTTGCTCAAAACTTTGAACAGGTAAATCATTTAACTCTTTTTGCCCAATTTTAGAAATAGCTGTGGTAATTTCTCTTTTTGTTTGGGTTCCATAACCTACTACAACGGCCTCATCTAATTGATTCTCGTCTATTTTTAATGTAAGATTCAATACCAAATTCTGACCCGCTGCTAATTCAACATTTTTGAATTCGTTTTTCATCCCTACATATTGAAAACGCAGGCGATATTTACCAGGATTCAATCCGTTGATTACGAAATCACCATTTAGATCTGATTGTGCTCCACTTTTAGTACCTTCAACTATTATCGTTGCGCCTATCAATGGCTCTGATTTACTATCGGTTAATTTTCCTCTTATGCTCTGAGCTTGAACACCCATTACCATAAATAAACCGAAAATAGAAAGTAGAATTGTTCTCATATTTTAATTATATAACATTATTTTTTTTGTAATTGTTCCCTTTGCCGAACCTAGTCTTAAATAATAAGTACCTGGCAATAAATTAACGATGGAAATAGAATTATCCTGAATTGAATCACCACTGCCCATTGTTCTTCCCATTATATCTGTTATTTCGTAGTGAGTTATTGGCATAGCAGATGTGATATGCAAAATACCTGTGGTAGGATTTGGGAATATCCTTAGGTCAGACATCTCATTAATTTCTTCAAAACTACTTACTATCCCAATTTCAGGCTTTTCTAAACGCAGGTTGGTTAACAATACATATTTGCCTGGCATAAGTTGAACCGTATCTGATGTATTGTTAAAATAAACCGAATCCCCATCAAAATAATTGTACCACCAACCAACGCGACTTACTTTTCTTACCAATGAAGCACTGCTTGTGCCAAAATTAGCAGCTACATAAACACTAAGTGAACTATCAGCTAAAAACATGGTTTTTATTGGTGATGTTAAATTGTGTGTAAGCGTGCCGGTTGCAAAAACTGAATATGTTGTTTTCAAGGCATTCATTGCAGCATATACATCATATAATCTTTTCCTAGGTGCCTGCTTTAAATAATCCCATCGAATGGGTTTGTTATCTAACCTACAGTTGTTATTTACCGTTCCATTTTTACAGGTATTAATGCTATACGGATAGCCAAGTTCGCCAAATTGCCATAACATATAAGGACCTGGCATGGCAGCTAATATAACTGCTGCTGCCTCACAACGCGCTAAGGCAGTTGAAGTGTCTCTAACATTGTATGCAGGTGATGTAAATCCAAAATTTACATTTTTATACATTAATCTTTCTTCATCGTGACTTTCAGCATAACGAATTAAATTAGGAGCCAACCAACCCCTATGTTGCCACAAAGCTGGTCGTAAATCAGACGTGTAACCCATAGTAGCTTCATTAAAGGCATGATTGATATTGCCCCAAAACATAAACCCATAATCAGAAAGAACTTTTTCTTCGTTATTGTCTGCAAAATGCTCTAAAATTAAATAACAATCTTGGCAACTGGGTCTAAGCTTATCGGCAATTCGCTTCCACAAATTTATTCTACTTTGATCATATGAACTCCATGCGGCAACATCAGTTGGGGTATTGCGCTGCGTAAAACCTTTAGATAAATCAAACCTATAGCCATCTATCTTATACTCCTTAATCCAGTATTTTACCACAGTATCAACAAAATTCTGCGTATAAATACTTTCATGATTAAAATCGTAACCCACATTAAATGGGTGTTTGGCATCATCATTAAACCAAGGATTATTTTCGGGCTTACCTGTACTATTATTAAAATACATCCGCACCATACTACTTTGCCCAAATGAGTGATTTAAAACCATGTCCATAATTACCGCAATGCCATTTTGGTGACACACATCAATAAATTCTTTTAACTTGTCTTTGGTCCCATAATATTTGTCTGGTGCAAAATAAAATGCAGTATTATACCCCCAACTTTCATTTCCTTCAAATTCATTAAAAGGCATCAGTTCAACGGCATTAATCCCAAGTCGTTTAAGGTATGCAATGGTATCTATTAAGGCTTGATAATTGTGTTTGCCCACAAAATCTCTAATCAGTAATTCATAAACAATTAAGTTATTTGCTGCTGGGCGCTTAAAATTAGTCACCTGCCAATTATAGGCCTTCTGATTGGTTTGAAATACCGACACATAATGTGTGGTTTTTCCACTTGGGTAGGCCTTTAAATTGGGATAGGTTTCT
>Ga0315909_10009620_pt1 | contig 10426 bp, 14 predicted proteins | sample LakEriMetagenome_11_FD_203527 | JGI IMG/M metagenome (GOLD analysis project Ga0315909, IMG submission 203527) | Freshwater fungal communities from buoy surface, Lake Erie, Ohio, United States - Buoy 2 MA125 | ecosystem: Environmental > Aquatic > Freshwater > Lake | place: USA: Lake Erie, Ohio...
AAGGGGGGGCTTCTCACAGGGTTTCCGCCGTGGGTTAAAAAAGCCACAAGAAGCGGGTCTGGGAATGTATATGATCTAACAGGAAATAAGAAAAACCCTATGGTTTTAATAACAAACAACGTGCCTTGGGTATCTCAGATTCTTCCGGTGAGTGAACAACTCAACGCGCTTTCCGTTGTCGCAACAAAGATGCGGAACCAAATGAACCGCATTCTAAAAAAGAGACAAAAAACCCTTACAGAAACTTAGAATATGGCAGACGTAACAGTAGAATTTGGCGCAACAGATACAGGACTTGAGAAGACACTCAAGGCCGTTCAAGACGAATTGAATGGGCTGAAAACAAAGGTCAAGAGTGGCGAGCTGTCCATGACCGAGCTTGAAAGCACGATGAAGCGCATCGGCCAAGTTACGTCGATGGAGAAAAACATTAAAGCCATCGGAGATCAGTCGAAAGGAACGTCCGCCCAAGTAAAAACACTCGGAACAGCGGCAGAAGACACGGGCAAAAAGGGGGAAATTGGCTTCGGAAAAATAGCCGTAGGCGCAACGCTCGCCGGAGCCGCTGCCAAGGTTGGATCAATGGCAATCGACGCGGCATTCTCGGTGGCGCTCAAGACCGTGCAGAGCTTCGGGGATGCTTTGAATATGGGTGGCAGGCTTAACGACCTAGCCGACCGCACGGGCATCGCCGTTGATAAGGTTTTGTTGTTGGAGCGAGCATTTCAGAACGCCGGAGTCGGGGCAAACGCGATTGGCCCGATCATCAACAAAATTCAAAAGGCCATCGTTGACGCCGGAGACGGCACAAGCAAGGCCGCTTACGCCTTCGCCGATCTAGGTCTTTCACTCTCTAAACTCCAAAGCATGTCGCCGGAGGAACAACTCCGCACGATAGGAAAGGCTATCGCGGACATTCCCGATCCAGCGAAACGAGCCTCGACGGCGATGGAGATTTTCGGAGAGTCAGGCGGCGCACTCACCCAGGTATTCGCAAATTTCGACGACGAGATCGAGACGGCAAAACTGCAACTCGGATCGTTGCCTGCTATAATGAAGGCGGGATCATCGCAATTCGACCGCATCAGCGGCAACCTTGTTGTCGTAGGTGGAAAATTCATCGAGCTTGCTGCTGGCTTGATCGACAAAGTAAAACCCGCACTAGACGCCGTCACCACGGCTCTCTCGATGTTTGACGCTGCAAAAGCCGGGCAGGAGATCGGTGCATTTTTTGTAGGCGCTGGCAACGGAATGAAGCTGTTCCAAAAGGCCGTGGATGAGTTTAAAACAGGCAACTTTACAGACGGATTCAAGCTCGCTTGGCAGGCGATTGTTGAGCAGGCGAAAGACACGGCAAATAGCATTTATACAAATATTGTTGCAGCAATGAAGACGGTTGGCGACTTCATAAAAGATCAATTCAAATCAAGAGGGCCGCTGGTATTGGCGATCACCTCCGCATTTGATTACGTTGCTGGATACATCAAGAAAGTAGTATCCGGATCGCTTGCTGATACATTTACAAGCCTCGGCCCAGCATTTAGTAGAATCGCAAAAGGATTAGAAGAAAGCGCTAAAGCTGGAGCAAAGCAGTCAGAATTAGCATTGCAACGAATCCCCGTCCTCGCCGAACTTGCCGCCGAAAAAGCTAGCGAGTCAATGGGCGACATCCCCGCCAACTTCAAAAAGAACATGGCAGACGTTCCGCCATTGTTCGACACGGTCACAAAAAAGCAGGACGACGTTGTAAAAAAGACCGACGAAATCATTGCCGCTGATAAAGAATGGGAAGCGCAGGCGATGTCCCGCATCAATAAGGATGTGGATGCGTCGCAGAAAGCCTTTAAGGAAAAAAGGGCGAACCAACAGACATTGGCGAAAGATCAATCTGCTGAAGACGAGCGTGCCGCAAATGCGCGGAAAAAATACGAAGAAGACCACAAGAAGCAGGCGGAGTTAAAGCGCGACGAAATTGCACTACAAATAAAGATCAATAACGCAATCGCCAATGGTGACACAAAACTTGCAGATTCCCTAAAGAACACAAAGGAATTAAATAAAACAATCAAAGAGTTTGCGGATGCGGGCCTTGAGGAGGCGACCAAAGAAGCAGAAAAATTAGCAAAAGAACTTGCAAAATCCGCACGCGAAGCCGAGCGCGTAAAAAATTCTCTCGCCACTAAAATTGGAACGCAAGTTGAGGAAAAACAAAAATCCGAATCTATTGATCCAGGTGGACGCCTTCAGAAGAAGGCGCAAGAACAGATCGCCGCCGGTCAATACAAGGCCGCCGAAGCAACTGGACGCCAGTTAGCAGATAGAGAACTCGACACACAATTACGCGGCACAGGGGCCGACAAAGACCGCCGATCGTATTCCGATATTATAAAGGATTATTACGGTGGAAAGGCTCCAACCGGATTGACTGACAAGGAACAGAAAGAGCTAATCCGCCAAGCTCGCGAGGAGGGGCAATATAAAGACACGTCAAAGATGACTGACACGTCGAAAAAAGGGTTGGATCGTTTTGCTAACCTAGTTCCAGATGAGAAAAAGCAAGAGGCACTAGACAAGGCCAAAAAAGGGATGGAAAAGGGTGTTCCCGAAGCACAAAAAGACATGACGAGCAAGGCGGGAGCAGAAGATGGCGGAGCAAAGGGGGAGGCCAAAAAGGATTCCAACAGCGTTATGGAGTCCATAAAGACCGCCGTTGAGGCAATTAAAACCGCGATTGAAAAAATTGAACCTAAACTGCCAACCGCAGCGTTGAGCACATAAAATTTTATGCAGAAAATTTACGAAAAACAAGACGGAAAACTAATCGCAACATTACCTAGAACGGTAAACTATTACGATAGCGGATTAGTTCAAGTTTCGCAAGTATTCGTTGGAAGGACGGATCTGGCCAACACATTCAGAAGCTCCCTTGAAGTCGGCGATGTATTTCCAACGGACACGGATATTCGATCCGTCAATTCAATTCGGATCTTCCCGGATGTATCTGAAAATGTGCGTCAAGACGGCATGACGGACTTCATCGTTAACGGGTACGGCCGATCCAATACAAGGGGTATAACGAGGTATGAGTATGGAGTAATATCCTTTTCTAGAACGATTCAAAACCCTCCAAATTCAATACCCGAATCATACACAATAACTGGGGTGTACCGATTTTTAACAAAAATAGTTAAGCGAGTTTTGCGGAAGAGCGAAAAGTATAATTTCAAATCCGACATCGACAACGAAAACTATACGCCTGAGCTAATTGCAGGGCTAGCCACGCTTCAGGGCTTATGGGTTCCTGCGGTTGTCGATTACACGTCGCAAAATTATGGTGACTACCAAGAAATAACGGTTGCAATTCGTGCCGTTCAGGCTGCGGTTTAAAGTATGATCACCTTTCCCGTCGATTTCGAGAACAAGGTAAAAGCCGCAAAAGGCGCATCAGGCACCGGATACCCAGCGCAAATATCCGCTGGAGACCTAATGAAAGATTTTGCAATGGCCGCTCTTGACGCTGACGCCACGCTTATCGAGGAGGCTACAATCGGGGGGCATAAAAGCCGAAAACTTAAAATCCCAGCCGTGCCAAGAAGCGGCACATATGTGCTGGGCGCAATAAGCGGAGGGCTTAGTTGGCTCTCAACCGAGGAATGCTAAATGACATTAGGCCGCACCGCTTCCAACGCCATCAAAATCAAAACCGACGGCGGCACAACTCGCGCTGTGAATTGCGCGTGTTGCGTGCCGCTTGTTTGCGGATGTATGTATGCTCCTAGCAATTTAATAACAACTATCGAATCGGCAACTAATGTTAGCGTAAACGGAATATCCAAACCGTGGGATGGAAGTTTTGCCTTTTATAATGGAAATCCGCCGACTGATTTTATCCTTTGGACGGTTAGTTATGCGGACGGAGTTATATGCGCCATCATTGACGATAGCGGATTAAATACAGTTAAATTCGCTCCAGAACCATTTACCGCAGAAGAGTGTTTTTTCCCAGGCGCGGGAATCGTGCAGGGATCAATAAACGGGCAGTCAGTTAGAGCCGCTGAAGCATTTCCCGGGTATCCGCTTTCCTTGACGATTGTTTTTTCATGACATCGAAACAAAACGAAATGATGATTCGTTTTGCTCAAGCGACGCACCGATTCGCTCGCGCAGGCTTCGCCACCACCCCACCCGAAGCCCTCGCCGCCCGCGAATCGACGTGCCGCGCCTGTCCCGAATGGGACGCCGCCGCTTTGAACGCCACGGGCCGTTGTCGCAAGTGCGGATGCTCGACGTGGGCAAAGCTCCGCATGGCAACCGAGAGATGCCCGATAGGAAAATGGGAAGCTGTTGACAAAACACCCGAATAAATGGCACGCGACCTATTTATTGACACCACCAACCGCCGATTGGCGACGAGCCTAACGAGTCTAGTACCGGCAACAACGCAACGATTCGTTAAAGGCGACAACGGCGCGATCAACCTTTATTTTCTGGAGGCAACAAATAACGTAGCCGCTCCGTTTAATGTGATCGACTACACCGGAACGGACGTAAAATTCGGCGTAGGAAGCCGCACAGGCACGCCAGCATCCGGCACGTTTACGCTCTCCTTCGGAGGCCAGACCAGCGGAGCAATCGCGTTCAGCGCGACCGCAGGCGCGATCTCGTCCGCTCTCAATTCACTCTCGACAATTACTGCCGCAGGATCGGTATCCGTTGACGGCACGATGGCAACGAATTTCGTCGTCTCGTTTAACTCGGCAGGCACTCAGTCCGCGATCACGGGCAACTTCGCCAGGCTAATTCCAACAACGACCGCTCTAATCGACGAGCGGCTCGTAGGAGACGCCACCAACGCCGAAATTCAAGAGATTCAACTCCGTCTCGCTCCGGCAGTCTACGAACCAACGTGGACAGATCTCGGAACAGCCATGACGGTCAGCGTAGCGACCACGCTAACAGGATCGACGCTCAACAACGAAATTCAGCGCGTGACATTCTCTCGCGCTCCGTATCTCGGCAGCTATCGCTTCACGGTTCCGACCTACAATGTGGATATCGCAAGCACGGTTACGGATGGCGTATTCATTACGACAAGCAACCACGGACTGACGCTTGCCCAGCCTGTCGTGCTAACAGGGTTCACCGCGTTGACCGGCTACACGGCAGGACTTCAATATTTCGTTCGCGCGATTCCGCAAACAACCGAGTTTTTGCTTGGAGTAACTGCGGGAGCCGTTGCCATCACGACAGGCACAGGCACGGTCACCACGGGAAGCGTTGCCACAACGGTTCTTCGCCAGACGACACCACTTGACGCAAGCACGACAGCAGCAGAACTGCAAGCAGCTTTGGAAGCACTCGACAGCATCGGCACAAACAATGTGACCGTTGTCGGAGTTCAGAATAGTTACTACGACATCAATTTCAGCGGCGAAAAGAGCTTCACCGACTTGCCTACACTCCAAGTCCAGAGTGGCTTGAGCGCAGCGCCAGGTAAAACCGCCGCTGTCGATTTTAATACGTTCGGCGTCCGTGATCTTTTGCTTAATGCAACCTCGGTCACGACCGAGCTTGAGATCGAGCTAACGACCGCAGGCGAGCGCAGCACGATCATATTGCAACCATGCACGCTCACGGAAGAACTCATCAGCCAAGGCGGGTTGAGCTAATGGACAGCCACGCTTTCCACACTCTCGTCGGCACGTCAGCGCCCGCTGCGGCTGTTCTGATCTCGTTCTCGGAGGTTGAAGCATGGCTTCGCATTCTTTCGCTTCTTATGGGAATTTGCATTGGGGCAGTTTCGTTGTATAAAATGACCAGAACCAAAAAACCATGAAAACACTACTCTCAAAATTGAAGGAACCGTCCACCATTCGCGGCATCGCCATCATCGGCGGCGTTGCCGGTTTGAGCTTGGAGCCAGCAAAATGGGATGCAATAGGAGCGGCAGTCGCCGCCATCATTGGACTTATCGAAATCTTCCGCAAAGAAAAATGAGCGCACGAAAAATTGCGCTGTGGATGATCGTTCTCTCATTCGTGTTCTTGGGCATGGCGCTTTTGACTTCATGCTCTGGAATGAATACTCCGTCGTTATGCGTCAAGACGGATTACGGCACATTCTGCTACACACCGGAATTTTCAAAAACTCTCCACGATAAATGACCTTTGACGAACGCAGCGAGATCCAGCTTGCAACGCTCCACCCAGAAGCTCAAAAGGCCGCACGGGCGTTCTTAGGCGTTGCAAAGGTCATTGCTGCAAAGGTTGGCTGTGACGTCAAGATCATCAGCGGCACTCGGAGCTATATGGAGCAAGATGCGCTCTATGCAAAAGGCCGCACGACCCCAGGGAAGAAAATCACGATGGCGCCTGCCGGCCATTCAAATCACAATTTCGGTATCGCTTTCGATATCGGTATTTTTCGCGGCAAAGAGTATTGCGGCGAACATCCGCTCTATAACGAACTCGGCACGCTCGGCAAAAGCCTTGGCCTTGAATGGGGCGGAGACTGGAAATTTGTTGACGAACCGCACTATCAGATGCGTCCGCATTGGGCAAAGGGCATGACCGAGCGGGAAATGCTCACAATTTTACGCACTAGAGTATCTAAAAAAATCGACATCCTTGCTTGAAAAAACGAAAACAACCGACGGTTGAATCAGAGCGCACGGAAGCACTCGCGGAAGCGAAGCGCATTTTGTCAGAGCATTACGACTGCGGGCTGACCATCGTCAGCTGGGAGCAAGGCGGGGAGACGCATCACGGGGAGTTTGTCTTCGGCAACAAATACGCCGTAGAAGGACTCGCGGGCGACTCGTTCAGCATTTTATTCCCAGACTTGGAAGAAGAAGAGGAGGAGGACGAAGAAGCATGAAAATGACACTTGAATATGACGAAACCGAGCGATACGAGCACGAGGTTGCCTGCAAGGCGCTTGATATTTTGATCTTGGTGGATGACATAGACCAAGAGCTTCGATCCGCTCTCAAGCACGAATCCGGAGCATTTGCGAAAATGGACGAAGACACGATGGAAGCCGTTCGCGCTTGGATATGGGAACAACGTAGCGACCGGAACATCCCAGAACTAAAATGAAAGGCTGGAAAAAATGGATGGCAGTCGGGTGCTCTCATGGCGATCAGATCGACCCAGAGGCACGCAAGGCCGTTCTCATGTTCAAAGAACGCTGGAAGCCCGACACAACGATTATGCTCGGCGACTTCCTGGACTTGGCCGCTTTCCGTTCTGGAGCTATTTCCGATCCGAACTCAAGCGACCGCGCGGCCAGTATCTCGGACGATCTTTCCGCCGGCATCGACTTTCTATACGAGCTGCGGCCACAGCATATTTTATACGGCAACCACGAAGCCCGGCTTTACAAGCTCGCGTCGTCGCCAAACGCTCTAGCGGCTCACGCCGCAACGCTAACCATTCAAGCCATCGAGAAGACAGCGAAGGAACTAAAGGCGCGGCTGTATCCGTATCACATTCGATCCTTTTACGAGCTAGGCGGAACCAAGTTTTTGCACGGTTATATGTATAACGAGCAGGCCATCAAACATCACGCAGAGACATATGGCCAATGTGTGCTGGCTCACCTACATCGAGTCGGATGGGAACGCGCACGCACGCTCGACGGCGCAAGTGGCTATTGCGTTGGAATGCTTGCACGTTTCGACATGGAATACGCGAGCACCCGCCGTGCAACGCTGGCTTGGTCGCAGGGCTTCGCTTACGGCTATTACAAAGATAACTCAATAAATATTAATTTATGCGAAAGACGACAAAACAACCCGTGGCTATTGCCGATGTAACCAAAGCGTGGGATGCTTTCTACTCAACGACAAAAGCTGAGAACGAGAAGGAACTCGCCAAGCAAGGCTGGAAGACGATCCGCGCTATTGCGAACGAGTCAAAGTTGACCATCGCATCAATTTCTTGCCGAGTTGAAACTGCCATTGGGAAAGGGATGCTTGAAACAAAAAAGGCAACGATACAAACGAATCAAGGCGCTCGCGAGGTAAATTTATACCGCCCGATCTCAAAATAAAAAAGCCCGCAGAGACGCATGGGCATTAGTTGCGCTCATTTGTAAAGACTTTTCTCAAGAATTATTTTCGCACTTCGCGAATTATTTTCTTTTCATTTTTGCGGAGATGAAAGAATGTTTGCCCATCGAACGGAATGACTCCGAACGAAGAAACAAAAAATAGAAAACCAAAAATGAAAATCAAAGTTGCACTAAACACTAAAGGCCGCGAACTCTCAAACGCACTGGAATTCGCAAACGGAAAAGCCAGATCATCGACCGCTTCTGCAATGGATATTCTTAACGCGACAGAGATCGCCGAAAAACAACTCGCCGCATTCGGGATCGCTAAATCATCACGCATCGGAGCCGAGATGGCATATACATCAGGTGGCTCGGTGGCAAAATCCTACAAATACAAGCGCATCGCAAATCTGATCAAAGCCGTTCGCGGCGGCTCTTATTGGTATGTGACAAGCATCACCAAAGTCGAGCTTTGGCCAAACCAAGACGGTGGCATCAAGGTAGGTCTAAACGCCGATCAAGAAAAAACAGCACTTGCTGGCGTCCGCGCAAAATTTTACACACTCTAATTTTTTAAATATATGGAACCTATCACCTTCTTAGCCCTATTCGGAATCTGCACTTGCTGTGCATTCATCGCCGGATATCTTATCGGCAACATCAAAGCCACCTGCGAAATGGAACAGACTCGCAAATGGTGGATGAACCGCCAGATCAAACGGGAGCGCCGGTAATGACCGAAGCGGAGTTACATGACGCGGAATGCCAATTCACCCGCGCCCTATTGTGTGGGATGATACAACAGGCCGTTACCGACCTTCAAAGCGAAAAGGTTTTTTTGAGCCGTCAACTGAACGAGGCTCAAGAACTCGACCGCGAATCGGCAATTCACTTCATCCGTTCAAAAGCATTCCAGGGAATATGCGACGTTCTCGCATTGCCAGCCGACAAGATCAAAACTAGAGCATTAAAAAATGATATTAGCACTCGATCCAGGAACGACTCACAGCGCGTTCGTACAATTCGACCACGGAAAGATACATGACCACGGTCACCTTCCCAATGCCGAAATCCGCCAGATTCTTATCGGTCGCGAGTACACTCGGTGCGCTTGTGAGATGATCGCCAGCTACGGTATGGCGGTAGGGGCAAGCACCTTCGAAACGTGCGTATGGATCGGACGATTCATCGAAGTTGCACGGGTGGACGTAGAACTGATCTTTCGGAAAGATATCAAACTTTTCCTTTGTGGAACGATGCGGGCAAAAGACGCCAATATCAGGCAAGCCTTGCTCGACAAGATCGGGCCACAAGGAACAAAGAAAACCCCAGGCCCGACTTACGGAATTAAGTCGCACACTTGGGCGGCATTAGCTGTGGCCGTTTACGCAGAACAAAACAAATGTTAAGAGACTATCAAAACGCGGTTGTTAAGGAGTTGATAGACTCTTTAAATGATCATTCCAAAATAGTTATTTCCTGTCCAACAGGATCGGGTAAAACTATCTTAGCGATAGAGGGTATAATACCAATATTACCAAAGCCGATTGCATGGATAACGCACAGGGTCGAATTAGCCGATCAGGTTCAAAAGCATAATTCGGACATAACCCTAATCATGTCACAATCGCGCAATGAAATTAATGGATTTGCATCAATAATTGTAGATGAGGGGCATCATGTAGCAGCCAATAGTTATCAAAGAATAATAAATGAAAATCCAAATGCGATAGTAATATGTTTAACGGCTACTCCATATCGTGGAGATGGAATAGGCCTTGGCAGCTGTGGATTTAGTAAGATAATTTCTGGCCCAGATATATACACCTTAACACAAGACCGGTGGCTTTGCCCAGCCAAGGTGCTTGTTCCCGCTTCAGAGACTCAATCAGAATGGGAATCAAAAGCGGCGGCTCTTGTAATGTCTCAACATAACTTTACAAAAGCATTGGTCTATTCACATAGCATAAAAGAAGCATATAAAATGATGGATGAACTGACTAAAAGAAATATATCTTCTGCAATAGTCACTTCAAATATGAAGATGGATGATAGAAATGAATCCGTTCTGCAATTTAAATCTGGAGACGTTAAGGTTCTTTTAAATCATACCATTTTCACAGAGGGTAATGATATACCTGGAATCGACATGATAGTTTTAAATCGCTTCACATATAGCCGGTGCTTGTGGCGTCAAATGACAGGAAGAGGACTTAGGCCATCACCTAAAAAGGAATATTGCACGGTGCTTGATCTTGCCGGAAACGGACTATTGCATGGCAGTATTTACGATAAAGAGATATTTAGTTTAGATGGATCAGTGATAACAACAACCAGCAGAGAATGCCCAAGTGAAATAAAAGAAACAGAA
>Ga0315909_10009623_pt1 | contig 10424 bp, 8 predicted proteins | sample LakEriMetagenome_11_FD_203527 | JGI IMG/M metagenome (GOLD analysis project Ga0315909, IMG submission 203527) | Freshwater fungal communities from buoy surface, Lake Erie, Ohio, United States - Buoy 2 MA125 | ecosystem: Environmental > Aquatic > Freshwater > Lake | place: USA: Lake Erie, Ohio...
GTTCGCGTTCAGCCGTGGTGTCAAAGTGCACCACCTGCGCTAGCGCATGCACCCCAGCGTCAGTGCGACCTGCACAAATTGTTTGTATAGGGTGTTGGCAAAACTTGGTTAGTGCATTTTCCAGCACATCCTGTACCGTTTTGCCATGCGGCTGCGTCTGCCAGCCCTGCCATGAGCTGCCATCGTATTGAAGGCCGAGCGCTATGCGTTTCACGGATTGGGCGCATCGCTCTTGGTTTAAGGCCAGAGCTTGATGCTGATTCAGGTGACTAAAGAATTGTGGATTTTACGCGAGTTGCTGTAATAGCGATTTTGCCCGTGCCGCCAGTTCTGGATGATGTGATGAGGCGACCTCCGACAGCAGATCACGAGCACCCGCGCTATCGCCGATGTCATTACACGCCATCGCGAGATCAATTTTTGTTTTCAGTGCCACTGTCTCTGCAGGCGTGGCTGCCAATCTTGACGTTACGCCAGTCTGGGTAAAATCGATAACCTCGGCATGGCTATCAGACCCAGAAAATTGTACCGAACCTGAAGCCGCCCGCCCCTGCTGCAGCATGCCATCCAGACGCAAAGAAAAATCAGTCAGCTCGGTCGGCACTTGCTTGACGATGCTGGGTGTGAACTGTACCGATTGATTGAAAGACTGTGCCGTGGTTACGGTGGAAGAGTCATTGACTGTCTGGGCCGATGCCGAGCTGGCATACAAAGGATTGCCTGCTTCCAGCTTCTGCCCCAATTGCGCTGCTTGCCGCCACTCCGGGCCTAGACCCTGAGTTAGTAAGCGTAACTCGGCCGCCAGATGTGCGAATTTTTTTTGATCTTTACGAGCAGCATAAATCTCCAATAATTTAACGTGAACCCCATATCGCTGAGGGTTGGCTTTCAATGCATCAAGGAGTATTTCCTCTGCTTGCTCGTCTCTACCGTAGGCGATATACACATCGGCTTCGGCAATCGGATCAACCTCTTTCGTATCTAATTGGCTTACCGAAGGTACAAAATTTGAATGAAACACACTGTGATTGGTATCCACATGGCGACCACCTGCCTGACCGAAAACAGAGGCTTCATCAGCTGCGGGTTCACGACGAACCGATGGCACAGAGATCAGGCGTTTGCGACGCCTGATCCGCATAAACAGTAACAACCCTGCGAGAGATGCAGCGCCTGCTGTGCCGATTAGGGCGAGTGTTTCGCTGTCCCACTCGTTAAAAAAATCTTCAACACCTATTAATTTTTCTATTTCATACACATACTCATTTTTCACAGGTGGCACTATCGTTGGCCTGTTGGATGTCATCGTGGTTTGCGCATTCAGGCTGCCTGACGGGCTTGCTACCGTTGATTTAGCATCAGGTTGCTGTGCAGACTGCTCAGCAGGTTCTTGCTGCTGTGGTGCTGTAGATGGTGGATTACGCAGTGCTAACTGATCTTGTAGTTCACGTATATTTTTTTCTAGTTCGGCAATTCGTTGTGTAGAGTCAGCGAGCGATTTTTCATTAGCCAATGTATCGAGAGCGCTAATCTCAGATGATTTATTTTGTTTATCTGATGGATTTGGCGAGCTGAGCTTGAGCTGATCTTTTGGCAGCTCTGGAAGAGATTGTTCTATCGTTTGCTTGCGTATCAGACCACTGTGGCTGCGGATAGCTGGTTTGCTATCAGCCGTCGCTACTTTCTGGTTGGAGGGTAAGGCCGTATTTTTTTCTGGAGCAGATACCTTTTTAAATTCTTTGGTTTGCGATATCAGTTTCTGACGCGCCAGCTGTGGATCTATGTTTCTTATGCGCTCTGCTTCTGGCAGTTTTAAGATAACCCCGGCCTTCATTCTATGAACATTGTCTTCATCAAATGCCTCTGGATTTTCTTGCGTGATGGCGATCATCACCTGAGCCAGCGTTGTACCTTTGGGTTGTAGAGTGGTTGCAATCTGGTGCAGTGTCTCACCAGATTTAACGTAGTGCGTAGCGCTAGTAGGTTCGGGCGATGCCGCAATGTTTACTGAATCGTTAGCTTTGCGTTCACGTTTGCTCGTAACCGTAGTTTTAGGTGGCGCCATTATTGTTGGTGCAGGTACGGGTGATATCTTAGGTAAAACAGTGTCGACAGTACTTGCTGGTGGCTCATTTTGTACAGGTGCGGGGTCGAGTAGCAAAGCATACTGTCGCACGCTGCGATTACCACCAGCGCTAACTTCTACCATCACCATTAAATAGGGTTCAGTAATTGCTTTCTCTGAACTTAAATGAATTACTGGTCTATCCCCTTTTTTTTCTATTGATAGCCTTAAAGATCGAGTCAATACGCTGTACTCTAGTCCTGCTTCAGCAAACATTTCTGGAGAGGCAAGCCGAGCAGATAAAGACTCTGTTTCTTGAGCAGACAAGATGGTGACATCGATATCGGCATCCAGTAATTGCCCCAGAGCCGAACGCACGGTTACTTCGCCCATAGCCAGCGATTGCGATTGCAGAGGTAATACGGCAAGTATCGCGAGAAAAAATAATCTGAAAAACATGGCTGAAAATAACGAGAAGAAATGCGGCGTGAAAGAAATTTTCACAGGTGAGATTAACCAGCGCAGCAGACCTTATCACCGGCCATCGCGTATCGCAAGTTAACTAAATCCGGTACGCCATAAAAAAACCCGCCTGTAGTCCAACTAAGGATAAACAAGCGGGTTAGGTTGTGCATTGACAACTCATATTTAAAATATGATTGTGTAAGCACTAATTAAACAAACACGACACGTTATTCGAGTCTTAGGCTAGGCCAACTCATAGCTTCCGTTGACCACGAGTTATTTAGCGACACTGGCTCGCCATGACTGTATCTCTCTATGCTTCCAAAAGTAGTCTTAGCATGCGACGCAAGGGCTCTGCAGCTCCCCACAACAATTGGTCGCCCACTGTAAATGCAGACAAATAATCGCCACCCATCTCCATTTTGCGTAAACGACCCACAGGAATAGTTAAGCTACCGGTAGTTGCCGCAGGCGTTAGGTCGTGCATAGAGGCTTCGCGGTTATTGGGAATAACTTTAGCCCATGGATTATTACTAGCTATAATGTCAGTAATTTCATCCAGTGGTACATCTTTTTTGAGTTTGATAGTCAATGCTTGAGAATGGCACCGCATAGCACCTATGCGCACACACAAACCATCCACTGCAATCGCTGCTTTGGCGTCTTTACCAAACGAGGCGCCGCGACCAAGAATTTTGTTAGTCTCTGCACCAGCCTTCCACTCTTCGCGTGACTGACCATTACCTAAATCTTTATCTATCCAAGGAATCAGGTTGCCGCCTAGAGGAACGCCGAACTGTTTGATTTCGTCGGCGTTCATGGAGTGCTGTCGCGCTAAAACTTTGCGATCAATTTCCAGGATTGCAGAGGCTGGATCATCTAACAGGGATTTTACTTCGGCGTTAATGCTGCCAAATTGAGTGAGTAATTCGCGCATGTGTTGCGCACCACCACCTGAAGCCGCTTGATAGGTCATGGAGGTCATCCAATCCACCAGATCATGCGCGAACAAACCACCCAGACCCATTAACATGCACGACACTGTGCAGTTACCACCTATATAGTTTTTAGTACCTGCTTTCAGTGCATGCTTGATCACATCCATGTTTACTGGATCGAGCACGATGATTGCGTCATCTTTCATGCGCAAAGTCGAGGCTGCATCTATCCAGTAACCATTCCAGCCAGCCGCACGCAGCTTAGGGAAAACGTCGCTGGTGTAATCGCCACCTTGGCAGGTCAAAATGATGTCGCATTTTTTAAGCGCGTCTATATCGTTGGCGTCTTTTAATGCAGTTTCGTTCTTGGCCATAGCGGGCGCTTTACCGCCAGCATTCGAGGTGGAAAAAAATACAGGCTCTAGGTGAGCAAAATCATTTTCTTCCTGCATGCGCTGCAGCAGTACCGAACCCACCATGCCACGCCATCCGACTAATCCTACGAGTTTCATATACATTCCTAGAAAATCAAGCCAATGCCTTAACCACCGCACTACCCATTTCAGCCGTACCTACTTTGGTAGTGCCTGACTCGTAAATATCGGGGGTGCGCAAGCCTTGCGCAAGCACGTGCTTAACTGCCTTCTCTATGCGGTCAGCTTCAGCAGGTAAATTCAATGAAAAACGCAGCATCATGGCAGCGGACAATATCGTTGCCAGCGGATTAGCTACACCTTTACCCGCGATATCCGGCGCCGAGCCATGCGAAGGCTCATACAAACCCTTGCTATTGGCGTCCAGCGATGCGGAAGGCAACATGCCTATCGAGCCGGTCAACATCGCGGCAGCATCAGAAAGTATGTCGCCAAACATATTGCCGGTGACAATCACATCGAATTTTTTAGGTGCGCGCACTAATTGCATGGCGGCGTTATCTACGTACATGTGATCGAGTTCGATATCGGGATATTCTTTGTGCACATCGGTAACGATATCTTTCCAGAACTGGAAGGTCTCAAGCACGTTGGCTTTATCTACACTGGTTAAACGCTTGCCACGTTTTTGCGCTGCTTTGAACGCCACATGCGCGATGCGACGAATTTCGGGTTCCGAGTAGCGCATGGTGTCAAAACCTTCACGCGCACCTTTGAACGGGCCATCTGGTGCTTCACGCATACCGCGCGGCTGACCAAAATAAATATCACCGTTTAATTCACGGATGATCAAGATATCCAATCCTGACACCACCTCAGGTTTAAGTGTGGATGCACCGACCAATTCAGGATAAAGAATCGCAGGACGAAAATTAGCAAACAAGGTCAAGTGTTTACGCAGACCTAAGATCGCCTGCTCTGGGCGCAACGAGCGCTCCAGCGTGTCATATTTCCAGTCCCCCACTGCACCAAACAAAATAGCGTCAGCTTCTTTCGCAAGCTTGAGTGTGCCATCGGGTAGCGGATGGCCATGAGCCTCGTAGCCTGCACCACCTACGGGCGCGGTTTCCATTTCAAATTTTTGGCCCAAGGCATTTAATACATTTACAGCCTGAGCAACAATTTCTGTACCGATGCCGTCACCCGGCAAGATTGCGATTTTCATGGGAGATGTCAGTTAATGGATTAAATCGTATTTGCCAACCAAGGAAAACTTCGGATATGGCGCTCTTCAAATGTATGGATGGCATCTGCATGCATTAATGTGAGGCCTATGTCATCCAAACCATTGAGTAAGCAATGCTTACGGAATGCATCGACTTCAAAATGAAATACAGAACTACCGTTGGATGTGGATACAGTTTGCTTTTCTAAATCAACGATGAGTCGAAAACCTGGGAATGCGTTGACTTCATTAAATAACTGATCGACTTGAACTTCTGTCAGCCGTATCGGCAGCAAACCATTTTTGTAACAGTTATTGAAAAAAATATCGGCAAAACTGGGGGCTATGACGGCACGAAAGCCAAATTGATCTAAAGCCCAGGGGGCATGCTCGCGCGATGAACCGCAACCAAAATTTTTACGTGCTAAAAGTATCGATGCGCCCTGATAGCGCGCTTGGTTGAGTACGAAATCAGGATTGAGCGGACGCTTGCCGTTGTCCATGCCGGGTTCGCCATGGTCCAAGTAGCGCCACTCATCAAACAGATTGGGGCCAAACCCTGTTCGCTTTATTGATTTAAGAAATTGCTTAGGAATGATGGCATCAGTGTCCACATTGGCACGATCCAATGGTGCTACTAATCCATCAAGTAGAGTGAATTTATTCATGATGTTATTTTTTACTCGCGTCTTGAACTTTTTCACCTAGCTTTTCAACATCCTTGCCGATGCCGTGCATCGTATTGCAACCAGTCAGAGCGAAAAAAATTATCGCCAACATAATGTGTATTTTTTTCATGTGATTTATCTCCCTTACAGTGCGCGAATATCAACAAAATGTCCTGCTATACCTGCAGCGGCAGCCATTGCCGGGCTAACCAGGTGGGTACGACCACCCGCACCCTGACGTCCTTCGAAATTACGATTGGACGTTGAAGCACAACGCTCACCTGGCTCCAAACGATCTGCATTCATCGCCAGGCACATAGAGCAACCCGGTTCACGCCATTCAAAACCTGCGTCGCGAAAAATTTTATCCAGACCTTCGCGCTCGGCTTGCTCTTTAACCAAACCAGATCCGGGCACCACCATGGCCAAACTTACATTCGATGCACGTTGCTTACCACGCACTACGGCAGCGGCCGCACGCAAATCTTCAATCCGCGAATTAGTGCACGAACCAATAAACACCTTATCGATACGAATATCGGTAATTGGCGTGTTGGGTTTTAAACCCATATAGACCAAGGCTTTTTCGATTGCGTCACGACGCGCTGGATCTTTTTCTTTATCGGGATCTGGTACACGCGCGTCAATCGGCAATACCATTTCAGGTGAAGTACCCCAGGTGACTTGCGGCTGTATTGTGGCCGCATCGATCGTAACAACCGCATCAAATTTTGCGTCGTTATCGGTATGCAGCGTGCGCCAGTAAGCAACGGCTTGATCCCAATGCGGGCCCACTGGAGAAAACGGCCGCCCTTTCACATACTCAATCGTGGTGTCATCCACGGCGATCATGCCAGCGCGCGCACCCGCCTCAATTGCCATATTGCAGACGGTCATACGACCTTCCATAGACAGCACCCGTATGGCAGAGCCTGCAAATTCAATCGCATAACCGGTACCACCGGCGGTTCCTATCTTGCCTATGATGGCCAGAACGATATCTTTGGCAGTCACACCCGCGCCCAGCTTGCCATCAACCTGCACCAGCATGGCCTTGGATTTTTTTGCCAGCAATGTTTGTGTGGCTAAGACGTGTTCAACTTCCGAGGTGCCTATGCCATGCGCCAGACATGCAAAAGCTCCATGCGTTGAGGTATGCGAATCGCCGCACACCACCGTCATGCCGGGCAAGGTCGCGCCCTGCTCAGGACCGATGACGTGCACGATGCCCTGACGCCGGTCATTCATATTGAAATAGGTAAGACCGTATTCTTTGGCGTTGTCGTCCAGCGTCTCTACCTGCAGACGTGAAATCGGGTCTGCAATACCTTCTGAGCGATGTGTGGTCGGCACATTGTGGTCGGCTACTACTAGGTTGGCTGCATTGCGCCAGGGTTTGCGATGCGCCAGCTTTAAACCTTCAAAAGCTTGCGGGCTGGTGACTTCATGTATCAGGTGTCGGTCGATGTAAAGAATCGACGTGCCATCCTCGGAGGTATGCACCACATGGGATTGCCAGAGTTTGTCGTAGAGTGTTTGGGCCATGACGAGATTGCGCAAAAAGCGCACCAATAGAGGGTAAATAGCCCCAAATTATGCCATACCGGCCCATGCTTCTTGGCTCTTGGACACGACTTTTTGCCTGCAACCCACCAGAATTTAATGCGGCATCTTAGATGCCTATCTGGTGCGGGCTATCTCCCGGAGACGGTACGGTGGTCCGTAGTGAGCAGGTACAAATTGCTGCCAACCCCGCAAACTACCCAGTCCCAGTAAGAGTTCGTTTTTAGCCGCGAGCCTTGGCCTGCTCGTACAAGGGCAGCACTTTTTGAGAATAACGGGTCAGATCTTTAACACGGTCAGCGCGCGGCGGATGGGTAGACATGAATTTAGGCTGCTCTTTGCCACCGATTTGGCCCATTTTTTGCCAGAGATTAATCGCTGCCCGCGGATCATACCCAGCGCGCGCAGCGAGCTCAACACCGATACGGTCAGCCTCGGTTTCATGCTCGCGTGAATTGGGCAGACCCAATAACCCTTGATAGGCGTACTCCATGCCTCTCTGACCTAATTGTCCCAAACCCGCTACGGTGGCCAATATAGTGATCCCCACATCAGCGATAGCCTGCTCGGATGCACGCTCTCGCGAATGCTCACGCAGAGCATGGGCAATTTCATGTCCCATGACGGCCGCTAATTCGTCATCGGTGATGTTGAGTTTTTCTATCAAACCTGAATACACAGCGATTTTTCCACCCGGCATGCACCAGGCATTCACTTCACCCGAGGTTAGTACATTGACTTCCCATTGCCAATTCAAGGCATCGGGTCGAAATGCTGGGGTTTGTTTAATTAATCTGTCTGCAATGGTTTTTACTCGGGCGTACTGCGCTGTATCTGCATTGAGCTTATCTTTTTTGCTGGCCTCAGCCATAACTTGCGCATATTGTTTGTTTGCACTTTTTTCTATGGTTTGTGCCGAGACAGACATGCGTTGCTGGCGATCGACACCAACTGCACCAGATTGCGTCGTTTTGACTGTCTGACATGCTGTTAGCGGGACTATCATTGCCCCCACAATAAACGCCTTGCGACAACTTGAAATAATGTGTTGGGTTTGCATAAAAATTCCCGATAAATCTATGTAACTGCCTGTGTGCTTTTACCTAGGTGTTTGTCTCGTTATCTTGCCACCGGTAGCTAAGCTTGGCGGCGACAAAAGCTAACAACGACAACATTGCTGCCAATAAGTAGACCACTTGAGCACCAAATGTATCCCAGCAAGCTGATAGCAGCAAGCCGCCCAAGGTGCCGCCAAGTCCATAAGAAATACTGATGTACAAGGCCTGACCCCTTGCCTGCAAAGGGCCGGCAAACCAGCGCTGTAACGTGGCTACGGAGGCTGAATGATGTACGCCAAACGTTGCTGCATGCAGCACTTGTGCCAGTAAAAGTATCCAGAGCGATTCTGCCCCCCAACCTATCATCAGAAAACGAAAAACTGCGATAGCTAAACTAAGTAGCATCAATTTACGCACACCAAAACGTCTGAACAAAGGGGCCTGATAAAAAAAGAAAAGAATTTCAGCAATCACACCTAGCGACCACATAAGACCTATGACACTCTTGCTATAACCAATATCGGAAAGATACAAAGAATAATAGACATACAGCGATGAATGAGCGGCAATCATTAAAAATGTCGATGCAAAAAAAGACAGCACTGATTTGCGTGCCAGCAGCTGACGAACAGACGTTGACTGATGCGCATGATGCGCCACTTGCTCTTCTTTCATGCTGAAGGTCACGCTCGTAACCATTAACAGCATTAGCAATGCTACCCAGGGCATCAGTTCTATACCCTGCCAATCGAGCAAGTAACCGGAAAGCGTGACCGATACAATAAAGCCCACTGATCCCCATAAACGCACGCGACCATAGTGTGTCAAATCACCGCGCATAGAAGAGAGCATCAAGGCTTCAGAGATGGGTCCCTGGGCACTGGTAAATAAATTAACCGTAACCATCAGGGCAAAGAAAAAGACAAAGCTCTGGCCAAAAAACATGCCACAAAAACTCAGCGCGGCTGCAACTGACGTTAAGCGCAGAACTAATACCCGCCGATTGGATTGATCGGCCACCCAGCCCCATACATTAGGACCAAAAATACGCATGACCTGCATCAATGACATCAAGATGCCTATTTGCGTCGCCGACAATCCCCTATCCGCAAAATACAAGCTGGCGTAGGGCGAAAAAACGCCAACGTAGCCATAGTACGCAAAGAAAAATAGCGCAAAATTGAAAGACTGCGCAGGTCGTAATGCGGCTGACACTACTCCGACTTCACATCACCGCACTGTGCTCTATGCCGCAATGCATGGTCCATCAGTACGAGCGCAAGCATTGCTTCTGCAATGGGCGTGGCACGAATACCTACGCATGGGTCATGTCGACCAAAGGTTTCAACCATAACGGGGTTGCCATCTCGATCGATGGATTTACGAGGGGTGCGTATGCTTGAGGTAGGTTTGATAGCCATAGACACGGTAATGTCCTGACCGGATGAAATACCGCCCAAGACTCCGCCAGCGTTGTTACCTATAAAACCATCCGGTGTGATTTCATCTCCGTGTTCGCTACCTTTGTGTGCGACTGAGCGAAAGCCTGCACCAATCTCCACGCCCTTGACGGCATTAATACCCATCATGGCGTAAGCAATATCGGCATCGAGCTTGTCAAATAACGGCTCACCCCATCCGGCTGGAACATGCTGTGCGGTTACATCGATGCGCGCACCGCAGGAATCGCCTGCTTTGCGCAAGGCATCCATGTAGGCTTCAAGCTCAGGGATGATGTCGGCGTTGGCAGCAAAAAATGGATTGTCTCGCACGTGATCCCATGATTTGAATGGAATCGCGATATCACCTAACTGGCTCATGTGGCCTCGAAAGGTCGTTCCGTACTGTTGATGCAGCCATTTTTTTGCAATCGCAGCGGCACCCACTACAGGGGCGGTTAATCGCGCGGAGGAACGGCCACCGCCGCGCGGATCACGCATACCGTATTTATGCCAGTAAGTGTAATCGGCATGCCCAGGGCGAAAGCGATCAACAATATTGCCGTAATCCTGGCTGCGTTGATCTTCATTGCGGATGAGCAGCGCGATGGGAGTACCGGTGGTCTTGC
>Ga0315909_10009625_pt1 | contig 10423 bp, 15 predicted proteins | sample LakEriMetagenome_11_FD_203527 | JGI IMG/M metagenome (GOLD analysis project Ga0315909, IMG submission 203527) | Freshwater fungal communities from buoy surface, Lake Erie, Ohio, United States - Buoy 2 MA125 | ecosystem: Environmental > Aquatic > Freshwater > Lake | place: USA: Lake Erie, Ohio...
AACAATGACTATGTAAACAACGTTTGGGATAAAGGACATTGCGCACCTGCTGCTGATTTTAATTGTACTAAAGAAATGTTGTTTAAAACATTTTCATATGTAAATTGTGTTTTACAACATGAACGATTAAATAGAGGAGTTTGGAGAATATTGGAAATGCACGAACGTGAGTTAGCTAAAACAGCAACTGTTAAAGTTGAAATTAGAATGGTTTACTCACCTCGCTCACAAAAATTACCTTCAGGAGCTACAATACCAGATGGTTTTTATAAGACTATTTGGATTGGTACAAAAAAGGAATTATACTATTTTCCAAATATTGTACCTACACAAAGTGATTACACAAAATATTTATTAAAATAACATGAGCGAATTTCAATTACAACCCGGACAAGGATACATTTATGTTGGAGAATACTTTCACAAGTTTGGAAAAAGTGTTCCAACTGAAAAGAAAATTGGTAAAATAGATTCTTTATTAAATATTCCCCAAATCGATGATTATGCTTTTAGTTTAGATTTCCACACACCAGACATTTATTTAGTTGATGATGTAGAAAAAATGTATAGTGCTTTGACTCATATTTTAGATCATGATCAATTAAAAGAAGATTGGTTTGAAGATACAGATGGAGACTTAAAAAACCGTGTAGCTAAATTTATGGAAGCTTTTGGTTATAAAGAAGTCTCGGACGTAGATGGAGACGGAATACCCGACCACCTAGACGATGAAATAGGTTAAAGTCTTTAAAGAAGGTTTGGTTTTTACCAAACCTTTTTTTATAATATGGGTATAAGATAAGAATAAAAAAATGCTGTAGTGGCGGAATGGTAGACGCGCTGCCCTTAAGAGGCAGTAACCCGCAGGGTTGTGTGAGTTCGAGTCTCACCTACAGTACTAAATGAATTACGATGTAGATAAACTTAAAGAAGCAATTGAATCATCAGATTCAATGCAAGAAGCTTGTTCAAAGTTAGGATGGCATTTTAACACATTTAAAACAAGAGCTCAAAAAGAAGGATTGTATAATCCTGAAAAAGGTTGGAGAACAAAATCGAAACCTATTCCTGATAAAAAGGATATTTCAGAAATACAATCTAGAAGAGGTATTAAAAATAGGATTCTAAAAGAGAACTTGTTATCATATGTATGTTGTAATTGTGGATTAAATGAATGGAATAATAAACCAATATCTCTTCATTTAGACCACATAAATGGGAAGAGTTGGGATCATAGAATTGAAAATTTAAGATTTTTATGTCCAAACTGTCACTCACAAACAGAAACATATACGGGTAAAAACAAATAAAAATTAAAAAATTATATATTTATATCAAATGAAAAAAGTATTATTTATCGCTGCCTTGGTTACTTTGGCTTCATGCTCAAACGAAACTACCTCTACTTCTACAGACACAACTTGTGTTGATTCAACCTGTTGTGATTCAACGAACATTGATTCTCTTATTGAGAGTGCTAATGCTCACGCTGATTCACTTCATACAGAAATCGTAGAGTTAAAGAAGTAATAGTTCTTTACAAGCCGAGATCGCATAGCGGTTGATTGCACCTGACTTGTAATCAGGTTCCGTAAGGACACGCCAGTTCGAATCTGGCTCTCGGCTCAAAATGGCGGATTAGTGTAATGGTAACACATAAGGCTCATAACCTTAAATTGGCAGTTCGAGTCTGTCGTCCGCAACCACTCCTATAGATAGTATCTGTAGGCCTATGTACCATCCAGCATCCCGTAAGATCTGCCCGATGGTCGTCGAGTTACTGGGAATACATAACCAGTAACAACCCCTAGTAAGCCTGTCTGATCAACAGAAACTGCTAGGGTTTTTTATCTTGGGCTCGGTAAAGCCTCTTATCGAAAGATAACGTAACCGAAGTGGATAACTTAGAAATAAGTGACGCTCCACTATTTGGAAAGTTGGCAGAGCGGTCGAATGCGCTTGACTTGAAATCAAGTTTACGTGTGAACGTAACTGGGGTTCGAATCCCTGACTTTCCGCTAAGGTGTAGTAGCTCAGTGGCAGAGCAATCCAGCTAAAACTGGACGTGACGCGATAGGTTCGATCCCTGCCTACACCTCACCTTAATACCAATTCGGGTTCGTGAACAAGGGAGGCCTGTTCTTCTAGTGCAAGAAAGAAATCACGTTAAATCTCCTCACGCTAGGTGGAGGTGGTGACCTAGCAAAATTACCCTCTCGTCTAACGGCAGGACAACTGGTTTTGGTCCAGTTAATTGGAGTTCGAATCTCTGGGGGGTAACAAAAAAATCGTCCCTTATAGGGTAAAGATGAAATGTACAATCATCGTAGGTTAAGCGATATCCTACATTTGGACCTTTAGCTCAGCTGGTCAGAGCGTCAGACTCATAATCTGGGGGTCGTAGGTTCAAGCCCTACAGGGTCCACAATATTTATTAACATGATAACATTATCATCTATGTTACCAGAAGCTGTTAGAGTTTTTAATCCTAAAGACCCGTTGTGGAATGTTTATCGCATACACGCTAATGATTTAGACATGAATGGATACACAGTAGGTATCCTTCCTATATCACAAGTATTAGGTTCACTTATTGCTAAAGTTATTAATCTTAAAAAAAGTGGGGAAGTCGTTCCAACAACAAATACTACTAATGATGGTTACATGTACAGATACATTTTAAAGTTATCTGATGAATTAGCAAACAATAACCAAGAAATACAAAAGTTTTTTACTGTTACTAAATTAACACCCAATCCTATTCCTAAAGCAGAAGCAGAAAAAATAAAACGTGACACAGCTAAAGCTGACACAAGTTCATTCAAAAACAAAGGAGCATCAACAGCGGCTAAATCTACTTCTCAAAGTGTTCCGGTCATGCCAGGTAAAGTTAAAGTAAAAGATTTACGTAGTTTAGCAACTGAATTATTTTCTAACGATAACTTACAGTATTATGAAGAAGATGGAACTATAATGTTTACTCAAAATGCTTTTAAATCGTTAATGGCTTCTAGTTTACCAGACTCACTTAAAGCTGACTTCGATCAAGTTAATCGTGATAAAAATAACACTAAAGATCCATTAACAGGAGAAAAAATTCCATTTGGAAACAAAATAATTCCACCAACTCCTAAAATATACAAAACATTATTTACATTTAAAGACGCTTTTAAACCATGATAAATAACTTTGATTTAAAAAAATTCTTAGTAGAAAATAAAGTAACTTTAAATTCTCGTTTAAGTGAAGAAGAAGACTTTGAAGACTTTACTACAACTGCATCTCCAGAATGGAATGTAACATTCCTAAAGAAAGGAGATGTAATAACAAGAGACATGTGTTTAGATAATATTCCTATACCTGATAGTCACTTTCCAGTTACAATTAAAGGATTTAGTAAAAACGCGGTTTTAATTCAAACCCCACCTACATATTCTCCTTATGAAAAACAAGAATGGGTTGGATATGATCGTTTAAATCAATATCTCAAACCTGAGTATCGTGTAAGATATAAATTTAAATAAAAAATAAAGAAGCTTGGTTTACCAAGCTTTTTTTGTTATACTATAAAAAAATAAGGTTATGAAGCTCACAAAAGAAAACGACATTAGAGAACAAAAAGTAGACATTAAAAATAAATTCTGTTATTTTTCTACTTCAATATCAAATCTGCCCCAAAAATATTTAGATTTTATTAATAGTGCTACGGCAATCTGTCCTAAACTTGTGTTAACAGGACAACTTTCATTTCACCTTTTGGGAATCGAAAATTATGACTTCCACACAAGAAAACCTGATTTAGACTTTGCCTTAACTGAACCCCTAACTTTAGAAGATCTTGATTTTTTAAAAGGATTCTTTGATTTAAAAATACTAGACAGAAATGGATACATTACAGACGACAGTAATGTTACTTTATTGAAAGGTAAATTAATTAGTTTTATTTACAAACAAGCTACACCTGATGAAATCATTATAGACATTTTTACAGAACAAGTTACCGATAATTTAGTTAATTTAATACCTGTCATTACAGTGTCTAGTGAGGACCCACATGTTATTTATGTTCAACATCCTAAAATTGCTATTTCACATAAAGCATTGTATGCTTTTACAGAAAATTACCATAAAAAGATTAAACACAAAGATGATTTAATTGACTTACTTTGTAAAAATTATGGAGTGTTTACTAAAAAAATGGATTTTACGTCTTCTTTAAGAAGTAATTATCTTTATTTTTTAGAAAGTAAAAATGAAGGAAAATCTACAGGCCTCAATATTAAATTACCTTTTTAATTATTAAGCAGGAGGGTTAAAACCATATGATTGGAAAAACCCAGCAGCAGTTAAAGCTGATTGACAGTTAGGTACACTGTTACATCCAGCTGGATTAACAGATGGTTGACCTACTGTACCTGTTGCTTGATATGTTTTTAAAATATAATCACAAGTAGCAATAAAAGCAGCGTCAGTTTGTGAAAAAGCACCTCCAGTTTGTGAGTAAAAAAACTGAGGTTGATCTAAACCTGTAAAAGGAGCTGGTTTAGCTGGATTAGGTAAAGCTATAACATATGGCTGTGCGTTACTGTTGTTAGCTAGAGGACTAGCAAAAAATAAAGTATTAGTAGTAGTTTGAGGAACAGCTTGGTTCCAAGTTTTTCCTTGAGCAAGGTTTCCAACATAAAAACTTCCTGTTTTTTGAGTACTAGATGGTTGACCTCCAGAAAGATTAGGTGCATATGCAATTGCGTATTGTGCCATAGTTATTAGTTTGACTATAAATATTAAATTTTTTTAAATTTTTGCAATTAGTTTTTAAAGTCTTTTTTTATTATACTATATAAGTAAATTATGTCAAAGAAACACACATTATTCGTTGAAAAATACAGACCTTCAACATTAGAAGGTTATTTAGGAAATGAATCATTCATTCAAGATTTAGATGAATGGATTAAAAACCAAGATTTTCCTAATTTACTATTACATGGAGGACCAGGTACAGGGAAAACAACTGCTGCTAAACTAATTATTAATAGTATTGATTGTGATTACTTATATTTAAATTGCAGTGATGAAAATGGAATTGATGCTATTAGAGATAAAGTAAGACAATTTGCTTCAGCTGCTACCTTTAAAAAGTTAAAAGTTGTTATTTTAGATGAAGCTGACTTTTTGACGTTGAATGCTCAAGCAGCATTACGTAACATTATTGAAACCTTCAGTTTACATACTCGTTTTATCTTCACGTGTAATTTCGTAGAAAGAATTATTTCACCACTCCAGTCGAGACTAGCTAGTTATGCGTTAATATCGCCTACTCCTCGCCAAGTATACGATAGAATGGTGTCTATCTTACAAGAGGAAAATGTTGTGTTTGTAGATAAAGAATTAGCACACATTGTCAAAACCTTTTATCCAGACATTCGCAAAGTATTAAACAATGTTCAAGCATGTATTAGAGACTCAAAGTTAAGCATTGAAGGTAAAAGTTTTACAAAGTCAAATTATGTTAAAGAAATTGTTGACTTAGTATTCAATAAAAACAAAGACTCATTTCAAAAAGTAAGACAAATTGTTGCAGACAATGGCACTAAAGACTTTACTGAAATTTATAGAGCTTTATATGATGCTACTTCTAGTGCTCAACAAATAATTATTATCGCTGAAGGCATACATAATAGTGTAAATTCACCTGATCGTGAAATTACATTTATGGCCACTATCAGTAAATTGTTATGAAACAATTCACACATTTCGTAGTTAGATGGATTGCTGGAAACTTATCTATTCCATTTTGGATGGTAGGTCATGTTCATCTTACAATGAATGTGTATGAAGATGTAATGGAACTTTGGTCTTCTATAGGTATGAACCTATTAGTAGCCTATGGTTTTTACTTAGAATGGAAAGAACATAAAAAAACAAATTAATATGAATACCCCTAAATTAAACGTATCACTAGACAAAACAGTTCCTATTATGTGTGAAAAATGTGAAAACCAAACATTTTCAGAAGCTGTTATTTTAAGAAAAGTAAGTAGATTTTTGACTGGACAATCAGTAGATGGTTTAGTTCCAATTCCTATTTTTTGTTGTACAAGTTGTGGACATGTAAACGATGAGTTTATGCCAGCTGAATTAAGAAAAACAAATGACTCCGTTTGATTGGGTAAAACAAATCACAGTTGAAAAACGTGAATGGAATAGTTTTACTGAAGAAGAACAAAGTAATTTCAATCCATTCATTATAAATAAAGCACTTAGTTTCAATAAAGACTACATTCAAGTTGTTGAAATGGCTATGGTATATCCAATGCCTCCTCAAAAATTATATGAATTTTACAGAGACGTCATTCCTAAAAAACCAATTTGGAGTAAGTGGGTAAAAGGTCAAGTAAATTTTGATGAAGAAGAGTTAAAATTTATTAGTGAATACTTTGAATGTTCCCAACGGGAATCAAAAGACATAGTAAATCTTTTGGATTCTCAAGTTAAAGATATTATACTATTAGAAGTTAAAGGTTTGAAAGATGACAAAAAGAAGCGACGTGTACAACGTAACAATGGAAAAGTATAGCAGCCAAAGTGAAAAACCTAAAGTAGATAGTGTTGTTCAAACTATCGTTGAGCGATTTGAATCAAGAGCGGCTTTTGGAAGACAAAAATACGGTACTGATTTAGACAGAACTGATCTAAGTGTATTAGATTGGATTCAACACATTCAAGATGAGTTACATGACGGTATTCTTTATTTAGAAAAATTAAAACAGGTTTTGAATGGCAAAGTGGAAGAACCCAATAAGTAAAATTAAGTTGCATGAAGTTAATTATGCAACTGATAAAACTGTATCATATAGCCAATATGCTACTTGGAGAGCTTGTAATTATCAATGGTACTTAGCATATGCGCAAAATAATGCTGTTTATAGCCAAAGCATTCATACTGTATTTGGTACTGCCATCCATAATACTCTTCAGTATTACATTGATTACATATTCAACATTTCTGGTAAAAAAGCTGATGAGATTGACTTGGAAAGTTTTTTTAAAACTCAACTTACGGAAGAATACAAAAAGGGACTTATTCAAAACAAAAACCAACAATATTCCACACCAGACGAACTAAGAGAATTTTACGAAGATGGTTGTGAAATTATTAAAGCATTTAAAAAAGACAGAATAAAGTGGTTTGGTTTAAGAGGTTGGAGATTAATTGGATGTGAAGTTCCTATTATTTACCCAATAGCTGAAAAAAGTAACTTATTCATGAAAGGTTACATTGATCTTGTTTTATATGATGAAAAATACGATCGATATTATATTTATGACATTAAAACCAGTACTAGAGGTTGGGGTGATAAAGAAAAGAAAAACCAAACTAAAATGCAACAAATTTTACTCTATAAAAAGTTTTATAGTGAATTGTATGGAGTAGATAAAGATAAGATTCATGTTGAGTTTATTGTGGTAAAACGAAAAGTTTGGGACAGTCCTGATTTTATTGTTCCTAGAACTCAAACAGTAACACCAGCAAGTGGTAAAACTAAAATGAAACAAGCTGAAAATGATTTTCAACAGTTTCTAAATGAATGTTTTACAAATGATGGAAAATATATCTTTGATAAAGAGTATCCTATGAACATAAGTAAAGACACTTGTACTTGGTGTCCTTTTAGTACTAATGGGCTTTGCGATAAAGGAGAAAAAAAAGTTACATTTTTTGCATAGAGACATAAATACGGATATATTTATTATTAAACAAAATAATAAAATTTATGGCAACACCAGCAAAAGACAAAACACTTACTAGTTTAAAACTAGAACCCCAAGAATTTGATGATTTCAAAGTTATGTGTGTAAGAACAAAATTTTCTTTATCTAAATTAGTCGATCGTGCAATGCATTTGTATAATAACGACGAGAGCTTTAGAAAATTAATGCACAGTTATAAACACGAAGTTACCGGTTCCGCAATTTAATTAAATGAAAACAAGTTATATTCCAAAAAACAAACGTAAAAAGATTTTACTATTAGGTGATGATCTTAGAATGCATAGTGGTGTGGCTACTATGTTGAGAGAAATTGTTACAAAAACGTCAAATCATTTTAACTGGGTTCAATTAGCAGGAGCTATTAACCATCCAGAACAAGGTAAAAAGTTTGACTTAAGTCAGGCAACAAGAGACCAGTTTGGCATAGAAGATGCTGATATTACTCTTATTCCTATTAATGGTTATGGTAGTCCTCAATTGATTAGAGACATGATTAAATTTGAAAAACCTGATGTTTTAATGATGATGACAGATCCTCGTTACTATGTTTGGTTGTTTCAAATTGAAAATGAGGTTAGAAAAAAAATTCCTATTGTTTATTTGAACATTTGGGATGATTATCCTGCACCTCTTTACAATGAAGATTATTATAGATCTTGTGATGGGTTTGCTGCTATTAGTAAACAAACCGCTAATATCAATAGAATTGTTTTAGGAGATGATGCTAAAAACAAAGTAATTAAATATGTTCCTCACGGAATTGATCATGAAATGTTTAGACCTCTAACTGAATCAGATCCAGATTGGAAAAATTTCCAGTCTTATAAAAAACAAGTTTTTGGAGATAAAGAATATGACTTTGTTTGGTATTATAATGCTCGTAATATTCGCCGTAAACAACCTTCCGACATGTTTGCTGCTTGGAACCAGTTTTGTGAAACAATAGGTCCTGAAAAAAGTAAAAAATGTTGTTTCTTACTTCATACTCAAATTTCTGATGAAAATGGAACCAATTTAGGTGCTGTAAAAGACTTGTTGATTGATGAAGAAAAACATGGTGATGTTGTTTTTTGGGATCATATAGTTTCTCCTCAAGAAATGAATTTCTTATACAACATGTCTGATTTAACTAGTTTATTGTCTTCAAATGAAGGATGGGGCTTATCACTTACTGAAGCTATGATGTGTGGTAAAATGATTATGGCTACCGTAACTGGTGGAATGCAAGATCAAATGAGATTTACAGATGAAGATGGAAATTGGATTGAATTTGATGACAATTTCTGTTCAAATCATTTTGGAACTTATAAAACACACGGTGAATGGGCAATTCCATTATATCCAGCTTGTATGAGTATTCAAGGTAGTGTTCCTACTCCTTATATTTTTGATGATCGTTGTGATTTTAGAGATGCTGCTAAAGGGTTAGTTCAAGTATTTGAAATGAGTAAAGAAGAAAGAAATCGCAGGGGAATGTTAGGTCGTGAATGGGCTACAGGTAATGAAGCTTTAATGACTGCCGATAATATGGCTAAAAATATGGCTGATTGTATCAACGCAACATTAGATAATTTTAAACCTCGCAAACCTTATACATTTACAAAAGTAGAAGAATTACCAAAGAAAAAATTAAGACACAAATTAGTATATTAAGTTATGGAACAAAAACAATATGTAGTTATTAGTTGCCCTATTGACACCTACAGCGGATATGGTTCACGAGCACGTGATTTTGTCAAAGCCACTGTTGAAGCTAAAAAAGATGAGTGGGACGTTTGGGTAATGCCTCAACGATGGGGTGAAACACCTTGGGGATATATTCAAGATCATAAAGAAGAATGGGGATGGTTAGAACCAAAAATGTTGCCTTTCCAACAACCTCTTAATCAAAAACCTGATGTTTGGATGCAAATTACAATTCCAAATGAATTCCAGCCTATTGGGAATTACAACATTGGAGTAACAGCAGGTATTGAAACAACACTGTGTCATCCTAGTTGGATTGATGGAATTAATCGTATGGACTTGACTTTGGTTAGTTCAGTACACGCTAAAAAAGTATTTGAAGCAACTCAGGCTGAAGAAAGAAATCCTAATGGACAAGTTACAAGAAAGATTCAAATCGAAAAACCAGTAGAAGTTTTATTTGAAGGTGTTGATTTAAACACATACTTTGAAATAAACAACGATGACCTACCAGAAACAGATTTAATCACGTCTCTCGACAACATTGACGAGAATTTTGCATTTTTATTTGTAGGACATTGGTTGCAAGGTGAATTTGGTCAAGACAGAAAAAATGTAGGTCAAACTATTAAAGTATTTTTAGAAACATTTAAAAATAAACACAATACTCCTGCTTTGATTTTGAAAACAGCAGTTCACAATGGGAGTATCATGGACCATACTGAAGTATTGAATAAAATCAATAGCATTAAAAGTACAGTAAAAGCTAAAAAGTTACCTAACATTTACTTAATACACGGAGAGTTAGAAGAAGAAGACATGAATCATCTTTACAATCATCCTAAAGTAAAGGCAATGGTTAATTTTACTAAAGGTGAAGGTTTCGGTCGTCCTTTATTAGAGTTCAGTGTGTTTAAAAAACCAATTATTGCTAGTGGATGGTCAGGACATGTAGACTTCTTAA
>Ga0315909_10009627_pt1 | contig 10423 bp, 8 predicted proteins | sample LakEriMetagenome_11_FD_203527 | JGI IMG/M metagenome (GOLD analysis project Ga0315909, IMG submission 203527) | Freshwater fungal communities from buoy surface, Lake Erie, Ohio, United States - Buoy 2 MA125 | ecosystem: Environmental > Aquatic > Freshwater > Lake | place: USA: Lake Erie, Ohio...
GACCTCTCCCACCCACAAGGTCCAGCACTTCAAGCCCAAGGCCTGAACCCATGAACGAAAAGAACCCCCCGTCTGGAAGTGTCGCCACATGGCTCGAACAGGTCGCAAAGGAAGGCCCCATCGGACCTGACCGTGTGGCCGCCCTCTACCTCCTGAACCGCCTTCGTTCCCAGGGTCTGAAGGAACCAGCCCTACCCAAGCCGGCTGGCGCGGATGATGCCGGTGGTTCCTGAGGCGACCTGCTTGATGGCGAGGCCGAGGTTCTCCGGGGTGGAATCGTTGTAGAGGATCACGTCGATCAGGCCTGCATCGGTCAGTTCCTGCATCCAACCAGCCTCGACGGGCGTGTGGGCTGTGTTTCCGGGCCGGACGATCTCCACAAGGATCCCACCCTTCTGACGCCACAGATGGCCTTCTGCGGCCCGGCACAACCGGGAGTTCACGCAGAGTTCCGGGAGCGTCGAGAAGAACCGGCGGGTCACCTCGTCGTAGCGCCAGATCCCGTAGTCCTCCAGGAGCGCACGCAATAGCGGCTTCACCTCGTCGTTCTGGGTGAACGGGCTCACCCCGCACAGCTTCACCAGGCACCAGCCATGGGCGATGTCAGCAATCCGCTTGCGGTCACGTCCACTGGATTCCAGCCAGTCCCGGAACACGGAGAACTCCTCGATCGGAGCCTCGTTGACCATGGCTTTGATGATGTCGCCAAAGGCGCAGCGGGAGTAGCCCAGATCCACGAGGGCGTCGGCGGCGGTGTCCTTGCCGGAACGGGAGTAGCCGGTCAGTGCGATGAGTTTCGTCATAGGGGTAGGAGTCCGATGGATGGGGGGCAGTAGATTGAAAGCCACTGGGCCGGGGTGGGGAAGGTGTAGGTGGTCGCCTTTTTGATACGTGTACGTACTACCCCAACCCAGGTCTTGAACTTCGTGCGGTTGGCGCGGTTCTTGTCGTTCTCGAACAGCCACTGGGCTCCCGAGGCGCACAGGATGGCCAGCTCCTCCTCGGAAGGACGGCTGAAGTGCTCAACGCACACCTCCTCGATGATGGCGGGATCCACCGGGAACTTCTTGGCGAACTGGACAAGATTCGGAACCCCGGCCTTGTGGTGGGCCAGCAGCGTGTCCAACTGCATGACGCCCTCGTAGACCTCCTGATCCTGGAGCATGTCGGGGCGGTGGCGGAAGATGGAGGACGGAATCACTTCCCACCCCCGATCACCTTGCGGATGTTCAGTTGGGTGCGGATCTGCCTCACACGTTCCCGGCTGATCCCGTGGATGAGGGAGAGTTCCGCGTTGCTGAGGTTCCAGTTCCAACTGGTCCTCCGCACCGTCCCCAATGTCAGGGACGGATGGGCGCGGTAGGTCTTGGAGCGTGGCTTGTTCAGGGCACGCCTCCATCTCCACACGGTGGTGGGTGAAACCTTGAGGCGGCGGGCAAGCTCCGCATCCTGCAACGTCCAGTCCTGGCTGGACATGAACTTGTGGTCCAACTTCTTCGTTCGCATCGGCTTCCAAGAGAGTGGTGGAGGGTTCCACTTTTTGTCAAGTTCCCTCTTGACGCGACAAGGGATAACTTTCATTATGGCGGGGCTGAAAGGGAGATTGGGCCTGAAGCGGATTGGAATCCGTCGAATGCGAACCAGCCCCGAAAGGCATGACAAAATGAGTGACCAGAAGCGTGACCCGTTCAAGCCGGGTGTGAGTGCGGGAGCCAACCTCGTCGAGGCGGGACTCCATCAAGCGGTGTGTGTCGCACTGATCGACACGGGAAGCTACACGGATGCAACCTTCGGGAAGAAGAAGCGGGGCGTCGTACTGACGTTCGAGCTTCCCCAGGCTGAACCGATCGAGGTGGAAGGCAAGAAGTTGCCCCGCCACATCTCCTGCTCGTTCAACTCCACCCTGAATCCGAAGGGCACCCTTCGTCCGTTCCTTGAGAGCTGGCGTGGCAAGGCCCTGACGGAAGAGGAGGCGGCCAGTTTCTCCTTGGAGTCGGTGCTCGGCAAGCCGGCCCAGGTGAACGTGATGCACGAGGAGCGTAACGGGAAGACCCACGCGAACATCAAGGCCGCGTTGCCTGTCGCCAAGGGAACTGTCATCAAGGCCTCCAGCCCGGTGATCAAGTTCTCCGTGGAGCAGTTGGACGAGGCGTCCGAACTGGAACAGATCGACATCCCGGAGTGGATCAAGAAGCGGATCTCCGAGAGCGACGAGTACAAGAAGCTCCAGCGCAAGGGTCAGCCTGAGTCCGACAACGACGGCGGCGGGGTCGATGACGGTCCCGGCGGCGGTTGGTAATTTTCACAGCAAGGAGCGCCCGCCTCCTGTAACGGGCATCAACAACAAACCAAATCACATCGCACATGTCCGATAAGTTCATCATCGAATCGGAAGTTCCTCTCCCCAAGATCGTCCGCGCCGGAGCCGGTAACCGGAATTCCCGTGGGTCCAAGTACCCGTTCGCCGACCTCGAAGTGGGTCAGAGCGTCAAGGGGATCTGGCTGAAGGCCGCCAGCAGCCTCAGTATGCAGTTCAAGAAGCTGGCCCCGAAGACGTTCGCGGTCCGTCGCCTCGGCGAAGACGTCGATCCCAAGGGCCGGAAGCACTTCGGCGTCTGGCGCACGGCCTAACCCAAGCAGCGGGGCGCGACGGCATACGCGCACAACTTTCCAACCCCAAACGAGATGACCCTCCAAGAACGTTCCCATTCCACCGTACTCCTCGACCGCGTCCTCGACGGCCTCCAACCTGGCTCTGAAGTGATCGACGCCGGGGCCAATGCGGGCGACTTCACCCAGAAGCTGGCCAACCGTGGGTTCCATGTGTTCGCGTTCGAGCCCATCCCCAGCCTGTACGAGAATCTCCGCAATCGGTTCAACCAGAACCTCAAGGTCAGTGAGGAACACTACGCCCTCTCCGACAAGCGGGACTTCATCAAGGTGAACGTTCAGTCCTGCTGGACATTGGTGCCAGACGGCACAGCGGGTCTGGAACGTGCCGCAGAGTTCAAGGACTCCCAGCCGTTCCACATCTCCTGTGTCGCTCTGGACGACTTCTGTGATGAGGAAATGGTGGCTCCAGCGTTCATCAAGATGGACGTGGACGGCTACGAGTTCAAGGCGCTCCGGGGTGCTCGTGGATGCCTGATGCTCTGCAAGCCTCCCGTCATGCTGGAGCTGAACTGCTACATCAACAAGCTGGGCGAGGACCCCAAGGAGTTCGTCCAGTACCTCCTGGATCTCGGGTACGTGTTCTGGTCCATGGACGGCGAGGTCTCAATGGATTCCCTGGAGGAGATCATGGCCCAGTGGCCCTACCATTCCTCCTACGACGTGATGCTCCTGCCGAAAGGATACAAGCTGTGAACGAGACCAAGGTTCAGGATGGCGGTTTCATTGACCCGATGAACCCATACGGATTCAAAAACGCACGTACCGTGACTGACCCCATCGACGACATCGAACCCACCCAGAAGCCCCGCATCGAAGCCTCCGAGAAGTGGCTCGTGTGGGACATCGAGACCGCCCCGCAGCCCGAGGAACAGCTCCTCGCGTCCATGCCGAAGTTCGAGCCTGCCGCGAACCTCAAGGATCCCGAGAAGATCAAGGCGTCCATCGAGGAAAAGAAGGCCCGCTACATCGCACAGGCCGCACTCACCCCATTCACTGGACGGGTCATCGCCGTGGGGTTCCAGTTCTCCCACGAGCCTGAGGTACTCATCCACGGGGAAGACGAGTATTCGGTGGTTTCCAGGGCGTGCATGATCCTCACGGAGCGCATGCTCGCACGGGAACAGTGCGTGGGATTCAACATCCATGGGTTCGACCTGCCGTTCCTGCGGTTCCGCGCCATGGTCCACAAGATCCCAACGCCCCACTGGATCAACCGCGCCGGTCGCGCCTACTGGACCGAGAAGTTCCGGGACATCCTGCCGGAACTGGTGATGGGTCGCGACTTCACTGGCTACAGTGTTGGAGCGGTCGGCAATGCGTTCGGGCTGGGCGGGAAGAACGGCGATGGTGCCTTGTTCTACGAGACCTACAAGAAGGACAAGAAGGCCGCACTGGACTACCTGTCCCGCGACCTCACCCTGACTGGCGAAATCGCCAAGAGGATGGGCGTCATTGTGTGATGTACTGCCCCGAATGCGGATACCGTCGCGGCTTCTGCCACCCCAACTGTCCATCTGCCCGTGACCCTGTCGAAGCTGTTGTCCTCCACCCCTCCCTGCATGGTGAGGATGAGCGCGAGGAGCGTGACGAAACGTCGGTACCCGCTGACAGATACCGACATCGCGAAGAGGGCGGGACGGAAGCTCCGTGAGGTGGTGAGGTGGGGACGTCTGGAGTCCTGGGATTCCATGACGGTCATCGACGTGGACGACTTCCTGAGGGGTTGCGGGTACTCCATCTCCACCCTCCCGGAGTTGCGCCGGTACATCCGGAGGACCCTGAAGTCCAAGGCCCCATTCGCCCACCTGAACCACCTCAGGCCCTCGACGATCTCCTCAATCGCACGCGCCTGCGAGAGGTCCGACGCCCGGCTCCACGGAGCTTCAGGCCCTTCCGGCGACGCCCCTTCTTCCGCAAGCTGAAGCCCGATCGGGCACGGCTCAACGTGGACCGCTGGGCAGGGGTGGAACGGGCCAAGATGGTCTCCATCTCCTCGTCGGTGGGGTTGCGCCCCAGGACCGACCGGAACGGGTCACGTCCACTCACCGAGGAATTGAACCGCTTCTCGGCTTCCTTGGTCGCTTCGGATTCGGTCATGCCCTTGGCGATCAGACCTTCCGAGAGCTGGTTGATGGCCCTCTGCTTGGCCGCCTGGAACTTCTCGTCATCCCCCTCGTACAGGGCCGCCACGGCATCCCGGATGATGGGCGTCATGGGGGTGGACTTGATCGAGGAAGGTGCCCCACCGGTCTCGCGCACCTCCATCCCCACCGCACCGGTACGCACGGCACGCTTGGCCTCACGGGCAGCGGTGTCGCCGGGATTCAAGGTGTTGATCAATCCTTGGGTGAACCAGAACTGCTTCCGAGCCCAGTCCGTCGCGGGATAGACAACATCACCAGACTGGTAGGCGGCCATCCCCGCACCGATCAGGTTGTTGACCGCACCGATGATGGGGTTGTTCTCCAGCACGTTCGCGGAGACAGGACCCATCAGGGGTTGCCCACTGACAGCAGCGCCCACCAAAGTCGCACCGATCGACATCACGCCACCAGCGGCAGCGGTCAGATACCTCCCGATCAACTCCGGATTCTCTGCAACCTGGGTGACGGTGGGACTGGTCAGCGGTTCGCTGCTGAAGATGGATTTTGCAAGCTGCTTCAGGGGCAGCACCGACGCTCCCGTGAACAGGGTCATCGCCATCAGGAACAGGAAGGCCAACGCCTGTCCAAGCTCCTTCTTCCACCCGGCCCCACCCTTCACGCCGAACACCCGCTTCTGGGCACCAAGCAACTGGAGGGCGTACCGCATGAAGAAGAACGTCATGCCCCTCAAGGCACCACTGATTCCCGCGCCGCCCTTGGTGATCTCGGGACGGGTGGAATCCACCTCCTTGTTGGTCAGGGAGATGATCTCGAACACCACCGCATCCCGCTGCTCCTTGGTCAGCAGGGGACCCTTGGCACCCTCGGGATTCCGCTGGTAGTAGTCCATGGCCAGACGCTCCAGGGAGCCCGTGGGACCGTAGGTGGTGCGGTAGTTGGAGAACTCCTCCTCGGAAATGCCAAGGTCCTTTGCAGTCAAGGACACATCGGTGGCCGCGAGGAGCTTCTCCGCCCGGGTGGCACCAGGCTGCCCGTCCACCCACAGCCAGAGCTTTGGAGCGATCCTCCTTGAGAGCATCCTCTCGTTGTTCGCACCAACCTGGTTGACCAAGCGGTCGCCGGATCCCGGGAACCGCTGGCGCAGGTACTCGAACGTGGCCGGCAACAGTCCTCGACCAAGCGCAGGGCTGGTCAGGATGGACGAGATGGACCGGGAGAATGAAGTCTCCTTGGCACGGGTGGTGTCGCCAAAGGACTTCGGGTTTGCCTTGTAGCGAGCCCAGATGGACGAGAACGGTTCAGCCGCATCCAGAATCCCTGCGTCGATCAAGTCCTGACGCTGCTGGAGCATGTCGGTGAACAGGGACGAGGACAGTTCCGCCAGACGCTCCCGGGCCGCCTTGGGCAACACCAGACCCAGCTTCTTCAGGAGCTTGTCGGTGGTCCGCTGGAACACGTACTTGACCGCCATCCTTCCCTGTTCGGAATACATGGCCAACGCCAAGCCCACTCCGCCATGCATGAGCCCCAAGCGCAGGGGGTCCAGCACCACCGCCGTCAAGTTGTTGATGATGGGTGCGGGGGCGGACAGGAGCGTGGAGGCCACAATACCCTTACCGGCGTTCAGCATGGCCACCTTGAAGGCTTCCTCCTCCATGATCTTGTGGCGGGCCAGTGCGTCCTCACGGTCCTTTGTCAGCACCTCCAACTTGTTGGTCATCTTCCTGAGAAGATCGTATGTGACCATGAGCTGGCCGGCCTTCCACTGCTTCCTCAGGGACTTCTCCAGTTCCCGGGTGGCGGCGGCCGTGCCGATCTTCTTCCCGTTCCGCCCCATCTGCTGGGCACGAGCCTCGATCTTGGCGTCGTACTCGGACAGCTTGGCACGCATGGCGGATACCATGTTCCGCATGGCGTTGATCTCCGACACGACAAGCGCCTGCTTGCCCATCTGCACCATGCCCGCCTTCTTGGCGTCGGTGTCGAGCGAGTAGTCGTAGAAGAAGCTCGGTGCAACCATCTTCCCACGGGCCTTCACGAGCGCACCCTTGGCACTGCGGACGCTCGCCAACGCCTTCGGGAGATCGCTGACGGTGGGATCGTTCGAGGGACTGGTGACGATCTCGGTGACCCTGTTGTAGTTCACCACGTCCTTGTCCAGCCCCTTCATCACCATGTCCAAGGCTTCACTGGAACCGATCGGATTCTCGTCGGTCGAGAGCGATGCGGCAACAGCCTCGGCGACCTCCGCCACAGTCCGGTAGTGGGTGCCACGCCGGATCTCCTTGGAGAGTTCCCGGTACACCGCACGCAGGTCCTTGCCGGCCGCATGGGTGTAGTCGGTGGAGGTCTCCCGGATGTGGGAGTAGACGTGACCCTCGATGTCCTCCTCGGCCACCTTGATCCGGTTATCCCAGACCATGGGCACCTCGGTCTCGCCATCGGACTGGTCCACGCGCTTCCGGTACTCGGCGAGGTCCTTCGCACGGGCATCCATCCACTCGCGGGTGTATTCCATGCCAGCCTCGGAGAACTGGCGTCCCACGGCGTACCCGTACTGCATGGCCTTACGGGAGAAGTCCAGGTCGAACAGCTTCTCCTCGGGGCTGAGTCCGGGCGCTTCAGGGTCCCGGATCTCCCCCTCCACGATGGTGCCGGCGTAGACGTCTCCAAGCTCGCGGGAGAACCGGTGCTGCATCTCCGCGAACACCATGTCCTCCTTGGTGGCGGTCAGGCCTTCACCCAAGGAATCCCCCACCTTCACCGGGGTGGAACCGGGGTTCTGGTTCTGCGAGAGGATCCACGAGTTCACCTTGCGGTTCCAGATGGCGAGGTCGGCCGCGTCATCCGGATCGAACCCGTGGCTCAGGATGGCAGCCCTACGCGCCGTGGCCATGGGCTCCTTGAACTTCTCGATGAGGTTCTTGGCCTTGGCACCGAAGAGGTCGATGGCCCGCGAACGATTCACCAGTTCCAAGCCTGCACGTCCAGCCAGTACCCGGTAGGCGTTGTAGCGGGTATCGAGATGGTCGCCGAACGCAGCCTTCAGAGCCCCAGCCTTCTCGGTGATCATCGGGAAGAACGACAGGAGCTGCACCGGGGTGGAGTCGTCCCAAGCGGTCTCACTGAGCCAACGACGATCCGTCATGTATTTGCTCACATACGCCATGGTGTTGGCGTAGCTGGTGCGCTTGGCCGGGTCGGTGATGTAGTTGGGGTCCTCCTCAGTGTACAAGGCGGAGCTGGTCTCCATCATCCACTTCCCGATCTCCTCCAGGTTCTTCGCCTCCACCACGAAATCGGGAGTCAGGTTCACCCGGTACTCTCGCCCGCTTGGGCCTACAAGGGTCTGGTCGCCATTGGGCCGGTCGGTGTAGCGGATGATGCCGGAATAGCGGAACCCACCGTAACGGAATGCGGACTCCACACGGGCCTGGTACTGCGGACTCTCCTGCATCCGGTCCATCAACGCGAGCGCACCGTCGAGGCCGTCGAGCTGGATGAGCTGGCGTTCCATGGCCTTGTCGAGGGAGGCCACCTTGTTCAGCACGCTGTTCGCATCCACCTTCAGGTCGATGATGGTCTTCAGGGCCGTCTTCTTGTTCCCCACCTTCTGGCGGAGTTCCTTGATCTGGGCCTTCGCGGCAGCCGTGTCCAGCATCAGCCCACGGATCAAGGACAGCCGGTTCGGCAGGCCACTTCCGGGCTTCAGGGACGCACGGATGGCGGTGGAAATCTCCTCGGTCATCAACTGCGGCTTCGTCTTGTCGGCATCACGCGACTCGATCCACGCCTTCATGGCCTCTGGACTGGCGAAGTCGGCGAGCGGCATCTCCTTGGCGATGGCTTGGAGGGCGGCGGAGATGGCGTCCTGCTTCTGCCGCAACCCCACCACGGCCGCACTGGCACGGTCGAGTTCCTCACGGGTCCGGGAAGCCGAGGACGTCCCAATCTTGCCCACCTCGATGTCGATGACCTTCTGGAGATCCTTGAGGAGCTGGTCGGCCTCTTGGTTGCTGACGAGCGCCAAGAGGCGGGGCTCGCTCAGTTCGTCCAGCTTCGCGGCGATGTCGGAGATCCGGGACGCCACACGTTGCCGGCGGTTCTGGAGGTTCTTGTACGAGTGGTTGAGCTTCAGGTGGGTGGCCATGATGGACTGTGCGGCCACGCTCTTGAAGGCCTCCGGGAGATCCTCAAGGGTGCGGTAGTTGCCCCAACCCTCGTTGGCCTGCCGGATCTGGTCCGCCACCACAGCCACATCCACGATGAACCGGACCGCCCTGACGTTGGACAGCATCGCCTTCTCCACGGGAGTCGGGTTCTGCTTGGCCTTCAGGGCGTCGATCTCGTCCAGTGTGGACTGGGGGATGATGGCCGAAGCGGTCTGTCCCTGCGCCACCACAGCCTCGGCCTGCCCCTCTTCCGCGATGCGCTTGAACTGGGTGGGACGGGTGACGTACAGGTTGTTGGCCACCGAGTAGCGGATGTCCTTGCTCGCCGGGTTGAACCGCTGCGACAGGAGCACCACGTTGCCGGCATCGTCGTAGGTGACGGGGTCGGCGGACTTGATTTGCTCCGGGTTAAACACGGCAAAATGAGCCCCGTCGCCCTCACTGGTGGTGATCCCGGTGAATCCAATCCCCTTGATTGCTTCAAGGACGAATGGGTCTTCAATAAATGGGAACGCCCCGCGAGCAAGCCCGCTACGCAGCGACACTCCGTATCCACCCATTCCCTTTGGGATGAAGGACTCACCCAACACCCCAACCACGGCCGCCACATGATCCGGTGATCTGAAATCCCAGATTCCACCCTTATCGGTAAAAGCCCTCACGACGGATCCGTAAGGCTTGGCCCCCTGCATTGTATCGCTGAACCAGCCTCCGCGGGATCCGAGCTTCTCAATACCTCCACCCTCCGAGATTCCCTTGAACGCTTGGGTGTACCCAGCCGCCTTAGCCGCCTCGTCCACCATCTTCTGAGCAGTGGCCATGTCTCCACGGGCGACGGCTTCCAGGTACACCTTGTCCTTCGCTTGGACGTCTTGGTTGTAGCGGTTCTGTTGCTGTCCATTCCACGGACCCGCAGCAGACCGGAGCGCACTGACCATCAACTGCTCGAAGTTCGCCGGGCGACTCTCGAACCCGAAGGCCTTCTTCATCGCCTGCCAGATGGAGTCGAGGAACCGCTTCCACGCGGGTCGGATGGAAGTGTTCGCCGCACGGACGGACGCAGCGTCGATGGCCGCTTCCATGGTGGCGTCACCCGGGGAATACCCACGGGCCAACTGGGAGCGCACATCCTGTTCGGACAGCTTGGCCAGCACCTCCGCCCAAGCGGCCTGAACCTCGGGATCTCCCCAGACCGTGTGGAGAATCTCGTGCCAAATCTTCTCCCGGACCTCCCCGGCAGACCCGATCTGGGCCGCGTTGATGGTGATGATGGGTTGCCCGCCTTGGGTCAGCTCGATCTTGGCGGCAACGTTCCGGCCGTCCGGCGTCTTCAGGTTCGGATCGTCCACCACCCGGATGAGGATCTGGGGATCGCCGTTGTCACTCAACCACTGGTCCACCGCTTCCTGTGCGGCTTCGAGGCCGATGGGTTCGGTGATCAGGCTGGACACTGAGAAGTTTAGGTTGGCCAGC
>Ga0315909_10009628_pt1 | contig 10422 bp, 9 predicted proteins | sample LakEriMetagenome_11_FD_203527 | JGI IMG/M metagenome (GOLD analysis project Ga0315909, IMG submission 203527) | Freshwater fungal communities from buoy surface, Lake Erie, Ohio, United States - Buoy 2 MA125 | ecosystem: Environmental > Aquatic > Freshwater > Lake | place: USA: Lake Erie, Ohio...
ATTGCCAATGCGGCCGTTTCTGATGCTAGAAAATCAATCAAAAACGTAATTAATTTGGACACTCATATTCAAATCAAAATGGATTTTATCAATCCAGAAAGCGCCGAAAAATTTGTGGAAAAAGGTTGGGACGAAGAAAAACAAATGTATTATTACTTAGTATACTTTAACAAAGAACAAAAATCATAAGCAACTTAGATACAGATTATCAAACCTTAAATACAATGATAGTAAATAAGTAAGAAAAATATAAAAAATTCTGAATTTTACATCCTATCAATACTCTATTCTAAAGTATAAAGTAATCCCTAGCAGCAACATCGCTTCTAGGGATTTTTATAGAGAAAAAAAAGGTAACAATTCCTATATTTGTTCGTCTTATGTTCAATCAAAAAGAAAAGACCTTGGAAACCATTTTAAAAATTACCCACCTCAATAAAATTTTCAATCGAAAATTACATGCCGTTAAAAATGTATCGTTTGAAATAAAAAAAGGAAACGTTTATGGTATTTTAGGGCCCAACGGCTCTGGAAAATCAACTACTCTTGGGATTGTATTGAACGTAGTTAATAAAACTTCCGGCGATTTTGAATGGTTTGAAGGAAAACTCGATACCCACCAAGCGTTAAAAAAAGTAGGCGCCATAATTGAACGCCCCAATTTCTATCCCTATATGTCGGCCAAAGAAAATTTGGAATTGGTGTGCAAAATAAAAGAAACACCCTTTACAAAAGTGGATGAAAAACTTGAATTGGTTGGGCTTTTAGACCGAAAAAACGACAAATTCAAAACATTTTCTTTAGGAATGAAACAACGGTTAGCCATTGCTTCGGCCCTATTGAATGATCCTGAAATATTAATCTTAGACGAACCAACTAACGGACTGGATCCGCAAGGAATTCGTCAAATTAGAGATATCATACGAATCATTGCTGCTCAAGGTACCACCATATTATTGGCCTCTCATTTATTAGACGAAGTAGAAAAAGTATGCAGCCACGTAGTTGTGCTACAAAAAGGGGTTATGTTGTATCAAGGTACTGTGCACAATATGATTGAAACCAATAGTTTCTTCGAATTAAAAGCAAAGGATCTCTCAATTTTACAATTGGCACTTCAAAATCACAGTTCCATTGAAAAAACGATAGAATTGGAAGGGAAGTTATTGGTATTCCTCAAACAAGATTTAGCAGCAGAGGAACTAAACACCTACCTTTTCCAACATAATATTGTGTTAGAACATCTTGTGAAAAGAAAAAATAGTTTAGAAGAACAATTTCTAGAATTAACCAAAAACTAAGGCAAAAATGAGACGTTTACTTTCTATAGAATTTCAAAAAATTTGGAAAAATAAAGCCAGTCGCATTCTAGTGCTCGCCTATTTTTTTCTTTTAAGTTCGATTGCCTTAATTAGTTCCATAAAATTTACCCTTTTTGGAAATGAGATCAGAATTGCCGACCAAGGCATCTTCAATTTCCCTTATATCTGGCATTTTAATACGTTTATTGCTGCCTTATTTAAAATTTTTCTAGCCGTGGTTATAGTATCCATGATGGCCAATGAGTATACTTATGGAACCTTAAAGCAAAATTTAATTGATGGGTTGAATAAAAAAGAATTTATCATTTCTAAATTTCTCGTGGTCGGAACTTTTGCTTTAGCTTCCACTTTTTTTGTATTTGTACTCTCCCTAATTTTAGTTTCTTCCTATACTGAATTAGCCATCGTTTTTTCAGATTTGGAATACCTCTTGGGTTTTTTTATCAAATTATTTGCCTTTTTTTCCTTCTGTTTATTTTTGGGAATAGCAGTAAAACGAAGTGCTTTTGCTTTAGGTTTTTTGGCACTTTGGTTTGTTGCCGAACAAATTTTCTATTGGATAGTGAAATTTGTCATATTAGGCGGTAATGATAAAGCCAAAAACTTTGCCGATGCCCTGATCAAATATTTTCCTATGGAATCCATGTGGAATCTAAGCAGAGAACCCTTTTCAAGATTCAGTGCTGTAAAATCGATAGAAAAAGCAATGGGGAGTGGTAAAATAGTGAAAGATTACAGCATTCATTTTTCGGAAATCAGTATTGTTCTCGTCTGGACAGTTCTATTCATATTAGCTTCCTATTATATTCTAAAAAAGAGAGATTTGTAGTATCTTTGTGGTACTATGGGGATAGTAAAAAATCTTTGGCTTTTTATTTTTAGCATTGTATTTCATTGGGGAAATGCACAATACATTTCCGTTGATGAAAGTTATACCCCACAACAGCTCGTTCAAAATAAATTAATCAACAGTCCTTGTACTAACGTATTCAATGTTTCGGTAACGGGTGGAAACTTTGCAACCGGTGAAAAAAGTTATGGTTATTTTGAGGCTGCTAGTGCTACTTTCCCTTTTGCAAACGGAATTGTATTAACCACAGGCAAAACAGCAAATACCATTGGACCTAATGCCACATTATCTGATGACGGAGGAAACATGGGTTGGAATGGTGATTCCGACTTAAATCAAGCATTAGGTCTGAGTAATTCCTTTAATGCAACCGTCTTAGAATTTGATTTTATTCCACTGGGAGATCATATTAGTTTTGATTATATTTTTTCATCCGAGCAGTATCTGTTAAATCCGTCGGCCAACCAATGCAATTTTACAGATGGTTTTGTTTTTCTATTAAAAGAAGCCACTGCGACTACGTATGAAAATTTAGCGATTATCCCTGGAACTACAACTCCCGTAAAAGTAAACACCGTTAGAGGGCCAGGTACCCTATGTCCTCCAGCTAATGCCAACTATTTTGATGCGTTTAATACTACAGAACATCCTACCAATTTTAATGGGCAAACCAAAGTAATGACAGCGCAAGCTGATGTTACTCCCGGTTCAACCTATCACATCAAATTAGCCATCGCAGACGAAGGCAACTACCGATACGATTCGGCCATTTTCTTAGGTGGTGGTAGTTTTAATTTTGAGGTAGATTTAGGAGCCGATCGATTATTGGCAAATGGAACGGCACTTTGCCCAACTCAATCTATAACTTTGAATGCTTCCCAACAAAGTGCCATCAGTTATCAATGGTATCAAAACAACAACATTTTAACAGGTGCAAACCAAGCCACTTATGAAGTAACAGCGGCAGGAGATTATAGTGTTGAAATCAATTATGCTTCCAATTGTCAAACAAGTGGAAGCATCCGTATTGAATATGCTACTGACTTACTCGTAAATGAAACTTCTTTTGCAATTTGTGATACCGATACCAATCAAGATGGGATTACTACCTTTAATTTAGGCCTAATTATTCCCGAATTATTTATCAATTTACCGTCTAATTATTCTATTTCATTTTTTGAAAGCATGACAAGCACCATAGCTTTGCCTACAAATTACTTCAACACTTCGCCTTATAATCAGGTCATTTATGCACGTATAATGAATTTACCCGGATGTTACAATGATTATCCGGTTGAATTAATTGTAGCAACTTTCCCAACCATCGTTACAGATGAAGAAGTAGGTTTGTGTGAAAACACGCCTACATTACTGGATGCGGGTACTGGTTTTACAAATTATTCTTGGAATACCAATCCGGTACAAAATACGCAAACCATTACCATTTCAAATCCCGGAAATTATACGGTAACCCTCACCAATGCTTCAAATTGCACAAAAACAAAAACATTTACCGTTACGGCCTCTGGTGTGGCAACCATTCAAAACATTCTTATTACTGATTTTTCAGAAAACAATTCCATAACCGTAGAATATACTGGCCCAAGCACTTATACATTCTCATTAGACGGGTCAAACTATCAAACTTCTCCCATATTTACGCAGTTAAATGAAGGAGAATATACACTTTATGTTAAAGATACCAAAGGATGCGGGATTAGTACAGCTCCCTTTTTTTTATTGGACTATCCCAGGTTTTTTACCCCAAACGGCGATGGAATCAACGATTTTTGGTACATCAAAAACCTAAACCAACGCATATCTGGAAATGGATTCATAACAATTTTTGATCGATACGGAAAACTCATTTACCAAATCAATCCTCAAAATCAAGTTTGGGACGGAGCCTTTAATGGCTCACCTTTGCCCAGTTCCGATTATTGGTTCCAATTTCAATTGGACGACGGAAAAATAATTAAAGGACATTTTTCACTAAAACGTTAGGCGCAAATATTGCACAATCGCTTACAAAATAATATATTCGCAGTATGATGCACGCAAATGAAATTGAAGCCATTAAGTTACTATTAGCTTCACCCAAAAAAATAGCAATAATACCTCACAGAAATCCTGATGGTGATGCCATGGGCTCTACTTTAGGGCTTTATCATACATTACAACAAAAACAACATGAAGTTGTGGTCATTTCCCCTAATGAATTTCCAGATTTTTTAGCCTGGTTACCCGGAAGCGAAAACGTAATGCTGTATGAGCAAAATAGCACAAATTGTTTATCCCTGTTGGAATCGTGTGATATAATTTTTACACTTGATTTCAATGCCTTACACCGCACTGGGGAAGTTATGGAAAAAGCACTTACCGCATTAAGTGCTACAAGTATCATGATTGATCACCATCAATTTCCGGATACTTACGCAACCTATACTTTTTCTGACACAGCCTATGGCTCAACCTGCCAAATGGTTTATGACTTGATACATGCATTAGGCTATGAAAATGTATTAAACACTACTGTTGCCACCTGTTTATACACTGGAATTGTAACTGATTCGGGAAGTTTTCGTTTTCCAAAAACAACGAGTGCAACTCATCAATGCGTGGCCGATTTAATTGATCGAGGCATAAACAATAGTCAAATCCATAATTTACTATTTGATAATTCCAGTTACAACCGATTATTAATACTGGGTAAAGCCTTGCAAAATTTAAAAATTTTAAACGAATATAAAACCTCTTATATCACCTTAAGTCAGGAAGAATTAGACGCTTTTGGCCATCAAAAAGGAGATACTGAAGGAATCGTAAATTATGGTTTAAGTATAAATGGGATTGATTTTACAGTCCTATTTATTGAAAACAAAGAAGAAGGAATAATTAAAATATCGTTTCGTTCACAAGGCGATTTTGATGTCAACCAATTTGCTAGAAAACATTTTAATGGTGGAGGCCACATTAATGCTGCCGGTGGAAAATCGAATTTATCTTTATCCGAAACCGTTCAACAATTTATTTGTATTTTAGCCACAGAAAAAAAGTAAAAATGAAATTACAACATTTATTATTCGCTTACACTTTTTTGGTTTTAATTTGCAGCTGCTCGCAACGTCAAGAAGAAGCACGCAGGCCTATTTCTCATGCCTCTGGAACTTTCATTAAAAAATCCATTGAACGCAATAAAAAATTAATAGCCACAGAAGAAAAAATTATAGATTCCATTATAAAAAACGATACGTTAAAAGAATATACCGCTTCAAAAAAAGGCTATTGGTACAAATATGAGACTAAAATTGAAACTGTTTCGGATTTTCCAAAAAGAGGCGATATAGCTTATTTTGACTATGAAGTAAAAGATATTGAAAACACTATTATTTATACTAAAACTGAAACAAAACCTCAAGTTTATTATGTAGATAAGCAAAACATACTAACGGGATTGCGCGACGGAATTAAGTTGATGAAAAAAGGAGAAACCATTTCTTTTTTATTTCCTTCACACATGGCCTATGGTTATCATGGGGATGATCAAAAAATTGGGATAAATCAACCCATTATTTGTACTGTAACATTAAAAGATATTCAACCCGACCCTCAAGCTGAAAATTAATAGAATGATGATGAAACCTATTTCTTTTTTACTACTAATTATAGTATTTTTTGTATCCTCTTGTTCAAAATCCTATGAGCATTTAAAAGAAGGACTCTATGCTGAAATTGAAACTTCAAAAGGTACAATGATTGCTAAACTAGCCTATGAAAAAGCACCCAATACAGTAGCAAATTTTGTATCATTAGCAGAAGGAAAAAACCCCTTTGTTAACAATGAGTTCAAAGGAAAAGCATTTTATGACGGTTTAACTTTTCACCGTGTAATTCCAGATTTTATGGCACAATGTGGCGATCCAAACGGAGATGGCTCTGGCGGACCTGGCTATAAGTTCAAAGACGAGTTTCACCCCGATTTAAAGCATTCAAAAGCTGGAATATTAGCTATGGCAAATGGAGGCCCATCAACCAATGGAAGCCAGTTTTTCATTACACACAAAGCTACTCCATGGCTCGATAACATCCATAGTGTTTTTGGAGAAGTTATTGATGGAATTGAAGTACTTCAAACCATCGAAAGTGAGGATGTAATTGAACATATTACCATCATACGAATTGGAAATGCTGCCAAAAAATTTGACGCCGTAAAAATTTTCAAAAAATATTATGCCGTTCAAGCTAAAGTCCAAAAAGAATGGGAAGCTAAAACAAAAGTTATTCGAGAAAATAAAGCCAATACATTCTTAGAAGTTAAGAAAAATGGAATACAAACACCTTCGGGTTTGATTTATAGAATTATTTCTAAAGGTATTGACAAAAAACCAACCACTGGAACCACTGTATATATCCATTATGCTGGGTATTTAGAAAACGGTCAATTATTTGACACCAGTTATGAAGAAGTGGCCAAATCGTTTGGAACTTTTGACCCATCACGAGCTGCTCAAAATGGCTATAATCCTATTGAATCTGAAATTGGAAATCTGCGTTTTATACCCGGATTCAATGAAGGAGTAGAACTAATGCACTTTGGCGACAAAGCAATTTTTTATATTCCATCGCAATTAGGTTATGGCGAGCAAGGAGCTGGCGATTTAATTCCACCTAATGCAAATATTGTGTTTGAAATCGAACTATTAAAAAATCAATAAAATAATTAACAAATTAACATGAAAAAGATAGTAATACTTACATTAGCACTAATCGGATGCACCTCCTTTGGCTTTTCTCAAGAGAAACAAGTAGAAGGAATTTTTGCTGAATTCAATACCTCTAAAGGTAAAATTGTAGTACAACTTGAATACCAAAAAACACCCTTAACAGTAGCAAATTTTATCACCTTATCGGAAGGTGAAAATTCTATGGTTACCGAAGCATTTAAAGGCAAACCCTTCTATGACGGCTTAAAATTTCACCGCGTAATTTCTGATTTTATGATTCAAGGAGGTTGCCCAAAAGGCGATGGTACTGGTGATCCAGGTTATAAGTTTGTAGATGAAATAACCGAATTAGCACATGACAGAGCCGGAATATTATCAATGGCTAATGGAGGACCAGGAACAAACGGAAGTCAATTTTTTATTACACACAAAGCTACTCCATGGTTGGATGGAAATCATACCGTTTTTGGGCATGTCATTTCGGGGCAAGATATCGTTAATACTATTGCAAAAAATGATGTGATTCAATCGATTAAAATTATTAGAAACGGAAAAGAAGCTAAGAAATTCAAAGCTGATAAAATTTTTACGGCTTATTTTGGTAACAAAGAAGAAAACGATAAAATCCAAAATGATAAAAATGCAGCGTTAAAAAAACAACTAACAGAAATTGCTGCTGAAAAACAAAGAAAATTAGCAGAAATAGTAGCAGAAAAACAAAAAGTTGCAAAAGAAAAAGCGTTAAAAGAATTTGAAAATGCAACAACTACTGCTAGCGGATTAAAATATATAGTATTGCGAGAAGGTTCTGGATCTAAACCTGTGGCGACCAGTAATGTTAAAGTACATTACACGGGTATGTTTTTAGACGGCGAAATATTTGACAGTAGTGTACAAAGAGGTGAAACCATTGATTTTGGCCTAAATCAAGTAATTAAAGGTTGGACAGAAGGTGTACAATTAATGCCTGAAGGTTCAAAATATAAATTTTATATTCCCTCTCAATTAGCTTATGGCGAAAGGGGTGCCGGGGGTGTAATTCCTCCCAATGCCGACTTAATTTTTGAAATCGAGTTGATCATGATCAATAAATAAAAAAAGCCGCTAAGTAATTAGCGGCTTTTTTTATTTATTATTTAAAATTTCCAATCAAACTCGTCTTTATCACTAAAAACAGCTCCTATTTCAATCTTTACAATTTCATTATAATCTACGTGAAAGAACAACCAATTTTCTTCGTTAAAATAACTCATCATTCCTTCAGACGTATCGGTTTCAAAAGTCTTTACTTTATTTTTTTCCAACACAGGATATACATCACTCCAGTTTTTTCCAATAACTGTAGTATTGAATAATTTCACAATCGGGTTCGTTGAAGTCATATAACCCAAACGATAGGCTTCTTCTTTATAGAAAATGAGCCGCAACTTTCGAGCATTGTAAAGCAACACGACATTTTCCTCTTCGTCTTTATATTGTGTATCTGGTTTTCCTAAAATTTTAGCAACATCTTGCTCTTTCATTCCGAAAAGCAAATTGTCAATTCCGTATTTTAATTTAATTTCCATATGCATTTGTGCTAAAAAATCCCGATTTTCATCGGGATTCATATATTATATTTTAAAACGTTTTCTATCGTTTTCTGTCAAATAAATTTTTCGTAGACGAATTGATTTGGGGGTAACCTCAACATATTCATCTTTTTGAATGTATTCTAAAGCTTCTTCCAAAGAGAAAATAATCGGTGGAATAATTCTTGCTTTTTCATCATTTCCAGACGAACGCACGTTGGATTGTTTCTTGGCCTTAGTTACATTGATACACATATCGTCTCCACGAGAGTTTTCGCCAATAACTTGTCCTTCATAAATTTCAGCATTGGGTTCCACAAAGAATTTACCTCGATCTTGTAGCTTATCAATAGAATAAGGAATAGCTTTTCCATTTTCCATAGAAATTAAAGAACCATTATTACGTCCTGGAATGGCTCCTTTGAACGGTTCATAACCAATATAACGGTGAGACATAATAGCTTCTCCAGCAGTAGCAGTTAACAATTGATTTCTCAATCCGATAATTCCTCGAGATGGAATATTGAATTTGATTATCATACGTTCTCCTTTGGCTTCCATCGATAACATTTCGCCTTTACGAATCGAAACAAATTCAACGGCTCTACCTGAAAGATTTTCGGGCAAATCGATTGTTAATTCTTCAATTGGCTCACATTTTTGCCCATCAATTTCTTTGATGATTACTTGTGGCTGTCCGATTTGCATTTCATAACCTTCTCTTCTCATGGTTTCAATAAGAACCGATAAGTGAAGAACTCCACGACCAAAAACCATAAATTTATCTGCAGAATCTGTTTCACCTAACTTCATTGCTAAGTTTTTCTCTAATTCTTTTGTTAAACGATCTCTAATGTGGCGTGAGGTTACGAATTTACCTTCTTTACCAAAGAAAGGTGAATCATTAATCGTAAACAGCATACTCATGGTAGGCTCATCGATAGTGATAGTTTGCAAGGCTTCTGGGTTTTCAAAATCGGCAACAGTATCCCCAATTTCAAAACCTTCAATTCCAACAATAGCACAAATATCTCCAGCAATTACTTGATCAACTTTCTTGCGTCCAAGACCCTCAAAAGTATGTAATTCTTTGATTCTTGATTTTAATATGGTACCATCTCTTTTTACTAGAGAAATTGGCATTCCTTCTTTCAATACTCCTCGCTCTAAACGACCAATTGCGATACGACCAGTAAATGATGAGAAATCTAAAGAGGTAATTAACATTTGTGGCGTTCCTTCCGAAACTTTTGGAGCTGGAACATGTGCCAATACCATGTCTAACAAAGGTTCGATATTATTGGTTTGATTTCTAAAATCATCTGACATCCAATTGTTTTTTGCTGAACCATAAACCGTTGGAAAATCTAACTGTTCTTCAGTTGCTCCTAATTCAAACATTAGATCAAATACTTTTTCGTGTACTTCTTCTGGAGTACAATTTTCTTTGTCTACTTTATTGATTACAACACATGGTTTTAGCCCTAAATCAATCGCTTTCTGTAACACAAAACGTGTTTGAGGCATAGGACCTTCAAATGCATCTACTAAAAGACATACACCGTCTGCCATATTAAGTACGCGTTCCACCTCTCCACCAAAATCAGCGTGACCAGGCGTATCGATAATATTGATTTTTGTTCCTTTATAAGTAACCGCAACGTTTTTAGATGTAATGGTAATACCTCTTTCACGTTCCAAATCATTATTATCAAGGATTAAGTCTCCTGTGTTTTCGTTTTCACGAAACAATTGACAGTGGTACATAATTTTATCAACCAATGTAGTTTTACCGTGGTCAACGTGTGCAATAATTGCGATGTTTCTAATAGAAGTCATTTATTTTATATTTGAAAGTGCAAAGGTAATCTTTATTTTAATAAAAACACTATAGTACTCAACTCTTTAGTTGAAAATTAAAGTGATATATGCAAATAAAAAAAGCCCTCAGATAG
>Ga0315909_10009635_pt1 | contig 10418 bp, 5 predicted proteins | sample LakEriMetagenome_11_FD_203527 | JGI IMG/M metagenome (GOLD analysis project Ga0315909, IMG submission 203527) | Freshwater fungal communities from buoy surface, Lake Erie, Ohio, United States - Buoy 2 MA125 | ecosystem: Environmental > Aquatic > Freshwater > Lake | place: USA: Lake Erie, Ohio...
TGCTCTTGCTGATAGGTTTCCACCTGCATTCAAGCGTTTCCGGCGCCTGGATGCGTCGGGTGGTTAGCTCAGTTGGTAGAGCAGGTGACTCTTAATCACCGGGTCGGGGGTTCGAGTCCCTCACCACCCACTTATGTAAGTGAATCCGAGTTCTATATCCAAACCTTGGATGTGGTTCAAACCCTTGAATAGTGGATATATCTACCAAACCTTTATATCCAGTATTGAACTAATTATTTTTTCTTATAACCCTTTGGGCAAACAGGTTTAATTGCAGTTACTTTTTTAGTAGTTTTCCCTTTTATGCAAGTTATCGATTTCTTCTGAGACACCTTCGGCAAGACTTGCGATGAAACTAATGGCAGCTGCGCTTCTACTTTAGTTTCGATCGTATTTTCCTTCTTGGCCTCCATAAGCTGAACCTTTATTGTCGGAGCAGAGAAAGTGAATCCTGAAACGTTGAAGTCAATCCAATTCGAATTCATTGAGAAAGATGAGGTTGCTACCTTAGCCACACCGTCATTTCCAACAATTGAAACTGTTGCAACTAAGGGGACCTCTTGCAGCCCGTATATGCAGCGTGCAAACTTATTGTTGATCTTCAACTGGTAAACACCCAAAAACTCGTTGCCACCTGGTGTGTAATGTGGTGCTGCAACTTTGTAATCTAATGTTGAATCTGATGCATTCCAGGCAGGTGGTTCACCTTGGTAAACTGTTGCATTCGACATAACAACACCAGCAACCTCGTTAGAAGACAGGCATTGCTCCAAAGTCTTCCCATTAAAAATCTGTCCACTAAAAATTGTCCCTACGCTCCAACGCTTCTGTAGGGCTTGTGCTTTATCTCCCAAATACGGAATCCACTTATTAAACTGCTGAATTGCACCTTCGCCCGAAGAGAATGGACCAGTCCAACTTGTTGCATTCTGGGCAGTAAGCGTTAAATTCAGCTTCTGCAACACCTCAGAGTTTGGAATCCAACCAGAAATCACAGGGAGTGCTATTGGTTCGGCTTCAATACTCCACGTCACTCCATCGGAATAGTTTTCAGACTTAAATTCAGCATTTAGTAAACGTCCATGAATCCAAGTAATTGGGGGATCTGTAATCCTAATTTTTATCCCATAACGGATTCCCTCGATATTGTTCACTCGCTTGGCGCAGCGATTATTGTCAACTGCTGCGCAAAAACCAACGTTTTTATCTCCGCAGCCTTCACTCAAACAGCCATCAATAGTCCAACCATTTCCAGTATTGCTCGCTTGCGGAATTGTGTAGTTCCCCGAAATTTTCTCGATTTGATCTATAACTATAGAAATACTTGGTTTACTAGATTTGCGGAGAGACATTTCAATTCCTCCGCTAAAAACGGTGCTGACTGAAAATAACTGCTCAGACTGGCCTAATTCCGAATCAGTAATTTTCCATATGCTCGTTGATTTTCCTTCAGGCAAATTTGCGACAATATCCTCATTAAAATGAAGAGGGGATACAGCCGGCATATAAGAATCCAATTTTGGCTGAATTTTCTTGCCATTGAGTACTAACCAGAAATTTTCAATGCAATTACGTGACTTTGCCGTTGCACATACCGGAATATATGCGTTGTACGAAATAGAATTATCGGTAGCGCACGACTCGGTGTTTACCGATTTGCAAATATGCTCACTTCTTTTCTCTAGTATTGAATCAGCGGGCGCTTTGTATAACCCAAAACTAGTCAAGTATGAAGTTGAGTTTGGATAAAACGTTGGCTCCATGAACACAACACCTTGCGAAGGAAGGCCTGCCGGTGAACCTGGCATCACCCAATCGGCCTTCAGAACTTCATCTTGAGCGATGGCAGGAGTTGCAACCAACGAGAGTGATAGCAAAAGGAATAACGCTCTGATTGTTCGTTTCACATCAATAATTCTAGCGAGTAGCTCGCTCCTACTGACAAATTGAAAGGGCGCAGAAGCTTATGTCGGCCAAATCCATCCTAAGTCTGTCCAAAACTAATAATTGTCAGACCAAATTCCTAATGTGGGTTGTGGATCAAGATCAATTGAATCCATATGTGGCTATATGTAGGTATGTAATTCGAGTCCCTCACCACCCACTTACGTAAGTAAGTCCCGAAATTTACCCCTACGCCCTTGAGAGCATTGATCCTTTCTGTTGATTGCCTGTGAAGGCTCGTTTCGAAGAGACTTTATAAATCACATTCATTACCATCGCTTTTGTGGCGCTCTGTCTAAACCCGCAATGTCAAAAAAGGGTCTCCGATACCAGCTCTAACTGTCCATTTTGTGGTGGCAATGAAATCTCAAAGTTTGACTCTTACAGTAAATCTGAATCATTAAAAGAGGAACTGAGCATGGAGAACTTTGAAAAAACCATTAAGAATTCACCACCCTTCGTCGAAAGAACGATCATCCCAAAAGGTGTAAAAGTCTCTTTTAAATCAAGAATGATTGTCAGATTTCAATACCTTGCTAGAAAAGCTTTAAGAAAAAGGTGATTGCCAAGCAAGTCGTTGGTGCGATTCAGACACTGAATCTTCCATGTTCTGCTCGCTAGCTCTTTGTAATCTGGATTGTGTCGTTGTCGCCTGATTTAACCAGCTTTACTGTTACACCATCAAAGGTAAAGCTCTCGCCTTCGTAAAGGAAATAGTTCTTTGAGAAGTAAGGAACGATTCCCCAGTCTTCTCCGGTTTGGCTACTAAATCTTTGTGCCCTGTAATCACCATGGTTGAATGGAAATTCAATGTAATTGGCAGCTCTTGTGTACTTAATGCCCTTGAAATCATCGACACCTGCATATTCACCTGATCGATCGGTATCAAATCGTGTGTCAACTATGTAAGCAGTAACGCCATAGGTTCCGGGATTAAACTTGCCCCACTTATCCTTTCGATGCGACTCCATTACTAACACTCTTGATGAAGTTAATTTGATCATTGCGGCTTTGACACCTCTTTGCTCACGTTCTAATGGAGCTAAAGTAACTTCGGATGTGTTTAAAGCCGATAACTCAGAACACCAAATGTCTTCTGGTTTCACCCAATCTAAAACCATGGCATCCCAAGTGATCAGGCTTTGCCCCGGGCCATTTGAGCCTGTATTTATGCTTAGAACTGCCGGCCATGCTGGTGCATGTTGCTTTATGCCCCAGGAGTGCAGAATTTCATGAGTCAGCCAAAACCAGATTTCTACTCGGTTGTTATACAAATTCTTTCCCATCGCAAAAATACCAATAGTGATAACGCCTTTATTGGTTTTTACTCCGGCGGCTTTATAGGTGGACTCGGTCTTAAAGGTCTCTAAATCCGATGGAAAAATCAATATCACTGCGTCAATTTTTGAATAGTCGAAAGTGTTTTCAGCATCCTTCATTAACATCTCAAATGCAATTTTGTTGTTTGAATTTGCGTGGCCTAAGTACGGCTCATATACCTTTGATGGCTGGGAGGCGCGGATCCACTTTTCCGAGGTTTCAACTTCGACAGCAAACTTGCCATTTGAATAATGCTTTACCCATTCCTTGAATTTTCGAATATCTTGGCCAAACATGTCATTCGGGGACACTTTTCCTGGATGGTCTGAAAAGTCGAATGGAAGGAAGAGAACTTTGTTGCTTCCAACTCGATTCAGTGGACTCCAATTGATTGGATATGCAATTGCGTAATTATCTTCCTTAGGCTGAGTACCACGTTGGTCTGGAACTCGACAAGTCGTAAATGGCAAAGGCGAAGTCTGAGCTGGTAGATCTGCGACGGAGTTAGACAGCTGGAAGTACCTCTTCTGATTATTAGCAACGTCACGGCATTCCAGATAGCCCTGCGAATTATTGATTGAATCACCCACAACTGAGCAAGGATCGCCGGCTATAAGTGGCTTTGGTTCAGGCGTTGGGGTTGGCGTTGGGGTTGGCGTTGGGGTTGGCGTTGGGGTTGGCGTTGGGGTTGGCGTTGGGGTTGGCGTTGGGGTTGGCGTTGGGGTTGGCGCAACCTTCACTCCCTTGTTCCAAACCAACTTTTTCCCAGATTTAGTGCAGGTATAGGTCTTATTCAAATATGTAACTTTTTGGTTCAATACTTTGCAGGTAGAGCCAGGAGTTATCTTCTGTGCAGATAGTGCTGAAACAGGTACCAAACTAAATACGATAATGAAGATTAAGAAGGAAAGGCGCCTCACTTCTTTGTGTAGCCCTTAGGGCAGACAGGTTTCAATGCTGTCACTTTCTTAATGGTTTTACCTTTGGTACAAGTGATTGTAATTTTCTTTAGTGCCGCGGCCTTGTCCTTTGAATTGATTGGTGGCGTTGGTGGCGTTGGTGGCGTTGGTGGAGTTGGTGGTGTTGGTGGAGTTGGTGGAGTTGGTGGCGTTGGTTGATTTGGTTGGTTGGGTTGGTTGGGTTGGTTAGGTGGCGTTGGTTGGTTTGGTTGGTTTGGTTGGTTTGGTTGGTTTGGTTGGTTTGGTTGGTTTGGTTGGTTGGGTTGGTTTGGTTGGTTTGGTTGGTTTGGTTGGTTTGGTTGGTTGGGTTGGTTTGGTTGGTTGGGTGGAGTTGGTTGGTTGGGTTGGTTGGGTGGAGTTGGTTGATTTGGTTGGTTTGGTGCATTGGGTGGAGTTGGTTGTGTTGGCGAGGTTGCCTTCTTCCAACCCTCAAGTTTCACACTCACAGTTGGTGGTGCGCCAGTGAATGCAAAGTTATTTGCATGCAGATAAACCCATTCCTTGTTGGTTCCGAGTGCTGTGGTTGCAGCTTTCACTTCACCAGAATCACCGTAACTTACTTCTACAGTTGCATAGGCTGGAAGGGTTGTCACACCGTAAACGCATTTAATGAGATCAGCGCGCATGGTAAATGCATACCGGCCAACATTTTCAGTCTTCCCATCAGATTTATATATTGGGGCAGCAATTCGGTAGGCCAATTTGCCTGAATCTCCATCCCACTGTGGTGATCCAGGTTCATAGACAGATGCATTGCTAGTAACGATGCCCTGCACACCTTCACTTTTCTGGCAGCTCTGATCAAAAGTCTGAGCACCACTTGAAGTGGTGTTAAGGCGCCAAGTAAGTGAATTAGTAAGGGCTGCTTCGCCAAACAACTTAGCTAGTGAAGCGTAATACTTCACTGCATTTTGATCATCTGGGTCAGTGCCTGCAATATCCAGGTTATTTGTTGCACTCGCTGCAGCAGTCAATCCTTTTTTAGAATCAGAGAGATATTGAGTTACTGCGCCTGTATTAGGGAGCCATTTACCTGTAACAATCTCTTCAAGTGGATCGGCTTCAACGATTAGCTCAGAGTAATTATCATTGTAGTTTTCTGTGTATGCAGATGGCTTATCTAATCGGCCATTGAGCCAACCCGTGATTACTTTAGGTAGGCGAAGATCTAATGAGAATCGCAAGCCCTTTGCAAAGGCGATGCGTTGATAACACACCCCAGTATCAACAGCTAGACAAGCAGTTTCACTTGTGCCCTCGGTATAGGCAGCGTTCTCGTATTTCTTAACAGGATATAGAGATAATCTCAAACTCTTTTCAGAGGCATCCCAACCAGATCCACTTGGCATTCGATTAAAAAGTGCACTAACTAATCCAAGAATCAGATATTCGGTGCTGACTCCACCATCAGTTATTCTCCAAATCCATGGACCATCAGAACCTGGATATCCCGTATTTGTCTTTGCATCAAATGTGGATGCCCACCCAGGACTGGTTTTGCTATAAATACGTTTAACAGCCTCAGCCTTTACTTTGCTCCCATCAGCTTTTACTAATGAGAATGAGTTGATGCAAGCCGCAATTTCTCTGGCAGCACAACTTCCCATGGCAACGTCATATTTAATCTGCTGATACTTTGTATCCGAAAAAGCCGTTGTGCATTTGGCATCATCTGGTGAAAGGCAAGTAATTGGAGTCCCACCTGCTTGGCCGGCAGGGCGATCTTCGACAGAAATGTATGACTTGAAGTTAACTTGATTTTGATCGAAATACACCATGGCATTATTAGATGATGCTGGTGTTATGCCTCGTAATATCGAACGCGCATCTTTAATAACAGTTGGATCATCGGGGGGACTAATACTTGGACCTGGAGCGCCGGCAGGACCAGGATTTGTTGGTGGCGGTAACGTATCTGCTGCACTTATTGTCGGGAGCAGCGTTAATGCCAGTAGACATGAAGTGAGAAAACTCGTGAAAGCAAGAACTTTTTTTCTCTCCATAAGGGAAAATACTAGAACGCTATTTCCCGCATGTGAAGATGTCTTTGGGTAGTGTCCAGGCACCTTTAAAGCCTCTCCCAACCCTCATGTAAAGCTAGGTGACTCCCAATTGTGACTCCCATTTGGGTTTGCGCCTAATTCCATCCTAAATCATGGGGAATGAATAGCGTAATTCTTACGAATCGTCTTCTCACTTCTTCTTAAATCCTGCTGGGCAAACTGGTTTAACAGCAGTTACCTTCTTCACTGTTTTACCCTTCACGCACGTAACTGTAACCTTCTTAGCCACAACTGGCTTAGCCGAAGTTACTGGATCAGCAACTGGGGTTGCTGTTGGAGTTGGTGAAGGAGTTGGTGAAGGAGTCGGAGTAGGTGTTGGAGTAGGTGTTGGTGCTGGTGCCTCTTGAGAGAGCTTTACCCTAATCGTGGGGGCCGAATAATGGAATCCATATGCACCCATCCTGAACCACCCATTCTTTTCAGTAACAACAGTTGTGGCCACGCTTTGGTTGCCATCAGATGAGGAAATACTTACTGAAGCCGAAATAGGAGCATCACTGTATTTATAGAGACAACGTGCAACTTTCGAATCAATTACTAAATCATAAACTCCTTGAAACTTTTTACCAAAAGAATCATTATGCACAGAGGCAACTCGATATTGAATCTCACCATCTTTAAATATAGGTGGAGTCCCGTCATAAACCATGGCATTTGTAGTGACAAGTCCAATGACTCGAGACTTATCAGCCAAACATGGCTCGCTAGTCTCTAAGAGAGATGAAAAGCCCCAAATAGTTTGTAGAGAGGCGGCATTGTCTGGCCAAAACTTACTCCAAACGTTGAAGAATTCAATAGCTTTTCGATCATTTGCCGAAGAAGTGAATAGATACTGCTGATCATCCTTAATCCCAACATAAGAAACTTCAGATTTAAGGTCAGCAGGAGCTTCTGCAATTTTTACTTTAGCAAAAGCTTTTTGTACTGAAACAGGCTCACCTGAAATTTTCATTGTTCTCAGGGAAGACCCGCTGTCTTCAATAGAAATGTCAGGTGCCTTTAATCGACCACTTAACCATCCGGCCAAACCATCGAAGACGCGTAATTTTAATTCAATACGCATTCCCTCTTGGAAATTGGATGCTTTACCGCAGACTCCTTGTTCGATCCAGACACAGCCAAAATCACCATTGCTTCCAACAATTCTCTGCCCACCATCTGAAATGAGCTCATTAGATGCTGTTTGTTCGTTGTATCGACTATCTCTATTTTCTGTATAAGGATTTACTTGTGCCTGGAAATCTAGAACGAATCCTTTCAGTGTTGACTTGTATAGAACGTAAACGGCAAAGTTTTGTTCTGAGAATCCGTTCGATACTGGAAGCTGCCAGAGCGACTGGTTATATCCGTTTGGGACTTTTGAAGGCTTATTTCCCTCAATGGTTTTAGACTTCACAAGTCGAATGAATTTCGTAGGTGCTAGCGAACCTTCCTTACCAATAGAAAGTCCTTCAATGCACATGCTTGAAGAGTCGACTTCACATGGAGGAATTATCATGTGTGCTACTCCTGGAAAGTCGTCAGTCACACATTTTGGATCCAAAGCTGATTCGCAGACAAACTCAAATGCGCTTGCTCCATTCGGATTACTCCTCGAGCCCATGACAAAAGATGGATATGTTGCAATTATGCCTTCACTATAAGTGGCACCATATATTCCAATTCCAGATCCTGATTCAGCAATCGTGTGCCAAGAACTAGCGCTCCTATCAGCCTGAGCGGTGTTTCCCGCAATAAGAAGAATTAAAGTTAAAGAATATATAAAAAGCTTTTTCATTTTTTCTTAAACCCTCCAGGGCAAACTGGTTTAACCGCAGTTACCTTCTTCACTGTTTTACCCTTCACACAAGTAATTGTAACTTTCTTAGCCACAGCTGGCTTAGCCGAAGGTGCTGGATCAGTAACTGGGGTTGCTGTTGGAGTTGGTGAAGGAGTTGGAGTAGGTGTTGGAGTAGGTGTTGGCGCTGGCGCCTCTTGTGACAACTTGATCTTGATGGTTGGAGATGAGTAAGTGAATCCCTTTGCTGAAAGGCGTAACCAGTTGTTCTTCTCTGAAACTAGTGTTGTTGCATTCTTTGATTCGCCATCAGCATAAATAACGCTGAGGGTTGCTTGAATTGGTGCGCTAGTGAAACCGTAGATGCATCGGGCTACATCTGATCGAATAGCCAGGTCATAGGTTCCAACTTGAACTTGGCCCTTTGAATCAAGATGAGGCGAAGCAACTCGATAAGCAAGGTTTCCATCTTGGAACTTAGGTGGGCCAGCAATATATGCATTTGAATTGGTGGTCACCATTCCTGCAACACCTGAGTCACCAATACATTTTTCATATCCCTGTGCATTTTCCATAGTTCTAAAGGACCAGGTGGATACAGAGGCATAGGCCTTATCTTTTGCTACATCAACCCAGAGCATGTATCTCTCAAAGAAATTGTCGTTAAATGAGGGATTGCGTTCATCCATAACCGCCTGCGTACTTCGATCTGATGGATTTCCTAAGTAATAAGCAACTCCAGCAAATTGATTCCCACGTTGAACAAATTCTTCTTGAATCATCGTGTTGAGCTTGCTTGGCAGGTCAGTGTTTTTCGCCCAAACGGCAAGAACGGGGACCGTGGTTACTGATCCCTCAATATTAATAAGTGTTTGGCCATCGCTTAACTTCTCACTACTTATTTCGGGTGTGCTCAATCTCCCATGGAACCAGCCAACAATTTTTGCCCCAGTTTTAACTGAAACTTTAAATGCTGCATTTTGTGGAAATGGCCAGCGCTTGTAGCAATCAGTCGTTGTGCTAAAAAAACAAGTATCCAGCTGCACACCTGCAACTGGAATCTTAGAAACTGCGAAGAGTCCCACATCTAAACTAGATAGATTGGTTCCTGCGGCATTTTGAAATTGAGCATTCAATTTAGGAATTAAAAGGAATAGGTTGCCACCTTGATGCTGCATCCCAGGAATCGTCCACAAAGACACTTTGCCGCTGTCAGGTACACCTCGTGCAATATCACCTTTAAAGGGGGTGTTATATCTATTGAGTAAGTCATTGCTTAGTTGCGTGAAGGTGGAGGTGAGAGTGTCTACAAGTGTTGCATTTGCAAGAGCATTCTCTCCGGTTCGTCCAGAAAGACTAACTACGCAATCTCTCGTTCTACTATCTGAGCAAGGAGAAAGTGGTGTTTCAAAAAATAGGTAATTACTGCTCTTACATGGCTCATCCTGGGATGACAGACAAGTTGTGGCTAAACTAGTTGCATAATTAGATCCACTCCATGCCTCTACGTAAGTGAAGGCTCTGAAAAGAGTTCTTTGATCATCAAAATAGGCACCTGAGTAACCCCCTGTGTTTTCTACTGGAGGGCGTGGCGTCATCAATTGCTCGTCTGGAATAACAGAGTCAGCTGCCTGGGCTTGGACCAAGGAGGGGGCTAAGAGCAGGGCGAGAACTGAAATCAGAGCAGCTAGTTTCTTGCGCACAATAACCTCGTATTCACAGTGACTGACTCGGGATAAATTACTACGCACCTCACACCGAATGAAAGCCCCATATTTATGCGAAAAGTGGGCGCCAATTTAGGCTCAACGACCTGCACTTTCTCCACTTAAGAAGGTTTTATTCGGGTGTCCAGGTCTCCTTTGAAATCCAGAGATAGAACATAGCTCCAGCAGATATGAAGCACATTACCAAAGAGGGGTAGAAGACAAACAAATCAAATTTCACACCAATTCTTGGATCCCCAGGAATAATTGTTCGTGTTGAAATCATGGTGAAAGCGGTGCTTCCAGCCCAAATAAGTCCTGAAAGTGAAGGTGGGCGGTGTGCCAAAAAGATAGAGCGAAATAGGAATAACATACTAAATCCCCCGCTGAGGAAAATTAAGCCCAGTAAGAGTAATAAGACTTTATTGAGCGCTGTTCGCTCCAAAATGATATCTGAAGTGAAGTATTGACCATCACTAAATGTTGATTCCACAGTTTCACCAGCAAATGAATCTAATTTATATTCAGCACTCCAGCCTGAAAGGCTAGCGGTGTATGGCTGGATTCCGATTGGGAGCGATTCCCACACATCATCTTTCGTACTCTCAGTACCACTGCCACTCACTAAAAATCGTATTTGGCCAGTTAA
>Ga0315909_10009636_pt1 | contig 10417 bp, 8 predicted proteins | sample LakEriMetagenome_11_FD_203527 | JGI IMG/M metagenome (GOLD analysis project Ga0315909, IMG submission 203527) | Freshwater fungal communities from buoy surface, Lake Erie, Ohio, United States - Buoy 2 MA125 | ecosystem: Environmental > Aquatic > Freshwater > Lake | place: USA: Lake Erie, Ohio...
GAAGCAATGGCCGACATGATGGCTGGTAAGTATATCAAGATTTACGGCAAAGAACATCCTGAAATCTTCCAATAAGAAAGAGAAAGAAAAAATATGGCAAATTATAATTCATTAAAAAATGCAGGCCTGCTAAAGCCAGTAGCTAACACTGACTTAGGTAGCCCAACCAACACTTATGGCAATTTGTATATGAGTGGTAATGTAAGTTTAAATGGTACTTTACTAAATTCAAGTAATGCTATTGCACCTAGAATAGCATCTATTGCTTATTTAGGTGATGATACAGCGGCAAATTCAGCAGGTGGCACAACTGTTACATTAACTGGTAGTGGCTTTATTGGTTCATCAGTTTATGTAGGTGGCACAATTGCAGGATCAGTATCTGTAGTAAGTTCAACTCAAATAACTTTTGTTGCACCAGTAAAAGCTGCAGGAAATTATTCTCTTAGCGTAGTAAATTCAGACGGAGCAACTGCAACGTTTGTGCCAGGAATACAATATTCAGGTGTTCCAAGTTGGTCTACTACTGCCGGTAGTTTAGCTACAGTATATGAAACCAGTACGATTGCTAATACATTCTCGGCTACTAGTGATAGCACAGTTACATACTCAGTAACATCTGGTTCACTACCTGCAGGTGGTTCATTAAATTCATCTACTGGTGCACTAACTGGTACAGCATCTTCGGTTGAATCTTCAACTATCTATAATTTCACAGTACGTGCAAGTGATGGTGAAAATCAAGACACCGATAGAAATTTCAGTTATACAATCAATCCAGATGTAGTAACTTGGTCATCACCTGCTGAAGGTGCAACATTGACTGGCACTCAAGACACTGCATTTAGTCAAGAATTGAGCGCAACTAGTGCCGCAGGAAAGACGATTTCTTATTCCGCAAATGCATTGCCGTCTGGATTAAGCATCAGTGGATCAAGTATTACCGGAACACCTACTGTAGGTTATTCTAGTTCATCACTAATAACTGCGACAGCCGCAACCACAAATAAAACTGCAACTAGGACATTTAATTGGAATATCCAAGCACCAACTTATACCATAACACCGGCATCTTCAAGTGTTAATGAAGGTTCAGCGTTGACATTTAATGTTGGTGGAACAAATATTACCAATGGAACATATTACTGGTCGATTAATAATATCTCAACTGCGGCTGGTGATTTTTCTGGCTCAGTAACTTCTGGTTCATTTACAATAACTTCTAATGTTGGTTCATTTACTGTAACAGCAACGGCTGATACAACAACTGAAGGAGAAGAAACATTTACGGTGTCAATAAGAACTGGTAGTACCAGTGGTACCATAGTTGCTACAAGTAGTACAGTAACAATTAATGATACTAGTTTGACTTATATTCCTCCTACTCAAAGAGCTATATTTGGATATGGGTCTACTGGTGATGGTGTCTCAATGACCAACCTAGTATCAGATACAGGCGTGGTTGCTACAGACACTACTGGTGTTGGTACAGGTAGAATGGAATTAGCGGCCGCAAGTTATGGTGGTGATAAAGCTATATTTGGATATGGTGGTAATAACTCTAGCTACAATCAATCAAGAACCAATCTAGTATCAAACACAGGTGTAGTTGCTACTGACACTACTGGTGTAGGTACTGCTAGACGGGCATTAGCAGCCGCAGGTTATGGTGGTAATAAAGCTATCTTTGGTTATGGAGCTAGTGTATCAGTAACCGCAATCACCAACAAAGTATCAAGCACAGGTGTAGTTGCAACTGATACAGCTGGTGTAGGTACTGCTAGACAATATCTTGCAGCCGCGGGTTATGGTGGTGATAAAGCTATCTTTGGATATGGGTGGGATGGTACTCATTATTCAATGACCAACCTAGTAACTAACACTGGCGTAGTTGGTAATGATGTTACCGGTGTTGGTACTGTCCGTAAAGCGCACGGTGCCGCAGGATATGGGGGTGATAAGGCTATATTTGGATTCGGCCAGACACCTGGAGGCGGCGATTACGTCTACGCAACCAATCTAGTATCAAATACAGGTGTAGTAGCTTCTGATGTTACATTTGTATATTATACAGGTCCCGGACAAACTCGGACTGCGAGGGGCAATTACGCAGCCGCAAGTTACGGTGGTGATAAAGCTATCTTTGGTTATGGCTTTAATACTTCAGTAACCAACCTAATATCAAACACCGGTGTTTTGGGTATTGACAGAACTGGTGTTGGTACTGCTAGATTTGGATTAGCAGCCGCAGGTTATTCATCAACTTAACAATTTTAATATACTTTGGAATTGCCTTAACGGGATGAATAGGTAATTTGATAAATACTGTATGGCACTAGGAAAAAAATCATGGCAAATTATAATTCATTAAAAAACGCGGGAATAGCAAAACCTACAGGCAACATAAGTTTGGGTTCGGATTCTAGTAGATACACGGATATCTTTCTGAGCGGTAATGTTAACATTGGTAGTACAAGTTTAACAAGTACCAATGCTGTTGCTCCCAGAGTAACTGTTATCACTTATCCGGGAAATGACACTGCGGCAAATCCTGCAGGCGGGCAAACTATTATACTAAATGGTAGTGGATTTCAATCGGGTGCAACTGTTTTAGTTTCGGGGACGATTGTAGATGTAGTATCATTTGTGAGTAATATACAATTAACATTTGTTAGTCCTGCAATGGATGCAGGTAGTTATGTGTTATATGTAATCAATCCAGACGGGGGTACGGCTACTAGTATCCCGGGTATTCAATATAGTGGAGTTCCTACATGGACTACTACTGCAGGAAGTTTAGGTTCATCGATGGAGTCAAGTGCTGTAACGTATACGATTACGGCTACTGGAGATGCCCCTGTAACATATAGTGTGTTTTCAGGAAGTTTACCTGCTGGACTTAGTTTAAATTCAAGTACTGGGGTAATTTCAGGCACTACGCCTGCGGTAGAATCCGATACTACATATAATTTTACAATACGTGCAACTGACGCACAGAATCAAGATACAGATCGTGCGTTTAGTTTAACTATTTTAGCAGTAACTTATACCATAACACCGGCATCTTCAAGTGTTAATGAGGGTTCAACATTGACATTTAATGTTGGTGGAACAGGTATTACCAATGGAACATATTATTATACTATTAATAATACTACAACTGCGGCAGCTGATTTTTCTGGCTCAGTAACTTCTGGTTCATTTACAATAACTTCTAATGTTGGTTCATTTACAGTAACACCAACGGCTGATGTAACAACAGAAGGTGCAGAAACATTTACGGTGTCATTACGAACCGGTAGTGTTAGTGGTACCATAGTTGCTACAAGTAGTACTGTAACAATTAATGATACAAGTACAGCTCCTACTATTACTCCAGCATCTTCAAGTGTTAACGAAGGTTCAGCATTGACATTTAATGTATATCGTCCTGGTATAAACTATGCAGTAGACTATTGGGTAATTAATCATATTACAACTACAGATGCTGATTTTTCTGCTAGTAGCGGCGAAGTTACGATTAATAGTGCTTATGGATCATTTACTGTAACACCAACGGCCGATTCTTTAACTGAAGGACCTCAAACATTTACAGTGTCATTAAGAGACGGACCTCCTGGTGTTGGTGGATGGGGTACCGTAATTGCAACAAGTAGTACTGTAACGATTAATGATACTAGTACGACTCCTCCTCCTTCTCAGAGAGCTATATTTGGTTATGGATACAATGATTTTGGGGGCGTACAGAGTGCAGTTACTAACAAAGTTTCCAACACTGGTGTGGTGGCAACAGATACAACAGGTGTAGGTACTGCTAGACGAAATCTTGCGGCCGCTGGTTACGGAACAGATAAAGCCATTTTTGGATATGGCTCAACACTGTTCACACCTGAGCTGTCCGTATCAGTCACAAATCTTGTTTCCAATACAGGTGTAGTAGCTAGTGATACTACAGGTGTTGGTACCGCTAGATGGGTATTAGCAGCCGCAGGTTATGGCACAGATAAAGCAATATTTGGATATGGTACTACTGTTTCCTATAGTAATACAGCCCTTACTAACCTAGTATCCAATACTGGCGTGGTAGCTACAGATACCGCTGGTGTCGGCACAGCTAGAAGCGGACCAGCGGCCGCAGGGTATGGAACTGATAAAGCTATATTTGGATATGGATCTAGTAGTAGCTCATTATCAATAACCAATCTAGTATCAAACGCAGGTGTAGTTGCTAATGATACTGCGGGTGTTGGTACAGCAAGATCGGCTCTAGCGGCTGCTGGCTATGGAGGTGATAAAGCTATCTTTGGATATGGTTACAGTACCGCACACACCACACTAACCAACAAAGTTTCCAACACAGGTGTAGTTGCAACTGATACTACAGGTGTTGGTACTGCTAGATCCAATCTAGCAGCCGCAGGATATGGAGGTGATAAAGCTATCTTTGGATATGGTGCAAATAATAATTCATCTCAAACTATTTCCAACCTTGTTTCTAACACAGGTGTAGTTGCAACAGATACGTCAATCGCTGGTACTTCAAGAACTGCCTTGGCTGCCGCTGGTTATTCAACAACATAAACACATTTACTATAAAGGAAACAAAATGACAGACTTAGAAAACAGGCCTGCTCCAACACAAGAAGAAATTGCACAAGCAAGAGAAAATGCAATAAATGCAGAACGACCAGCATCATGGACATGGAACGAAGAACTAGTATCATATGTTGCACCCGTAGCTATTCCAACCGATGGTTATCCATACTTGTGGGATGAAGCTACAACTAATTGGGTACCGTTTCCAGATTTTCCAAGAGGTTAAATAAAAAATTTAGATACACAAAAAAGCTATTAAATATCTCTATAAACAACTTATAGAGAGAAAAAATGGCTTCAAATCTAAATTCAGAATTCAACTACCGATATCAAGTTATCGGTTCAACACCCTGGGAAAAAATTAAAACACTTCAAGGCTTCTTGGTTGGTAGAAAACGTGCGGCTGTACTAGAGGAATGTGCTGAACTTAAATATCGAGCTAAACTTGAAGAACTTAATCATCTAAGAGAAGTTCCAGCACTACCACATATCATTCTAAATTTACGTGCTGAAATTCTAGAATTAGAATCACACTTAGACGACCAAAAACATGCATTTGAATTGAATCGTAAAGAGATTAAAATATTAGAAAAGTATATGGCAGAACTTTATATGGAAGTCGAACCATCAAGACTTAAACATCCAAACGGTACACCATACACTGATGACGAAATGTTTGAAGCTAATGCAAACTATGAATTCACGGTGACGATTGGTAGAGAGATTCAAGCAGAAATTATTGCTTTGGGAAGACCTAGTCCAGCTAAACTATTAAATGCAATGAGTAATCCACAGACATTAGAATCATTGATGCAAATTGGTCTTGTACCACAAGGTACTGTGTTACTAGAGCAGAAAGATATTATGTTACAATTAACTAATCAGCCAACTGCTACAATGGAACCACCAAAAGAATTAGGTACATCTGTTCCTAAAAAGAAAACAAAGAAAAAATAATAGTATAATTCTTACTAATTTAACCTTTCTTACGCAAACTGTTTGACTTTTCTGCAAAAGCTGTTATAATAAGTACTTCTCAGGAGATTTATTATGACAGCAAAAATGTTCAGTGGTGACCAAAAGATCAAACTTACCCAATTAGTTAATGAAGGTATGGCAGTGATGCACGAAATTGATACACTCAATGGCGGGCTAACCGATACTATCAAAGCAATTGCAGAAGAACTCGAAGTCAAACCAAGCACACTCAAAAAAGCGATTCGTATCGCACACAAAGCAAGTTTAGGTCAAACTAACAAAGACCACGAAGAACTCAACACTATCCTCGAAACAGTTGGCAAGACTCTTTAAATGGTGTTACCTCTGATAAATAATATAGGGCGAACGGGAGTAATTACCTTTCTGTGCCGAATCACAGATAGCCCATCTATTACTATTCGGAGTATCACAATGAGTTCAAGAAAACACAGGTTAGTTTGGGCGGCCGCCAACGGTTCTATACCAAAAGATGAGAACGGAAGATCGTATGAAATACATCACCTTGATGGAAATCATAACAATAACGATATTTCTAATCTTAAATTAGTCACTATACAGGAACATTACAACATTCATCTTTTACAAGAAGATTGGAATGCGTGTAAATTGATAGCACTGCGGATGAATATAGATCCAAAAGAAATTTCACGATTAAGTTCATTGGGAGCTAAACAGCGTATAGAAAATGGTACGCATCATTTTCTAAAAGGTGGACCTAGGGAAGATTTAATAGGAGATAAAAATCCAATGAGGAATCCCGAAGTAGCCAAAAAAGTAAGTGATAAAGTTAAAGGCAAACCAAAAACTCGAACAGAAAAGAGAATTCAATCTGACTTAAATCGTATAGGGATAAAATTAAATTATACTGAAGACGGGCTAAAACGGCAGCAAGAAAATGGAAGAAAGAAATTTACATTGAATAACCCATCAAAAATAAAAGTAACTTGTGAGCATTGTAATAAAGTTGTAGACAAAGGCAATTTTACGCGGTGGCATGGCAATAATTGTAGGAGTAAAGAATAATGTCCTATGTGGATGCAATACATTCACGTGATGAAGACCGTATCTATGTCATAGAACGTGATATAAACGGCAAACGCCAATACGTAGAACACCCTGCTAATTATGTTCTTTACTACAGTGATCCTAAGGGTAAATTCCGTAGCATATACGGCGACCCAGTAGGTAGATTCACTACACGTAAACGTGCAGACTTTGAAAAAGAAAGACGTATCCTTTCAAATAAGAAATTGTTTGAATCTGATGTACCTGTAGTCTTTCGTTGTTTAAGCGAACACTATCTTAAAGCAGACGCACCTAAACTTCACACTTGCTTCTTTGACATTGAAGTAGACTTTGATCCTGAGAAGGGTTTCAGTCCTACTAGTGATCCATTCAATCCTGTAACTGCTATCAGTTGTTACTTAGATTGGTTAGATCAACTTGTTACTATGGTCATTGCACCTAAACACATGAGTGAAGAAACGGCACAAGAGATTGTAAGTCAATTTGATAACTGTTTACTTTTCAAAAACGAGAAGGAAATGTTTGATGTGTTCTTTCAATTGATTGAAGATGCAGATGTACTGACTGGCTGGAACTCAGAGGGCTATGATATTCCCTACATGGTCAATCGTGTTACACGTGTGATGAGCAAAGATGACACACGCAAGTTTTGCTTGTTGGGTCAACTTCCCAAGCCTAGAGAATACGAACGTTTTGGTAAGAAAGAAACAACTTACGATTTAGTAGGTCGTATTCACATGGACTATTTGCAACTCTACAAGAAGTATAACTATGAATCACGACATTCATATAAGTTAGATGCTATTGGTGAGATGGAAGTAGGGGAAAACAAAACACAATATGAAGGTACTCTTGACCAATTGTATAACAAAGACTTTAAAAAGTTTATTGAATACAACAGACAAGATACTATGTTGGTGTTTAAGATTCACAAAAAACTTAAGTTCCTAGAACTAGCTAATCAATTAGCACATGAAAACACTGTACTGCTTCCAACAGTTATGGGTTCAGTGGCAATGATTGAGATGGCAATTTTTAACGAAGCACACGAACGTGGCTTAGTAGTACCCGATAAAAAGAAAAGGAATGAAAATGCAGATGAAATACAGCCGGCAGCAGGTGCCTTTGTTGCTACGCCGAAACGAGGAATGCACGAATGGGTCGGTGCAGTCGATATCAACTCGCTCTACCCCTCGGTTATTCGTGCCCTTAACATGGCAGGCGAAACCATCGTTGCTCAAATCAGACAAACAATCACAGACCAGTACATGAAAGATAAGGGCCTTCGTTTAGCTAGTGAAAAGAAACGCTACAAAGAAGGTGATGATGATGTGACTGGTGCTATTCTATGGGAAAACTTGTTTGGTGCACTAGAGTACTCAGCAATTATGAACCAAGAACGTGGAACTATTCTTACTGTAGACTATGAAGATGGTCGAAGTGTAGAAATGTCTGCGGCAGAGATATGGAAACTAATCTTTGATAGCAATAAGCCTTGGATGCTTTCTGCAAATGGTACAGTCTTTACTTACGAAAAAGAAGGTGTTGTTCCTGGTTTACTAACTCGCTGGTACAGTGATCGTAAAGAGATGCAGAAAAAGTTGAAAGAGTCAACTACACCAGAAGACAGAGACTATTGGGATAAACGTCAACTAGTTCGTAAGATTTTATTGAACTCTGCTTATGGCGCACTATTAAACGAGCATTGTCGATTCTACGATAAGCGTATTGGTCAAAGTGTTACGCTATCTGGTCGACAAATTGTAAAACACATGATGAGTAACATCAACGAATCCGTTGAAGGTGTGTATTCACATGAAGGTAATGCAATTGTATATGGTGATACTGATAGTTGTTACTTTACTGCTTATCCTACACTCAAACCACAGATTGATAAAGGTGAGTTAGTATGGGATAAAGAACTTTGCATTGGACTGTATGATGGTATCGCAGACCAAGCAAACGAAAGTTTCCCATCATTCATGGAGAAAGCATTTCATGCGCCTCGCAAGAACGGGGAAATTATCAAAGCCGGTCGTGAATTGATTGGTGATCGTGCTCTCTTTATGGTTAAGAAACGTTATGCCATCAACATCTTTGACAAAGAAGGTAAGCGTAAAGATAAAGATGGTCAAGGTGGCGATATCAAAGCTATGGGTCTTGATTTAAAACGTGCTGATACACCTAAGTATGTGCAAGAATTCTTAATGAACATACTACAACTGGTTCTTCAACAGGGTAAAGGTCGTGAGGATGTGATTGAGGCTATCAAAAACTTCAAACGTATCCTATCAGCACAAGATAGTTGGACAAAAGGTTCGCCTAAAGGTGTTAATAAATTGACATACTACGGTGACTTAGAAGCTAACAGTAAAAAAGGTCGTGAGAACATGCCCGGTCACGTTCGTGCGGCACTAAACTATAACTATTTGCGCAGGGTTCACGGAGATCAATACAGTCAAAAGATTGTAGATGGTATGAAGATTGTCGTTTGTAAGTTGAAACCTAATCCGTTGAACTTTACAAGCATTGCTTATCCGGTTGATGAACTTAGACTACCGCAATGGTTCACTGAATTGCCATTTGACGATGCGGCAATGGAACAAACATTAGTTGACGAAAAGATTGACAACTTATTGGGCGTTCTTAATTGGGACATTCGTTCCAACACAGATGTTAAATCTACATTTGACGATTTGTTCAGTTTCGGTTAAATTCGATTTGACTTTCGTAATATAAACCACTACAATACACAATAATTCTTCTTAAATATTCTAAAGGAAAAACATGAAAGATACACTACAAAACATTATCCAGTATACTGCTGGTCTAGGTAATATTGATTTGATTAAAATCACAGGTACAGATACAGAAACTCAAATCGCTGCCATCGCAGAAGATAAGAGCGTTGTCATTACTGGTACATTGGCTAATCCTCATCCCGAATTCATCGGTGTGTTCGGTATGCCTAACTTAGTTAAACTAAAAACTATTCTGGGCTTTGATGAGTATGACGCTACTTCAATTATCACACTTACACGCAAAGACCGTGATGGTGTTTCTACTCCAGATACAATTCACTTTGCAACAAAAGCAGGCGACTTTGTGAATGACTATCGTTTGATGGCTAAGTCTATCATTGAAGAAAAAGTTAAGAGCTTTGTCTTTAAAGGTGCTGGTTGGAATGTTGAATTCGAACCCAGCGTTGCTAGTATCTTACGTTTGAAGAAACAAAGTCAGGCTAACAGTGAAGAAAACACATTCGTTACTAAGACTGAGAACGGTGATCTAAAGATTTACTTTGGTGATATCAGTACACACAGTGGTAACTTTGTATTTCATGCAGGTGTCACTGGTGTATTAACAAAGTCATTTCAATGGCCTGTTACAGTAGTTTCTAATATTCTTAGCTTACCCGGTGATAAGATTTTTAAAATCAGTGACCAAGGTGCCGCTGAGATTGTAGTTAATAGTGGCATGGCAACATATCGTTACTTACTACCTGCACAAACAAAATAATGGAACAAGTAAATCTATCAGCGAGTCATAATCCCGATTGGGCATTGTTCTTACCCGCAGTCAGTAGTTTTTATATCTCTGGCTTGGGTAAGCAACGTAAAGGTGAACAGTACTTTGACCAAGCACGTATCCCTGCACAATTCAACGGTGATGTTGAGAAGCTAAACTTTCTTAATAGCAAAGAAGGTCTCTACTATTACAAATGGGGTTTGTACAGTGCTGGCCATGCTAACTTAGATACAACTATAAACGATCCCAGTGAAAGTATCATTAGAGA
>Ga0315909_10009644_pt1 | contig 10415 bp, 11 predicted proteins | sample LakEriMetagenome_11_FD_203527 | JGI IMG/M metagenome (GOLD analysis project Ga0315909, IMG submission 203527) | Freshwater fungal communities from buoy surface, Lake Erie, Ohio, United States - Buoy 2 MA125 | ecosystem: Environmental > Aquatic > Freshwater > Lake | place: USA: Lake Erie, Ohio...
CATGGAAACACTCTACCGACTGAGCTAAGGGGGCGAAGTGCTGACCAAGGATACAACCCACCTTTGTGAATTACGAATTACAGCCTAATTACTTTAAGTAAGCCTTTTTTGCAATCTCAATACGCCTGTTTTTATATGTAGTTGAAGCTCCAACAATAAGGTGCTCGAACGGGTTTTGATTCTTTATTAATTTATGTAACTCATCCCGTTGATCAATCTCTACAATATTGATTTCGTTCAAAAAACTTTTAGATTGTTTTTTATATGGTTTTAGTGATCGATAACCATATGCTAGTAATTTTAAAAATGAATAAACCATGCCTCTTAACCCTCTACCAAAGAAATTTTTAAGCTTAAGTCTAAAAAAGACACCATTAATTTCTCTTCTACTTTTTGCAGGTGTAGATAACAACTCTTTAAAAATTCTGGCAACATCCCTAGCTCCAGTTACCTCAGGTAATTTTGCACAATTACTTGCTAATTCATCCCTGACGCTCTTTATTGCCAACTTGGCGGTATTTTGTGTGATTGCATCTAAATCAGACTGATCAACAGTTAGCGCCATTTTATTATCTGCAGCCCACTTAGCTCTAGCAGCCTGGTTGTCAGTTCCCCTAATATTTGGCACAAATAAAGTTGGGATCCTTGCCGCAAGCTCTTCATGGACACTGTTATAACCTGCAGCACAAATCGCAGCATCAAAAGCATTTAATATATTTGCTAGTGGAAAATACCTAATTATTTTGATATCTAATCCAGCAGGAGCTAATTTTTCTCCCGTAGAAGTTATTGGTTCCTTAGTGAGCACAACCTGTAAATCTGGCCAAGATAGCAAACCCTTTAATGCTGCTGTCATCTTTGAATTTAAATCTGCTTCACCAATTCCCAATTGAACGAGTATCGCTGGGCGATTTATATCTAAGCCAATTTCAGCCCGAGCTTGCTCTTTACTCAACGTTAACTCAGGTCTATAAATTGAAATCGGCTTAACTAAAACTGAATCTTTTCTATTGCTAGTTGGACCATTGTCATAGGCTTGACCATAATCACCTGGAGTCACTACCAAATCCATCATCTTGGACTGTAATGAAAGTAAATATCTTCGAGTTGTATTTTGCCAAAAACCCCGCCGAACCCAAACAACTTTCACTTGTGGCCTACTGCGCTTAATTGCGATTATGCCAGGATAAGGGACAACGCCATCAAAGCTGACTATAGATGCATTGGTTTCATCAATTAACGCAACTAGTCGATCTCTCAAATAAGTATCCCATTCTAATCTTCCCATCCAATTTCGGTCTTTCCCTGGGATGTATTCAAATTGCACACCTGCAATTTTTGGTACTTCAATTACGCCTGCCGCCATCGAAACAATAATTGGATTTGAAAATTCTTTTAACTCAGCTGCAATCGCACTTGAGCGCGTTAGATGGCCCATGCCAATACCATTACTTGTAGCTAAAATTATGGTTGGTTTTTGCATGTATTTAGTATAACTACACTGATGTTGAATTCTTTTACTAACTTGGTTACAAGCATTATTTTCTTTCTATTCTTAAGATATTCAGTGTAATTTTATGAATCTTTGAGAGAGTTAGTAGATATTAATAAAAATAGGTTTAATCTTTACCTATGGTTAAGTTAGTTTCCGAGTTCAATCCAATACCTATATTTATTGGTGGCACTGGGCGCAGTGGAACAACAATCGTTGGTGATCTTCTAAATGAACATCCAGAGGTTAGAACAAGCCTACCTACTGAGATTAAATTTTTATCAAATCCTGGAGGACTTCTAGATATCACCTTTGGCCGTCGAGAGAATCCAGATAAGCCTCAACACAATGTTTCCATTCTAAATTTTAGAACTTACCAGAAACGGAGAAAACGAGATCAAGAAAGGTTTGGTGAGTTTTTCGATTTAATCTGGAGTAAATGGTGGGAAATCGATGCTCCACCGCCTCATGGCAGGGGGTTAACTTCAGGTATAAAAAAATCAAAGCTTGAAGCCTTACTTGTTCAGCTTAAAAAAAGTTATCGCCGAGACCGAGTAAAGGCTGCTAACCAATTCATGTTGGGATTGATAACCAGTCAAGATGCTGTAGGGAAAGAAAAGTACTGGGTAGAGACAACTCCATTAAATATTGCTAATGCCACAAGAATTATAAGAGTTATTCCTAATGCCAAATTCATTAATATGATGCGAGATCCTAGAGATGTTATTTCCTCTTTACTTACCAAGAATTGGGGACCTAATACTGCACTTGAGGGTATTGAGTGGATTGAAAAAAGACTTATTAGCGGCCATAACTGTCTTAGTGCAATACCTGCTAACCAGCAGATAACTATAAAACTAGAAGATTTGGTGATTAATAAACGAGAAGAGACTTACTTACAATTACTTCAATTCTTAGGTATTGAAGATTCGCCAAATATGAAAAATTTCTTTAATGCAAAAATGACTACGAGTGCTGCATCCAGTGGGCGCTGGAAAAGTGAAGTGGCAGATCCTATTTTTGACCAGAGGTACTCGGAAATGGTTGAAAGATTAAAGTCGATAGGAATAGCAACCTACGAGAATTAGATTTATAAATTAAATGGTGGCGGGTGAAGGATTTGAACCTTCGAAGGCAGAGCCGGGGGATTTACAGTCCCCTCCCATTGGCCGCTCGGGCAACCCGCCAGGGTCGATCTAGCCATCAGAATGAGCGCAAAACTACCTCAGTAATGGGGCTTTGGGTAATCCTGAAGATTGCCCGCTCAAGTCGGTGTATGGAAAGTGTATGAGTTGTAAAACAAACCTTGGTGGTCCGTCGGTTTTCGACAGTCCCCCGGCGTTTTTTGTGATTGTTGAGACCCTTTCGTAATACGCACTAGATCAGTGTGTTATTTAGCGAAATGGACAAAACATGTCAGAACCAACACAAACAAACCGTAAGAAGTCACGCCGCCGTAATGGAGATGGAAATACCTATCGCCACAAGAACGGATGGCGCACTGTGATCTCACATAAAGGACACACAGTGACAGCGATGGGTCGTTCAGAACAGGAGTCTCGTCGACTAGCGAAAGAAAAAATCAAAGCTCTTCCTATTTATGATGGCTCCTTAGTTCCAGCGGCAGCAAAGCTGACTACAGGTGAATACCTAACAAATTGGATCACTAAAAAACATAAAACTTCTATTGCGGCAACCACTTACCGCCGTTATGCATCTCTCATCAATGTGCATATCATTCCTGCGCTTGGATCAATTAAGTTACAGGCGATTAGTAAGAATCATATAAATGCGCTCATGCTTCAGATGCGAGAAAAAGGCCAAAGCGCTCGCTCACAGCAGCAAGCACGAGCAGTCCTTTCGGCTGCATTTGAGTCTGCCATGGAAGATGATCTAGTGGCATCAAATCCCGTTGTGAAGTCTCGAACAATTACGCTAGATACTGCTCAAATCCATCCCTTCACACTTGTAGAAGTTCAGACTCTTCTTGCCAAAACGACAGGAGTGCAAATGCAAGCACGAGTACGCATGGCAGTTCTATACGCACTTCGACAAGGTGAGGCTCTTGGGTTGCAATGGAAAGATGTCGACTTTACCAAGAAGACTGTATTCATCTGGCAACAGATTCAGAAAATCGAAGGCACTTATCTGTTCGTTAAACTTAAGAGTGAGGATTCAATCCGCACGTTAGAAATTGATGATGCAACTCTGGCGGCTTTAAAAGCGCATAAAGTGAAGCAGAATATGGATCGCCTGGCCATGGGCGTTAAATGGGATGATCGAGACTTAGTCTTTACGACGCCAATTGGAAAACCGATTGATTGCAAGACTGATTACCGTCAATGGCATCGTTCACTTGCACATGCTGGGCTTCCAATAAAGCGTCTTCATGACGCACGACATACTGCGGCAACTCTTCTTTTTGATCAGGGCGTCGATATTGAAGTCATTCGGCGATTTATGGGGCACTCTTCGGTACTTCTAACCTCACGAACTTATGTTCATCATTCCGCTCGACAGATGCAAGGTATTGCTACTGCGATTGATGCCATGGGGATTTGATTAGTCAGACCGACAATCTTTCCAGTTTTTGCATATTACTCGTTTGATAGGGTTTTTCTGGTTTTTAAATTGATTGCCCTTGCCTTAGCCTCCATTAAATCCCGTTCTTCCTGACTCTTTGGGACTGGAAGAAACTTATAACCGCCGGATCCTCCTCCACTGGCACTTCTAGGTACTTTAGGTTTTTGCGGATTGATCTTTCCAAATTGTTGTTCATTTAGCATGAGGGCTACTGTCTTTCATTAGAAGTTGGTTTCTATGCGCGTGACCAGGTGTACACGGCACCTTTGTTTAACTATCAGGTATTTCTGCTTATAGAAGTTCAATGGCGTTCAAGTCAGATGCCCTCTTATGCGCATAACAACGCAACTTTCCGCTTTTAGTCATTGTTCAAATATCTAATTACTATATAACTTGTCGATTACTACTTCTGGACCACGCTTTGCTAGATACTCCTTTACATGACCTGCTGTAAATCGGCGATTGCGACCCACCTTGACTGAACCGATTTCATTATTGCGAAGTAAGCCATATATAGTCCCCCGCGATACATGTAGGTAATCGGCTACCTCATTAGGGGTATAAAGAGTTGGCATATCCATTTTTGTTCCTTTCGATTGATCTGTGTTCAATGATGACAAAGTTTGTTGATTTTGTACTGCTAAAGTCCAAGGAATAACATCAGCAACATCAGGAACCAAAATTGGCCGAAAAAGGTTTCCGATGTTGCCGATGTCCTCCACTTCCATTACTCCCCTGACTTCTCCTTCAAGCGATAACTGTGTTTTACTCCACCAAGAATGAGTTGAACCAGTTTTCGACCATCAGGTGTATCGACACTAAAGTGACGCTCTAGAATCTTGCGCATAAGCTTCCCCGCTTTACTGACCCTTGTTTTCTCATTGTGGTCGAACCACTTGTCTTCGATACTTAGGTCAGCAGCTGAAGCAAGAGCAACAATTTCGGTCACTTTTACATTTCCATCAGCCTTTTCATTCCACCAAGTTTGGATTAGCTCCCGCACCATTTCAGCCTCGGAATCCCCTGTATCTTTTTGGAAATCCATATTGGTCATAAAGCCATCAACGCCAGCGTGCTTCAAGATTCCACCCATAACTTTTGAGAAAGATTCAAAGCTTCCAAGAGGCTGTCCACCCCATGCTGGGCGTCCCGCATTTACCCAAGACATGACGATGAAAAGACATGCATCTACTAGTTCTTCCCGGTGCTCCGCAATCCATTCAGGAAGTGGGTCGTGAAGGAAACCCGTGCGCAAGTAAGGATCTGCCGTTGTCGGAATCAAGCGGATACGAAGAATTCGTCGCTTCATCTGACCAGCAAAATCAGGATTATTGCCTGTGCCAATCCAAGGACCTAAGTTGTCGAGTTTCACAACAGTATTGGTATTTAGCAAGCGATCACTGATCGAGTTAGAAGTTACAACGCTTGCCAGGACGTTTGAATCAATAACCTCATCATCCGGCAGATTGTCATAAAGGTAAGGACCTCCACCTGACATTAGATGAGACGTAATCTGCTTACGTACTTCTTCGTCGGATTTTGAGAATGCTTTGTTAGAAATAATCCGCCCGACACTTGGATAGCACAAGACTCCCGCCAGCAGCGTAGCCCCAGTTCCGTGAATTGGTTTATCAATCAGGAAGAATGGTGATGGTCCAGTAAAGAGATTACGAGCGAAGTCATGAAGCATAAGCGACAACGCGTGTGCTTTATCTTGTTGGGTTGCGAAGGGAAAGTCTGCAAGACAATCTCCAAAAATGAACTCAACGGCTTCTTGTGGAGTCTTAAACTTTGAATTCGAACCTAAGTCACTACGACGCAAGTCCAGGCTTCGTACACGATAGATTTCAGATTCCTCGTCATAACCAAACTCTCTGACTAGCTTTCCATCAGCTGTAATCACTGGAATGGTTGTGACTTTACGAAGATAAGGCAATGGTGGGTTGATTGTCTCAAGCATGTCATCAATAACAATCTGTTCTGGATTAAGTGCGGAATATCCATCTTTGGTCGCCTTCACCCAGTCACCAGAACGTGAAAACACGTGTCGTGCAGATTTACCGTCTAAGACATCCCATGTCACATCACCTGGATTAATGCGCAAGATTCCAGCATGGTTGGCAAAGACGCGCTCTGGTTCATTTGAGACAAACACTGACGCCCATGCTTGAGCAGTCTTATCTGGTAAAGATCCGCTGTTCACAACAATCTGACGCTTTCCAGGAAGACCTAGATCTACTGGAGATTGCACACCACCACTAAATGGACAGTGGCTGCAATATGTATCTCCATGAAGAGTCGTTGCAATGCTTTCGCAAGTCCTTTTTGCCTTGTCAGGATCTACTTGATCAAAGAGTAAATCCGTCTTTTCTGCGTCATATTCAGGATGCTCACGTGACCACTCATGAAAAAGTTCGCGTCCATTTGGTGCAAAATAGAGAACGGATGCGAGCGCAAACCACTCTGAATACTTAACAGTCTTGGGATTCACAATTGCGTTGTTGATCCATCCACACCCTTTACGCACCTTCTCAATTGACATCAATCCCTGCTTATTCTCAAGAGATTCTCTTGGCTGAGTGCGTACCTTTTCGATACCAGCATCCTGGATCTCCTTTACCGTGTATAGACGTTCAGGATTTTCAGTAAGAAACTCAACAGCCTTGGGGTTGTTTACATCTTTGAAATTCAACGATCCAGGAAATCGCAACATGCGAGATAGGTCGTGGGTGGCATCGAACTTAAATGGAGCAGCGAAAGCTCCAAAGCCACGATAGAAAGCGCGAACTAACTCTTGCGCTTCCTTACGCTGTTCTTCTGTCTCAATGACAATCTCTTCACTGAGTGCCCAGTAAGCATGGACGCCATTTCCTGACGAAAGCGTGTAAGAGGGCTTGAGCGGAAAACCTTCAAGGAGAGTTAATGCTTCCTCCTTGGTGCGTGGCAAGTTCTTATCTGGTTTCTCTGGATCGCTGACGTCAATATCCATCCCGATGATGCTGATGTTACCTACCTCTTCATTCCCACCTCGTTCTCCGAATGCCAATTGGCGAGCACGCCGATTGATACCAAAGTAGACCGGAGACTTCTTAGAAAGTGCATCTGCGCGATGAACGATAGATTTCATGTCAGTTGCATTTAGTGACTCGCTCATCAATTGATTTGAACTTGGACTAGATGTGTACGAAAGCACCACATAGCCTTTGCCACTTCCGGCAACAGCTTCCATGAAGGTTTTTGGCTTAATCGGTTTGATGTTTGTATACATGTTATTCATGGTTCTCCTTATGGAAGTAAATATTGTGGGCAGCCAATAGTTCGTATCCAGTCTGAGTGGGCTCAAACTTTCTAAGTAGGTGTTTAGAGTCCTCAGCGTCCGTAGATCGCAAGAGTTTTAGATCCTGGATGATCAACCGAAAGTAGTCGTATTCATTCTCTGCTTCATCAGAGCTGGTATTGATATACATGCATTCATCTGATCCGTAGCAAGTTGCTTCATGAACAAGCACCGCAAAGGACTGTAGTGAGATCACTTGGCTCCTCCCTTTAGATATCCTGGAAGTTCTAGAGGGTTAGGTTCTGCCAGGAAATTGATGGCCGACTCAGGGATTCGAACTGCCCGTCCAATACGTTGGACTGGGAGCTCCCCCGAAATGGTCATTCGGTAAACCTTGCTTTCGCTAAGGCTGAGACGTTCGGCAGCCTGCCGAACAGTTAATAGTGAAGACATACTGTTTATTCCTTAATAGTTTGGTTATGTTTGGTTACACCTGGTTGGTGCTGGACCAACAGTCTCAGTTCTTGAAAAAAACACGGGAGGTCTGTCGAATTTCGACGGAGGTCAGATGCCATTTATTAAGAAGCAGCCAATAACCGCTCCAACTGTTATCGAATTAACCATCACAGAGATGGTTCGTTGGAATGTGCACTCAATTCTTCGCAATTTCGTTGCCGAAGATGTCCGAGTGGCTCAGGAAATCGAGGAGTACCTAAAAAAGATTGGCTCCAAGAATGTAAGGAAGATCAATTCTGATAACACCATTATCTTTGAGGAAGACGGAACGCTTCGTGAAAAACCTGACTACCAGCGTTGGGGTGCACGTCGACTTTCTGCCCGACTTAAGCGAAAGTCTGAGTCTTCTTACGGTAAATCTATCGGCGGACAAGAATCAGAGAAGTTACATCTAAACGTTGAGGATCTAGTTCACTTCTCACTTCTCCTAGGTGTTGCTCCCACTTATTTACTGCAACCTACCCTGGAACAACTCGAACACAATTACATCCTGCGGTTGAAACATGTCGGAGATCCAGATTTTGAAGTGCGAGCAGTTCCGTGGCTTCTTTGGGTACACGGTTTAAGACCGCTCAAGCAGTTAGACGATTCTGCTTTCCTATTTAGAATGCGTGAACTTTCAACCACACCTATAAATGTTGGCTCTGTGAACAAACCCCTACCAGCAATGCCTAAGGTTGATGTGTCATCACCAGATGGGATTGAGCAAGATCTGAAGCGTTGGGATCAAGCACGAAAGTCTCCAATCTCTGCGCTTATTGATGGCGTAACAACCCCAGAGCACGGTGGGCCGATAACAGATCCGCCTTCAACTCATCCTTTTAATACCCTGACTTACGGAACTACGACTGAGAACTTTGACCAAAATACGAAGGCGTACAACCTACTCATGCATCACGTGCGACAAGCGGTGGTCTACATGAATGATTCAAATAGGCAGGCAGATCGAATCATGGATATTGAGTGGTTCTTGGATCGGATCCGCGAGGATTTATCCGCTATCGCCTACTTCGGCGATGGCAGTTTGCCAAAGCATAAATAGAGAAGAGTCAGCCTATAGGCCGGAAGAATTCATTTCAGGTCCAATTGGGCCAACTGCCTAATATTTTTCCCATATAAAGTTGCATAAGATTAGGATAAAAGACTCTCGATAAACCCGGTTTATCCGATCCGCTTGAGCATTGCATTCATCTGAACAATCTGGGCAGATTGATCCTTGACAACTTTCTCACCAAATGACTTGATATCAGGGTTGCTCGCATCCCGAATCATCGTGGTCATATGGATTGCACCATCGTGATGTCCGATCATCCCTTTAAGCCAAAGTGAATCAAATGTATTTCCTGTTGCTGCCGAAAGCGCGGAGAGTTCGGTGTCATCAAGCATTCCGCCCATTCCATCCATTGAGTGGCCCATGCCAGGGTGCAAATTCGCATCCTTAAGCCAAGCTTGCATCTGAACAATCTCTTCTGTTTGAGCTTTGATAATTGTGTTTGCAAGTGCAAGGAGTTCTGAATCTTTTGATGTTTTAAGAGCAATGTTTGAAATATCAATCGCTTGCTGGTGATGAGGAATCATCATCTGTAAGAACATCACATCGGCACCTGTATATGTTGCAGTTCCTGAGTTGTGATGCATACCCATAGAATTGTTTCCACGCATCCCAAAGAATCCTTCGTCGCTATTTCTGCTTATTGAGAGCCCTAGAATTATTCCAAGCAGAACAACGATGATTGCAACGAGCGAACCAGTCTTCTTATCAATATTTATTTGCATCTCTAACCCCTTTGATATTACAACCATACTCGCAGTTTCTGAGAGTTTTCTGTCAGACTTAAGGAAGTATGGAATATCCTGCCGCTTGTACTGCTCGCTCGATTGAGTCCTGTGGTATTTCTGAGTCAGCGCTGATAATGGCATTCCCATTTTCGGCGCTGGCAACGACTTTGATAACACCCGGAATTGCCATAATCTCCTTGCTTACACGGCCTTCACAGTGGCCACATGTCATTCCTTTTATTCCAACTGTCTTTTCTGCCATGTATTTCTCCTTTGATTACAAAACCTAACCTGATCGCCATCTGCTATTGAACGAACGAAACAGAAAAAGGAAATTGCTTATTTTAGGAAATTTTCCTAAAAATCTTACCCATATTTTTTGATGTATAGATATCTGAGCCCACGGTCACCAAGATCGACTGGTCACTGGCGCTAAGAATTCCAGTAGCTCCTTTAAATGTATTGAGCTTATTCCACCTGTTTCCAAGGTCCGATGACATGTAAAGAGAAGTGCCACTTAAAGCGTAAAGGCCAGAATCGCGCCATTCGACCTGTGCAAATTTGAGAGTGCTTTTCAATTCTTTTGTGGCTTTAAAGGCATTCCTAGTGAGGAGCAATTTAGAGCCCTTTATCGCCACAGCCATACCTGACATATCTGGCGAAACCGCAATATCTGTAAAGCTGTTTGCTCCTAGCGAGCTCCAACTCTTTCCAGAATCTGCTGAATACATCAAGTTTCCACTCTGCGAATCAGCACCATAAAGATCA